>Ga0065711_1032408_pt1 | contig 27410 bp, 27 predicted proteins | sample Hoacrofraction12_FD_59098 | JGI IMG/M metagenome (GOLD analysis project Ga0065711, IMG submission 59098) | Hoatzin crop microbial communities from Cojedes, Venezuela - Epithelial fraction 12 v2 (version 2) | ecosystem: Host-associated > Birds > Digestive system > Esophagus > Crop | place...
TACAGACTGTGTCTGCTTTACCCCAGTCTCGCTGGGAGAGAGGAGGTCCCGGAGCCCGGCTGGGAGCCATGGCCGCCGTGGCGGCCAAGCGGGAGGGCCCGCAGTTCATCAGCGAGGCGGCGGTGCGGGGGAACGCCGCCATCCTGGACTACTGCAGGACGTCTGTCTCGGCCCTGTCCGGCGCCACGGCCGGGATCCTCGGCCTGACCGGCCTGCACGGCTTCATCTTCTACTTCCTGGCGTCCGTCCTCCTCTCCGTGCTCTTGGTGTTAAAAGCCGGACGGCGGTGGAATAAGTACTTTAAATCCCGAAGGCCGCTCTTCACGGGGGGGCTTATAGGAGGGCTCTTCACGTATGTCCTGTTCTGGACTTTCCTGTACGGCATGGTTCATGTCTACTGAAACAGCCGGGAGCCGCGTTAGCTGCAGTGTTTTTTAGTGAAGCGGGAGGACTGTTGCCAAAAGTCATCTGCACACCTAGGCCAGCTTACCTTTTCAGCTGTTCTTCATCGCTTGTGTTGTTAACACCGCCAGTAAATGATGTCCGAGTACAAATGAATCGGTAGTCCTGTTCTAATTAAACTGAATGTGAAACACCGCCTGGATGCCTCCCATGGATATTTGTTTGGTGGGTAAGGAGTAACTTCTGTCCCTAAGGGCAGGTGCAGCCGTGGGGTTTGGGGAGCGTAGCCCCTTCTATCCTTTGCCTTTTGGATAAGACGCAAGTTACAATCCCGTCTAGATTCGCTGCCTGTCCCTGCACACAAATACTGACAGCAGTGCGTAGCACAGCACTCTTAAAAAATAATCCATGGACACAGGGAGATACTGCACAGTAGCGTGTAATTACATGTGAAGGTTTGGTACAGAAATGTAACGGAGCTGCTGGTGCAAGCGTTATTTCCACAATTGCTATATGTGCACACTGTCAGTAAATGACATTGTCAGGGCTGCTCTTCACTGCCAGACACAGAAGTCGCTCAGTAGTGCTCTTATAAGTCAAACACTTTGCTCCTTTTCAGCACCGTTGTGTCCAGTGAAACGCAGACGACCAGGTAAGGGCAGCATCGTGCTACCTGCCAGCTCAGTCTGCGCTGAACACACTTGTAAGCCTGCTGGCATCTTCCCCAACTGAGCAGTGCTTGGTCGTGGTTCCAAATGTCTCTGGCAGGAATGGAAAGGAAAATTCGACCACCCAACGTCCAGGCAATATCATTGCCATAGACCTGCTTGTGCAAACTTCGTCTTACAGTGACTTGCTGAGCACAAGCAGGTGTCACAAAGAGGTGGGGGGGTGCGCAGCCTAAAAACCACACTGTACAGAAGAGTCGTGGAGAGCATTGCCCTAAGGTGACAAATTTTATTGCTGTACATTAAATACAAGAACAAGAAAAAAATCAAACTCAAAGAAACAAGCTCCTGAGAAGGAATCTAGTTGTGTTTTATTAACAGCAGTGGTTGTGGGAATTCTGTTAAACGGAGGGTATAAAGAAGGGAAATACTCTAGGGAAGTTGAGGGACCTGAAGAGTCACATTCAGGAAATCGCTTTGGTCATCTGACAAGAGGATGGTTTTTTTGTGGAGTTGAAACATGGGTTTCCATAGAGCACAGTCAGCTTTATGCGTGCTGATGAGCTACTTGGTCTCCAGGAGTTGGGCCTTGGCCTGATGGCACGCGTGGGGTTTACCGTGTGTTTCACCATGTAGAAATTACTTAAATAAAATTAATCTCTGACAGCCAAAAGCCTGTGCTGTTGTATTGGCGTGTCAGTTATACCCACGTTAACTCCTGTGCCTGGCTGGGGGAGGGACTGACGGCATGAAGCGAGGAGGCTTTGGCTGTGATCGTAGCATCTGAGGTACACAGCTTATCCTCAATTATTTTAAGTCCACTGCTTAATTCTATTTTCTAGCAAAATGTTTGACTCGGTAATTACTTGCTTCTGAAGAGAAGCAGAGAGAGTGGGCTAGACCGGGTGGGGTTTGCTGTCAGTGACTGGATTTGGAGTTTGCCACTGCTAATAGAGGTGAGTTTTAATTTCGAATCAATGGGTACCTCAGAGTGACCGCCCTGAAGAAGTTCAAGCAGAGGCGAGTGCAGCTTGCTGTGTCCCTTCGTGTGCAAGACTCGATCACAGCAGCTCTCTGCGGCTGTCCTAGCAGTACATAGGGACGCTGCGCCAGGAGTCCTTTAAATCTTGATAATCAAAGAGCGCACAGAAACAATCTTTATTACGATGACTCCTGATCAGTGGTCACCTGACAGCATTTACAGAACACTCTGAGCAGTTTGTACCAAGCCACAGCCTGGAAGCTCTAAAAGAGGCAGGAATATTTATTCACCTGCTGTCTTCAGGAGCTGGCGAGTCGATTCCTGTCAGCTCAAGCAAATGCAAACTTTAAAAGTAAACAATGATATTGCACAAGCACTTTTCTGAGATTAGTTACATCCCCACATGAGCATAAATTCACAAAGTGGGCAGCAGTGAGACTCATTTCTCTACTGAGAAACAAAGAAGCACTCGTAGGTCTTGGAAGTTACCAGAGTGTTGAAATAGCGGACATCTGGCTTCTGAATTTTCCTCCCATTGGTGTATTTGGAAGAACCTGGCAGCCCCCATTTTAGCTGGTAAAGCTCCCCTTCTCAGTCTCCGCAGTAGAGTTACCAGCAGACGCATGAAGTCCCCCCATGCAGATCTGTCCCCACCATGAGCAAGTGGCGAGTGATGCGGAAAGGACAATCCTGAGCAAACGAAACCAGCCGCTGAATGAAGGAGCGAGAACCTGAGACCATCTCCATGCAGATACTCCCGGTGTCACGCTGCTTTTCAGTGTGCTAACCCCTTTTTCCTCCACACTGTCAGCCACAAAAAAAATCTGTCCCTGCCTTGCTTCAGAATACTCCTCTGCCTGCTGCTGCCTGAACTGTCCCTTCTCTGGGCCGACTGCGGATGGAGAGGGTGGGTAGCGGGGGAGGTAGCTGGGACCCGGCCACAGCTGAACCGATTCTGCGCTCGGAGCTGCGGCAGGACCTTCTCCCGCTGTTCCCGAGACAAGCAGAGCACCTTGTTCCCGCTGTTGCGAAGGCTTTTCCTGGAGAAGCACCGTTTCTAGCCCTAATGGTTACACACACCCTGCAGTAAGAGCAATTGCCGCCGCTGTGAGACAGGCCCAGCCAGCACCAGCGTTGTCGGATGATAATCCCCTTTCCCCCGAGCTCCGAGAGCTGCTGAAATGCTGCGTTTCTTTGCACTTCCTGACAAGAGCAGTCCCGCTGCTTTGCAGCTGATCCTGCACGTAACACAAGCGAGAGGTGGCAGCGGTGGCCACAAGCCAGTGGGGCAGGAGACAGGTTGAGTCCCAGCCCTCCTCAGAGGGCCGGCGACGTCTCATCACGGCTCCTTCGCACGTGGAAGCAAAGCACGGCCAGAGGATAACGCTGGCTATTGACGTACAGATATATCTATCAATAAATATAAAAACATTCATTTGGTGCCTTCTTTTTCCATTTATAAGATCCTTTTATAAATCCATAGTGATGGCACACTGTTGCGAGCTCAGGATACCAGAGAACGTCTCAGGTAAAGAAGGGTATTCATGAAAGGACTTGGGTTTTTGTCTGGAAATCCCAGTAATAAACCGTAGCTCTGATCTGGGGTAGCTCCACCTCCCAGTCCTGGTGTGGTTTCACACCTGCGCGGTTTTCCTGGGACATGAGTCCGGCTGGCAGCCCCATCGCTGTGCCTAGAGCTCCCCAAGCTGGTCGGGGCTCTGATTGCCATTCGGCGTTGGGCCAGATAACGACTTCCTGGAACTGGACCTGAGGAAACAAGCAGAAGCGACACAAGACAAGCAAGCTGTTTCCGTTTCAGGAGGCAACACGGGCAAGAGGTTCCCAGCCAGGCGTGTCACACCATAAAGGCCATCACCCTCTGTACAGATAAAGCCCTGGTTCTTGGTTTCATGAGGCTCTGGCGCTCTTGGAGCTGCCCCAATTCCATCCGCAGTCATTACGGACTGACAGCGCGAGGCCATTTATAGCCCAACCATGACACAGCAGCTTGCTTTGCTCCCCAGCTAACTGCAGCAAGGAATTACCGAGGGAGGGAGGAACTTGGCTAAACTCATTTGGAGGAATATAATTTCCTGGAATTAGCCTTTGCTTGCCATTAATGTTTTCTGTGTTCCTGTATCTCCTTCTATTTCTATTAGTCATAACAATAAAGCCATTACATTTAAACACAAAAGCCAAGCCCACTTACTTTACTTCCTCATACTTTTTGCCTCGATAAAAGTTACTCTTTTTAATCAGATACAGCAGCACCAGGTCACAAAAGAAAGCTCCCTGCAAAGAGAAAGAACTTGTGGTTTATCTTTAGAGTAGGAGTGGAAGTGTTCTGATCCAATTAGCAATGAGCATTAATTAAAGAAGAATATCTCATAGAAGCTGTATTTTCCTTCATACTCTGTGTAATCTTAGGGGTATTTAGACACAAGGTCCATTAACAAATGCCTTTAGGACAGGAGACAGTTACACACCAGACTGAGTGGCCACAGTAGCAACAACGCCACCGGAGAAGACAAACAAACCACCCCATTTTATCCTCGTAACAGCTAAACGAGGGATCTGGGTCCCAATGTCTTCTGTTAGGAAAATACATTCACTTACCGCTCCCATGAGAGCGAGCCCTGAACCGATATTGATAATGGTGGGAACGATGTTAAATTTCCCTGCCTAAAAGAAAAAAAAGTCATTAAGCACTCGGTGAAAGAACAACCCAGGAAATAAACGTAAGGGTGTGGTGTTACACCGGGGAAGCCACCAGTGCCTGCGGGCATGTTTTGTCCGCAACAAGCAGACACAACCATAGAAGATGTGCAGTGAAAAATCTTGGGGGTTAAAGGTCTGTGTGTGTCTCAGGTCCAAGTGTCCATGGCTGCATTTCTCAGTTTGCGTCATCCCTGAATTAGGCTTCTTTTTGTGCAGTGCATATGCATGAAAAACAAACCTCTGGGGCGTATTTACTTCTGTCGGACTCTTCATGAACCTGTTTTCAGGCCGAAGAGATGCAGTCATCCAGGACATCTCCTTTCTTACGCAGGGTTAGCTCCACATGGATGAGTGGCAAGAGCCCTTTCCTGCGACAAGCCGGAGAGGCTGTTCTCATCCCAGAGCTGCCTTCCTGCTGAGAAATGTCCCCCACCTCTTTTCAAGGCTCAGGACCTCACCTTGCCATTCACCATCACATCAAAGCGGATTCCATACGCTTTAAAGAGCATCCGGTAGTCGACGCCCTCAGCATCCCGGTAATATTTGGCAAACCTGGAATGCAACAATACTGATTTTAACTCCACAATCTGCCCACACACCAAGAACCCATCTGAATTCACCTGTCTCTTCAAACACATCTATTCCCCCTATCAAAACCAGTTTTAGCATGCCATGTCTGCATCGCCGGCCCTCCTTCCTTCCCTCCCTCAGCTGCAGCAGTGTGCTGGGCTGGGGCAGCTGCCTGGCGTGGTCTGGTACTACGGCACTGCCATCCTCCGCCGCCAGCGAGGCAAACCAGCTCAGCCCGACTGCAGTACTGCATCATATTCTCCTCTCTGCTTACCTGAAGTTGTACCCAGAAGAGATGGACTTTTCTGCAAACTCGTTATCCAGTCGGCTAAAAGAATAGTGAGGATTACATTCAGAAGGGGCTTTATCAAGATCACAGTTCCATTCAATCTGAATTCCTATCACACCACCCTTAATGAAAGAGAGAGACAGTGTGAGTTTTTTAAGCTTGGTTCAATTAACGTGTCTTCAAATTTGTCAGATCTGTGGGCAAGTTTTCCCCAGGGACAAGAACAGCTGCATTTCTGGTCCCAGACACAAGCACACACACTTCTGGATGGGCTAAGTTCATGCTTATGACATTAATCACATTACACACAGTCCTAGCTTTCCCTGTGGTGGCATCCTCGGAGGCGATTCTCATCCCAGGACACTAATTTCATTAAATTCAGTGGCCGTAACACACTTCAGTGCAGAAGATGCTCTTTTACGCAGGGATGGGTTCACACATGCAGAAGCTGGACAGCAGGCAGACCCCCAGCCAGCAGCGGTACAGCCAGCTGGAAGCCACACGAGCCCGAGGGACATTCCTACCTCCAAGGCCATCTCCTGGAAGTCGCTCCCAGCCCACCGGACGATGTTCCCCAGGAGGAAGATGGGGCAGTAGGGATGCTCTGTGCTGTAGTGGCAGCTCTTCAGGTAGGACTCATTGTTAGTTGCCAGCACATTCATCCTGCATGTAGGGAAGAAGGAAAGCCACCTTGTCTCCCTCTTTACTTGCCTACACAGCCTACGCCACCAAGACTGCAGAGACAAGTCTTCTCCAACACCCGCCGTGCAGAACAGAAATGGCACCTTGCCACCAGCCTTGTCACCCTGTGAGCCGCTCCACTGCTGGCCTAGGGAAAGCAGCCTGCTCACACAAAAATGACCTCTAGGTCAGCTGCATCTGGGCTCAGCGAAGCACTGACACGGAGCAGGTTGCCAGGGTGCTCCAGGGCCACGTAGTTTTCCCAAGGAAAAAAAACAGATGCTAGAAATGTCTAGCTGAGCCTAGTCAGAATAGCAAGAACATGCTCTTTTCTACACTTCGGTCTGTCTTTCCTTCCTTAATGCTGGAGCCAGAGCTGCAGCAGCAAATGCAAACAAGTATTTGAAATCTGGATTTTCCCAGCCTTGTCCAGGCACCTTCATTTTTATGGAAGAGAAGGAATATCTGGGAGCAGAAGCAGCTCTGCACTGGCTATACGCTGCCTGGCAGACAGATGCGTCAGCCTTAGGAGCTCTGCTGCACCCCATGCTGCAGGAGCCACCGCAGCCCGCACTTGGTGCGGCACAGCCGGACCCCAGTGGCACTCTGAGAAGCTCCAAGCCCTCATTATCTGCTTGTTCCCGCACAGCCTGAAGCCAAAGGCCTCCCCCCACGTCTCTGAGGAAGGAATATCCATCTCCCCACCCCAAGCCTCAGGCAGGAGAAGGACAGTGGAGAAAACTGAGATTATTGCTCTGTGATGGAGAGGACAGAGAGATCTCTGAGCACCTGCACTTACTTGGAGAACTTAAACTTGGGGAAGCGGATTGAGTTCTTGATGTAAACAGTGAAGTTTTCTGCACTGGCGAGAAGTGGTTTCCTGAAAGAGAAGGGTTTGTTAACTGTTTTAGGTTCAGACCCTGCCTACGTGCTAAAATTTGAATTGTCATTTTACAAACAGCCCGTGGCGCTAGGCCAGCCGTGCTGCTTTCCCCACACTGCCAGCAAGGAGCTGGTGAGGAGCGTGCAGGCCGAGGGGAAGCCATGAGAGCTGGAACCAGCCCTGGGGCAGCCAGCGAGCCAAGCAGGGGAGCAGGGGGCCGGTCGTGCCGGGGGGCCGTGCACAGCTCCCTCCTGCACTGCAACAGCCAACATTCAACGAGTGTCCAAGCAGAGGGAACCCAGAAACCACCCTGAGCGACACACAAGCCAAGCAGCTCAAGCTTGGAAACAGCGCAGGGTGGCCACGTACTTGGGCTTGGATCTTTTCTCCACTGGGCACCAGGCCAGTATCTCACAAGTCCCTCTGATGCCATCCTTGTCTTTCAGACAGCGGCCAGTCTTAACCCCTGCAGCACAGACATCACAGAAAAGGTCACACAGAGCCGCCACCTCCTCTCCTTGCCTACAGGGCACAGGAAAATCAAACGCTTTTCGCTGCCACCCGAAGCCCTCCTCCCTGCTGTGAAAGGGCCTCTCAGCTGGAACAACCGCTCCCTTGTTGCTTCTCTGAGCAGCCCGGGGTGCTCTGACCCAGCCACCACAGAGCTGTAAGCAAGGCAGCAATCTTAAAAGAGAGTAAAGAAAAGAAAGTCCTTGCCGCTCTCCGTGATTGGAGATCTCTAGGGTTGTAACCAGGCTGATGGCTCTGAAGGAACCTGCCTCGACCAGACAAGGTACAGGAGGAGGGAGCCTTCCCTTACCATTGCCAGCCACCACCGCTGCTCCCGCCAGGCAGTCCCTGTCCTGGTAACAGAGCGCGTCGGGAATGCTGTCACTCTGCAAAGTGGAGGAGGACAGAAGTGAGACCTGTGACAGGACATCAGACTCGGAGGGGTAAGAAAGTGCTGATGATGTGGAGTGAATCCTCTATAGAACGGTGAACACTGAAAATGTGCAGCTGAAGCGGTAACTGCGGGTCATGTGCAAAGAGCTTGACAGCATCGCACCACCAGCAACACCACGGTTCAGCTCCGACGTCCTGCTTTTGGCCGCTGCTCAGTCTGGAGAGGGACAGGCTGTGGAAGATCCCAGAAATCACCTACCACTCACCAAAACCAAGCAACAGGCCACCGTGCTCCACCTGCAGAGATAACCCTACCTCTGGTTTAACTACGAGCTCTCTGAGCTCAGAATTCCCCTTCCCCGGGCTGCTCGCCCGGTTCGTGCAGCCACTAGAGGACAGCCGCATGCTGCACAGGCAGGCTGTGCTCCCCGCCTGGGCCCCCCCTCTGCTGCCCCACGGAAAATCCATCACTGTGACAGGGAGACAACGCTCCCTGGATGGCCAGCGTCCTCCTCCCTCAGGCTGAACCACATCTCCGCAGAGGATGTTTCAACAGGACTCGGAAAGATCTCATGCGTCTGGCCTGGAAGGCATGTTCTGGAAGGTACCAAGCACCCTCCCACGTCCCGAAGGTAATGAAAGCCTGAATATTCAGCCCTTCCCAGGACGGGGCTCTTAGAAACTCTCCTCTACCCATAACTAGATCAAGTCACCTCCAAGTTGTTTTCCCACGGCCTTTTCTGACCCTGAGCAATGCTCACTGCTCTGGTCCCATCTCCAGCTGGGCAGATGTCCAACACCATCGACCAAAGTCAGCAAGACTCTACATGATCAGTGCCTCTGGAAATTAAGACAGCTGAACCTCCCAGGTTTGCAGTAACCAGCCCGATTTTCCCAACTGAGATATTACACTACAGAGAAAAACCATTTGCCTTCCATCCTTCCCGTGTTTGTTGCTCCCCAGGTGTCCCCTGTCAGTTCTTACCCCCAGTGTTGTAGGGGTCTGGGGGCCAAGGGGCTCAGTCCTTCCTACCTCAGGACACGTGGCTTGCCTCTGGTTTGGGGTCACAATCAGATTCGTCATGACAAAGAAGACGTTTTCACCCTACAACAAAGTAAGGCACGAAGAGTTAGAAAACCTGTTTTACTCTTGAAGTACCTGTTACAAGGAGGATGCAGTGCTCTGCCAAACAGTAACACCTCCCTCTCTCCTGGTGCTTTCCAGGCTGAGACACAACAGCGGCCTTTGTCTGGATATTTGTTGGGATGAGGCTGGTGGGTCTCTGCCGCTGAAGACGTTCTCCTTCAGAGACTGCGTTAATTTGGTGAGCAGGACTGCTGAGCTTTGCCTTGCTGGCTGCTCGGCACGCGCTTGTCCTCCTTTTCCGTAAGGACATGGTGCCTCATCAGGGATCAAAGGCCCCGTCCCAGTGCAGAGCCGTGGGTGTTTGTTCTTAGCCGGGGTCAGGCCGGCTGCCTCAGCCGTGCTGTCACAAGCCTGAGCTCACGGAGCAAGGCAGCCGGGCACAGCGCAGGACCAGATGTAGTGCAACACATGGACATGTGATAAAACAAAACAGAGCACTTCTAGCACGGCTGTAAGAGAGAGAATACAGAACACTTAACTGAGCCATCGGGAGGACGGTATGAGATGTGCAAGGAGAGACTTGTCTGCGGTTTCATCCCTAAAATCCTTATTTCTGGCCGTGTAGTGTTTCCTCTGTATTTAGGCAATGCCACAATATGCATGGCTGACTCCTGTTCTGGAGCCTTCCTTTCTTTGCACTTTTACAGCCTCTAGTTGGCCCCTTCCCCACACTCAGCAAAAAGTTTAAATGGTGAACTTCTCCCCTGAATGGTTTTCCCGTAACAACCAACCACCAAAGGAAACTACGGAAAAAACAAGCCTGAAGACAGTTAAACAGTCAGCAAGAGGGGGGAGAAAGCAGCGTATCCCAGCGCTGCAGATGGAGGCTGGTGTGCCACTCCGAAGTGAAACGAATGCCAAGATTAACCACGTGCTCCTACCATTCCTGCTCCTCACCGTGCACACGCAGGAAGGGGAGGAGGGTCAGCACCAGGCTGCACCTACAGAAACACGGGTTGTCTCCTGACAGCCCCGGCACCGGCAGCCCGACCTTCGTCACGCCGAGGGGACACACGTAACCGTTAGAGCCAGCCCACGGTCCTGGCATGAGGCAGGGCAGCCCCCAGCATCTTGGACAAAAGGTCCTCACCCATGACAGGAACCAGCAGCACGTCAAGCCCTGCCACCTGTAACACTGGTTGCTTGCGTGAGCGAGTGACAGGTGATAAAATACCTGACCAGGAGCAAATCCTGGAGCCCCGACACCACAAGGTTGCTCTGAACCACAGCAGGGAACAGGATGTTTCTGCAAACCTGTCGGAGAACAAGCCCAAGAAAGCAACGAGTGAAGAATCCACCAGGTGAATCCCTGCTCTGCATGAAGCTTAACCGCAAAGTGCCCCTGGTTCACCCTATCCGAGGGCATTCTCAGTGCTCAGTGGTGAATCTCCACAAGCTGAGCGCCTGCCGTTTATTCCGGAGTCTCTCAGAAAACCCCTTCCAACACACAGCCCTGCCTGCTGCACACAGAAATCGGAGATCTCAGCCTTCCATCCATGAGAGCAGAGCTCGGTGTTCTCACGCGTCTGGCTCGCTCACCTTCCCTCGCTGTGCTTTGCGTGAGGCGGGTGGCCCCACACCCCACCAGCACCTTGGGACACAGGTACGTCTGTCCTCAGCAGGAGGGACACGTCGGTCAGCAGGCACGCTGGAGGGCTCAGGAGAGCTGTCCCTGCTCCCTGGAGGAGACGGGGTTTCTCCCATCCCTCCCTGCCTCCTGCCCCACTACCCAGGTGTCTCCAGCACAAACCAGCCCACCCAGTCCCAGCAGGACAGCGCAGGACTCTCCCTCCAAAGCGAAGTGAGAGACGGCGCAGTAGTTAGCAGATGCAAGTCCCTTAATGCACCGGTAGCAGGCATTCCGATATTCCTAAAAACCCATACGGGGAACATCTCACGGCTGACCTGAGACATTCAGCCGACAAACAGTAATCAGCACACGGAGCAGGAAGGCTCGTGAGATGTCTGCGCTGGCACTCACAGCGCACAGAAGTTGCTGAGTTTTGCTGTGAGCCCAGGGTCTAACATCACGGTGGTTGCTGGAGGCTGATGCACGCTGGGGCAGACTGCAGCAAGCCTGGATTCAATATTGTAACCTGACTGCAAAGCCACGTTTGGCTTCATGATGCCATAGCCCAAACCTCTGCGTTGCAGAGCACACCAGCCCAGAGGCAGGGCTGGCTGTCTTTACTCAGCACACCACGCTGTAAGGCCTCCCAGTAAGTCAACACGCAGTAACCAGACCACCGAGTCACAGGAGAAACATCTGACAAGTTAAAATACTGGTCGGCGTCACCATTTCATTGCTGGGTGTGCACAGCAGCCACCTGCTACATGTCCCAGGGCTTCCACACAGCCTGAACAAGAGGTCCCGCAAGCACACTGCCCAACCCGGAGTACACGCTGGTCTGAGACCGACAGCTTGCAGGAAAGCTTCGCACTGAACCGCGGGAGAGGCAGAGCACAGATCCGCAGGTCTGGGTAAACATGGGCTGCAGCAGGAGGAAGGTGAAGCCTTATTCTTATGTACAGACAAGTAAATTGTTCAATTTCCTGCTTTCTGCCCCCTGTCAAGGCCAAGACCCTGATTTTCCCCTCCCACCTTTCCATGCACGTGTGGTGGATGCTAGCAGGGACAGCACAAACAGCCCCTGGGCAAGCACAGCTGGGCAATTTCCAGCCTGCTGCCATCTTTTCCCCTTAACCACCAGCTACACACCTCACTGTCCAAGTCAAGGAAGCAGCAAGGCAGGTTTATCCAGACACATCTGAGCAATCCTCACCACTCAAATTGCACCACATTGTCTCTCCGTCTCCCACCCGCTCCGGGCTGCCCCGTCCATGCCTGCTCTAGCCCAGCAGCAGAGGCCAGCAGACACTGCTCAGCTGAGCAGTCTCACTGAAGTCCACGGGACTTCTGCTTGCAAAGTGTCATGGACCTTTGCTAGAGAGACAGGGCTGCTTTGATATTTGCTGGGAAGGCCAAAGAGAAGGCACAGCATTGCTTTCCTGCAGCCCACCTCCTGCTCATTCACAGGAAAGGCCTGGATGCACCACTTCAGCCTTTCCACCAGCAGCCCCGCTGGAAGATGTCTTTCCAGCTGAACGGCAGAGACGATAGCAGTGGGGAGATGCCAACCTGCGGAGGGATGACGTAGTCCGCAACATCCCACAGCCTCTCCCCCAGCTCCGAGGTGTTGGTGAAGGCTACCCCTTTCAGCTTGGTGATGACAGAGCTCTGGAGGGATGTGTCTGTGTCCTGATAGCCCTTCTTGACAACAAACACCCACCTGCGAAGACACAGAAGGCGGCAACATTAGCAAGGGGGGTCAAGGAACAAGTTAGCCAGAGATCTACACTGAGGCCAAATAACATTCAAGAGCAAATCAAAACATGCCAGTGACACCAACCCCTCTGCAACTGCTACAACAAATTCAGAATAAACTCTTTGACACAAGCTGTGCTTATCTACAGCACTGGAGGAAGCATCAGGGCCCCACACCAGGGAAAGGCGTAATAACTGGTCACAGGGTAAAATAACAAGCCTCCTGCCTCCCCATCCTGTGCTAGCAACCTCGATGGAAAGAGGGCAGGGCAGGGCAGGGCTCTGTATTCCTCAAGATAAAAAATAATATCAGCTTTTGCAGGCTGCAGGGAAGATTGTGGTTGGTTTCACAAATACATGAGAAACTCCCGTTTTAGCAGCCTGCCATTAGTGTACCGGTCATAGGCTCACAGAATCATTGAGGTTGGAAAAGACCTCTAAGTTCAAGTCCATCTGTCACCCCAACACCCCCATGCCTGCTAAACCGTGTCCCCAAGTGCCACATCTACAGGTTTTTTGAACACCTCCAGGGATGGCGACTCCACCACTGCTCTGGGCAGCCAGTTCCAATGTCTGACCACTCTGTCAGTAAAGAAATTCTTCCAAACATCCAATCTAAACCTCCCCTGACACAACTTGAGGCCATTGCCTCTCATCCTATCGCTAGTTGTTTACCAGTCCAGCAGCAGATCACAGCTAGGGAGATGCAACTCCAGCAGGTGAACCACATCTCACTAACAGAGATCTGCAGGGAGTACTCTCAGCTGGACACAACCTGACTGCACCCTGGGCTCTGCTGGGCTTCAGGCTCCTCGCTAGCACACCTGGAAGAGCTGCTTCCTTGCTGAGTAGTCCAGGGAAAGGCTTTGCTTACTTCTTCCCAGTAGCAACAGGAAGAGCTCCACGTCACTGGGTGGAAACCTCTCTGGGTTAAATGAAATGCCTCCAGCTTCCCCACAATACCACCCAAGTCACCTGCCAGGACAACAAACCACCCAGACCCTCGAGGAAGCGCAGGGTGCCGGGGCAGGGGGAGGGACGCAGGCTGCGTTTGCTGGCACAGCTCCCCTTCGCAGCACACCGACCTGCAGCACACGCCTGCACGCAGAAAGGGACAGCGGCCATCTCGGGCTGAGCAGCGCTGACGTATGCTGCCCTTCACCTGCTACTTGTGACAAACCTGAATAACGTTCCCCACCCCTGTGAAGCTTCCTACTGTTTCCCCCCCAAGAATACTGTTTTTTTCTCCAAGGAGGGCTCAAAAGTAGACCCTTAGGATTTCCACAGCAAATCGAGGGAGAAATGGCAGTTCCATGCACGAGACAACCCAGAGGGGTTTGATGATCGCAACCCCCCAGACAGCCTCTGGCCAGGGCTGGGTGCGTAATCAAGCAGTCAGATGTCAGACAAACACCCACCGCCTCTGCGATACGCTGAGAGCCCCCAGCCACACAGGAGTCCCCAAAGGCACCAGCAGTGACAGTGCCAAAGCTCTGCAGAAGGCAATAGCTGCCGAGGGAAGAAAATAGCCAGTATGGCCCAGACGGTCTCTGAACACTCACAGTCACTGGTCATACCATATCCCTCTCGGACAGAGGATGTGTCCTCAGCAACATTATCTACAGGATTCCTCCTTTAGCAGCTAACGCATGCCAGTCTGCTGAGACCTCATCTCTGCGCTGCAACTAAAGCAGGCTCTGGAACTGTACACCTTTCTATAAATAAACCTAGCACGTAAAAATGACTCTGCTATATTTGATCAGTGAAAACACGAGGTATGAGAAAGGTGAAGGGACTCAGAAGCACAGACAGGGAGGGTAAAGACTTACGAATCACATTCCACACAGCCTCAGAAACTCAGGAAGCAATGGCACATAGGCTGGATAATTCCAGGTCTGAGCCTGCAAACTGCAAGGAGTATCGCTGTGCTCATTACATGCCAGCGTGACCAGCCTCTTGCAGAACCGGGCCTTTTCCGAGAGGTATTCTAGCTATCTCCATGCCAACTCGCCCTGCTCTGAAACAAATGGAAGGCAGCTGACACGCACGCTGCCTCAGCTTCCACAATCCCGGCTGCTGCAGCCCACTCCAGCAAAGAAATCTGCCACTTTGTGCCTGGTCCCCTCCCATTGAGACCTGAGCATGTCATGCAGGCATGCAGACAAGCCAGGTTTGTCCCAAGGCTCAGCAACCGTGGCCATAAATGCCATTGTTTCTAAGACGTCAGGTGTTAAGGCTGGGCACCGTTCCCACCGAATACAGAAATAAAGGTGTAAATAATGCAGTACAAAGCCATAGTACCATTTGATCTATTTTTAACCCTACATTAATCTGGAAGGTAGAGCTGAATCTAGCAATCCCCAGCAGATGAAAAATCAGATATAAGTCTATTAGACATTACAAAATCCAGCTGCATAAGCAAGCGTAACTATCTGCATTAAAGTCATCAGGCTCAGCAAGCTGTCACCGTATGCAGAGTACCCTACATAAATCTTCATCACAACACAGCAAGCAACCGCAGCCGCAGCAGGAGGTGAAAAGCAGGGTGATTCTTACCCCACCAGGTAAGCCAGGATGGAGAGCTGCACCACTCGATAGAGAACCCCCACCTTCTTGTTCTTCGCAATGACGTATTTCTCTGTTTTATAATCAAAAAGTGATAGAAATAAACCCTTCCAAGCCACCTGCCCCATGCTCCCGGCTCGCTCTGTACGGGTGGCTGGAGCGGGCAGCAGCGTTTGCAGCTCGCATTATCCACACGTGCTCTGCATAGAAACCTGACACACCAACCCCTTCAGAGCCAGCGGCTCATCTCCTCCCTCCCCGCAGCAGCGTGCCGGCAGCAGCGCTCGGGTTGGAAACCAGCAGCTGCGCTCACACGAGATCCTTCCTTAGCTGCTTTTCAGCTAATTCATCCTCTGGCGAAGCCCCCGCCTCAGATTTCCCCTCAAGCTTTCGTTCTCTCCCCCACAGTCACAAAATGTTTGTAACAAAACATGTTACAGCATGAAGCCGTGGTACAGCATCCGAGGTGACAGAGCTATGCTCTCTCACTGTTAAGCATTAAAGCCTTTCTTCAGGCTTTACATGATGGCAAAGCACCTGGTTAAATTTTTAATTCCTTAAGCATTCACATGAGCAATGAGAACTTGGGTCCTCAGCCATCCATAACACCTGCCTGGCTACTACATCTTCCCATCAAAAACCCAGCCTAAGAAACTAATAAATAAATTCTGTACGTGGTTAAGGGATCAATCACCATCACATCTCACTGAAATGCTCCACGAGTGCTGAGCTAGGCACAGATAGATACAGAACACGCTGTCTGATGAAATACCAAAGGGAGAGGAATAGTTTAACCGTCACCGAGAGAAGAGTTGTTTACTAGCTAGCAGTGCGAGAGGTGACTCCCAGTCTAACAGAGGCATTTGCATGTGCAGGGACATGAAATGACCATTGCTTCAACCAGGAAGGGTGGACACCGTCTCCCGGCTAAGGAGGGAACAGAACGAGCTCCGAGGTGGCAAATGAAGGCAGGACCTTCCAGCAGCCCAGCTAAAAGAGCTAATGCACCTCGCCAAGAGGGATCCAGCAGCAAGCTGGGATCCAAACTGGAGTGTGCCCTTTCAGGGGCATCCCGTATGCGTGCACTGATGGGAGATGTGGACTGCCTGTGGGCTCAATCTATTAGAGAGTGTCCACCAGAGACAGGAGGGGTTGTATCAGGTGTAAAGTGTAGGGTTTACTGCATTCATGCATGAGCACCCAATGAGCACTCAGGGCTTCGTTAGGACCGGGAAGGCTCTTGAGATTACACAGTACACAACTGTAACACATGCTCAGACACTGGCTGAGAGAGGGGTCACACGACAGAGGGAGCAGGCAGTGCGGTGAGGTGATCTGCTCCAGCACACACACCTCAACCCGGGGAGAGTCGTTCTCAAGAGCATGGATTTTGTGAAAATTTTATCCTTCGTCCTCCTTAAATTCCGTATCAGATTTAAACAAACAGATCAGATTTTTAATGAATAAGTGACAAGGTTGCTCCAAATCACAGGAGAATCACAAACATTGCAATGAACAAAACACTGTCCTCAAAATACCTCATTTTGTCCCTCCTCCCACAGCCATCCCTAGAGTTTCCTTCTGCAAAGCAAAGGAAACCTTTCTCCAGCAACTGCAAAACTAGAACAGAAATGTGCCTGTGGCCTCCTTTCACCCCAGCAGCGGCTGCACTCCCCTGCCCCACGCCGGGCCATGGCTTGAGGCCGTGGCTCTTTCACAAGGGGCTCCCTCGCAGGCTGCAAGGGACTGAGCCCCCCGCTCCCACGCACCCCCCTGGTCACTCCTCTGGCTCAGGGGTAGCCCCAGTCCCGCTCACAAACTTCACAGCTGCCACTCAGCCTCAGCACAAGCAAAGGACTGGTCTTGCTCACCTCTCCCACTGCCCGTTACCCCTCCCTTTCCCTCTCTGCACACCCCACATGGGCAACCCCATCTTATCTCACAGAACAGGCTGGCTGCTCCCCAAGCCCCTCCTGGAGCCCTCTTTCTCACTCAAGCAGCTGCAACTCACGGTTTCTCTCTTCCTCAAACGGTATTTGGCCGTTGTATCCACCCCTCCTTACCAGATGCCCACAAACCAGAATATCACTAGTTCCAGCCCTAGAGATCCTCTGCGTGAAAGCCTGAAGCACAAATAAATACTCTTAAAATGTACAATAACCAAAGGAGACAAAACCCTCCAAGAAAGCACACTTCTGCAGGGAGGAAGGAGACCACAGCGGTCCATGAGGTCAGAAATGAGTAAGGAAGAAAGGCAGGCTCAGCCTATCTCCCCTCACCACTTCCCAGACCCAAGGTGGGGCTGGGCACAGGGAGACCGACGCAGCTCCAGCAACCAGAGCTGTACAGAGACAGGAGCGTCCGAAAGGATCCACCACCTGATCTTCTGCCCAGTCTGCTCCTAGATGAGACGCTTTGCAAGCACAAGTGGCTGGATGACTGCCCAGCATTGTTTCTCATTGTGGGTCTGGTCCGACAAGAACACCATCTGCTTGCCCTGGCCCCGCTGGAACTGCTCCAGGGGTGGACTAACCAGTGAGTATACCCCATGTCTCAGGACTGCCTCCACCATTGCTCCTGCTGCACTAAGAACACCCAAGTTCATGGACAAATGAAGTATCAGGGGAGACAAGTTAGCCCTTGGTGGCATCTAGAGACACCCCCCGTGCCGTCCCCATCTGCCTTAACTAAGCAACTGCACAGGCTAAAATCAGATCAGAAACTTGCTGGCAGTTAAACAGCGTGTTGTCCTCCTGGCCTGCTTTTACTTAGTGGCACAGACATAGGTCTGCTGTGAGTTCTTGCAATTATTTTCCAGGTCAATTAATGCGAGAAAGGATTTACACAGGTTAGAAGAAAATGTTACTTAAGAGTGAGAAGTGTTCTGTTGTAGGTGTGACCTGAAGATGTCAACCAGTTTTGATCACTTAAAAAAAAAGACGTACTTTTCTTGTTTTCTTCTAGAGCCATCAACTAGAAGCACAGTTGCAATAGCTGATTTTGAATAAAAAGCTTCAATTTGTATCAAATGTTCCTCAGAATATTCTGAATGTTACTCACCAGAGGCTGCGTTTGTGCTGACAACAGTGTTGTTGGCACGCTTTTGCAGATATTGTTCTTCTCACCTTCTAGTTTCACAACCTTATTTTTTTTTCTTGCCTGGAAATCAAGATTACTGGTATGTTTCTCAGAGTATCTGTGGGTGGTTCAAACATAAGCGGTTTCATTCCCGGGGGGGAGGGGGGGGTGGTAAATAACCTTACAAAATCTAATCATCATCAGTTAAAGACAAAAAAACCCAGTAGTTTTTCTTAGTCCTTCTCAAGGGGCTGAGAATGGATCTCTTCTGCAAGATACCTCCCTTCTCGAGTCCAACATTTTCAATTTCCCATGGAAAAAAGCAGTCTGCCCCTTTCCCCGTGAAGGCTGTTTGCTCAGTCTGGAAATTCTCACAGGGAAGATTCCTCCGCCAGTACTAGAACTCTCCCTTTCTCTTTCTGTCTTCTCTTATTCCTGCTATCCGTAATTCCTCATACCGTTCACAGTAATTGCCTTCTCCTTATTCACACGCAGCCACAGGATACGCGACCCTGTCTGCCCAGACTGCTCCTCATCTACACTTCCCTCCACCTGTCAGTAGCTCTTTGGTGTTAAGCTGCCCCAGAACTGAACTCAGCCCAGTCATGAGCCTGTAAATGCCACGCAAAGGGACTGTGGAAATCAAACGTTAGACCCCTGCCCCGACACAGTGCTGTTTGAAACCCAGTGAGGTCACATCTGTCTCTCTATGGCATTGTGGCATAGAAACATTTCAAGATCAGCCCAATAATATCTTTAAATCGCACCCAAAAAAGCCTGTGTGTTTTCCAGGCAGTGGCAGACTGCCCTGGCCAGTGCAGGCGGGTTCACGAGTGACCGCTGGAGCTTTAGGCTCTTCTCATGTTCGCTTCCAGTTCCAGACGATCACCCCAGGCACTAATTCTCTCCGTGATCCCCACTCCACCCTTTACTGAGCTATCAAGTGCAACAGAAAACATCGGCTCCCAAACGCATGACAGCTGACTCAGAAGACACTGAGACATTTCTGAAGCACTGGAAATGCTCCTGCAGCAAATGCCTGAGCGATGCAGATGCCTCATCCTTTACAAACAGGCACCAGACCAGCTACTGAAATAGAAAAGAGACAAGCAGCAGAGGATGCAAACAGGAGACAAACTAATTTGGCAAGGAAATGAACAGTGGAAAAGGCAGAGGTCAGCTCTCTCCATCAGCGGTTTTTTCTCACAGTATCATACTTGTAGGCCAACATCTAAAAAAAAAAAAAACAAACCAGGGGAAGAGTTGAACAGTTTGAAAGAGGAAGTTGCATTTAAACCAACAGCTCATGCACACAGCAACGCCAAGCGTAAGCTGCTTTCTGAAGATGACAGGTTTGGGTGCAAGCACAAAGAAACGTGTGTGCAGCCTGCAGTGAAAAACGCTCTGTTCAGCTTCTTTTAATGCTCGTTGTGACTTTGCAGTGTAAATAAGAAGTAGGTTGCCACTTGCCAATGAAAAAATGACAAAAATCCACCCCAGTATTTGTCCTCCTAACTAGCACTGCTGCACACCCAGCCACAATGGAAATCTTTCTTTCAGGAGCTGTTAGAAAAACATTCAGATTTTTTTTTCTCTTAGAAAGGGAATCTGTGGAAAGACTCTTTCTGCCATTATTCACAGGACCATCCAAATCTATCTGTAGGAGTGAGAAATGGAAGCGTGCTGAAGTTTCAGAGTATATTCTCTCTTTGATTCAGCTCATCATTTCCAGGAGAGCCATTTTCAGCCTCTGGATGTGTCCCAGGTTGCTCCCCCAAGTCCTGAATCTGCTGTACAGAGTGCAAGAGGTCTTGTTATCGTTAGTCAGAGCGTTTACCCACTCCTCTCCCCCAGCCCAAGAAGTGAAAGTACTTGAGGAAGAGAACCAAAGAGAGGAAGGAAAAATACTGCACATCTAATGAACCTAATCCATCATGACCCATTATGTGAGAGAGCTGGCACTGTCAGGTAAAAGAAATTAAATAAAAATGCACATAAAACATCACTAGGAGATTGAGTGCACTGATAGCTGGAACAGCAGCATTGCACAGTGCTGTATTGCAATGTTTTCACCTTCTGAAGTCTGCCAATAAAAGCATTATTGGGGAATGTTAAATTGAAGGCCCGAAAGCTGAACAGGTTTAATAAAATGTGAATTCACATTAACTACTGATGTAAGGTGAAATCCTGCTCTTGAATAGGCCCGACAGATCACTTTTTTACTTCTTTGTCAGTGCATATCATTCCTGACCCAGAAAGATATGAAACTGGTCCTGACTTGATAGCTCTGTCAGAGCTTACCTTGCTGCAAGCACCGAGGAGAGACCTTCATCCCTGTCCTTCACCTTCATCATGTAAACAGCTAGAAAATCTAGACTGAGGCCTCTGCCCTTTCCTCCCTGGAAAGCTACCAACTGGTAGCTCTTCCCAGCCACAGGAAAACACATGTGCTACTCAGACTTGAACCCCAGAGGAAAAGGTTTCCTGAGGAACGCCCCCAGCCTGGCCCCTGGCCTTGGCTCTGGGGGTGCTCCAAGCCAGTCTCCACCAGCAAGAAGCCGATGTGTCCCAGCTGTGCTGTGCAGACGTACTGGAGCCAGTTCAGCCAAGCTGGCAGAGAGTCCAGGCAACCTGCTGCAAGCACAGCTCCATCCCAGCTCATTCACCCTGTTACAATACAAGACAGGAGATTTCTCTTTTGAGCTGCAATCCAATTAGCCTCCAAATAAAGCTGCCCGAGCAGGCTCTCAATCCCAGCAAAACACTTCATGGGTCCTATCAGATGGTCTTACGTCAGCACCCTGCACTAATGAAGAACTACTTATGCCCTTTTCCTGATAAGCTTTCCTGAGTAGCAGACTGCCACTTCACTTTCTCCTGCTAACCACCAGGCCACCACACTCCCACAGTTTAATATATGAACCTGTCATCTTCTGAGCATGCTGAGGGAATTATAACCCAAGGCTTGCAAAACTTCCTGGCATACCAGAAAGATACAAGCAGCTGGTATCACCCCTGATTAAAATAGCATCTCAAAGTGCATCCTGTCCTCCCCTTCAAGGATACAATTAAAAAGCTATCTCAGATACATCAGCTCTTGTCAGTCACCACCCACCTCCGCACCTCCTACTCCTTGGTCAGACCACAAAAATAGCCAAAATCTGTCAGGCCAAGCTCACCTAACAGAAGCTGATATCCCAAGGTGGAGTGATGGAGCCAAGCCAGGACTCGGAGCTAAGACAGCAGATGGGGACGGGTGGTCGGCACCAGTAGAGAACAAGCATCTACTCTTGCCCTCCTGGGCCACCAGCAGCACTGAGAGGCATCTCCCGCAACAGAGCAAGACAAAGGCAGAACAACAAATCACGTCAGCCTAACGAGCAGCGTTGGGAGAACAGACCTGAACAGCAAAGAGTTGAGGACCCGACCCCTACTGGTCTGTATTTCTGACTCAAGAGCAGAGAGACCCTCCCTCCCCTGAGAAGCTGTGAGTCTGCCTACAGGTTGCTGTCTTTGCTTGAGGCATAAAGATCAGGAACGACCCTTACAGCTCAGAGGCCTCTAGGACATCTGCAGCAGCTTCTCTGCCCACGACACCTGGACCCCAAACAGGCTGCTAAGGTGTGAGCCTGGCTGGGGTCAGGTGTTTAATGACTCTCAATGAGTCATTTGCAAATACCCTGTCGTTCAGGGAGATGACATAACTGTGCCACTGCCAGAGCACACTGAAGTCAAGGCCACAAATGTTGACAGGGCTTCTGCACAGGGGATTTTATTCAAAATGCAGATTGCAAATAAATTTAGAAGCAGACGCAGCAAGGCTTCCATGGAAACAGCACAAAAACCTAGCTGTGGTTTGGATGACTGTGAGTCCTGGCAGTCTTGACTAATCCCTTAAGTGCCATCCAATTACTGCAAATGTGTTTGGCATCTCTTACAGCAATTGCAAAGAATTAAATGGTTGGATGGCACTCATCGGAAATTACAAGTCACAGAACCCTGTAATGCATTTAAGAAAAAAAAAAATCTTAAAAGGAAAATAGCATCCCGCACTGCAAGAGCTGACCTCCTTGAGAGCCATAAGGGACAACAAAAGGCATCCAAGTAATGAGGGGTACTTAATTCAGAGAAGAAACTAGAAAAAAAGCAGAGAAAGAGGCAGAATAACAAGACTGGCTGAAGGAGATGAGCTTATTTAGCCTTGAGAAGAGACAACTCTCCTTGCAACTCCTTGTTCTTAGCACAGCTTCTACAATTAACACTCCTTCCCTTACAAGAGTAATCAGAAAACTACTGACAGCTTTTCTATGCCCAGACTTACCAAGTATGATCTGAGTGTAGAGATCTCCAAGGGCTTCAGAACAGGTAGGACTTCGGTGTGAAGTGGAGCAGGTCTGGGAGGGAGGATGGGCAGCAAGACCACAACTGCTGGTGTACTGCAGTCCTTTCACTGACAGCTGTCCACACCATGTGTCACTCAGTGCAAGACCTGTCTAGAGTGCTGAAAAAAAGCAGACAACACACTTCCCTCCCCCAGGAAAAGCCAGCATGCCCTGAAACTCAAAAATAAATAAGTGAATAAAAGAGGAACCTTTGAAAAGTCTTCCTTACAATGCCACCACCTCAGTCACTACTGTGCACAGCTGCCCCAAAGGAGCAGTTCTCTCGTCTGAAGCTCTCCAAAGGGATTCTCTCTCCCAGCCCAGCACATTCCACTTTCCATACACTTAATTCCTCATAAAGGTCCTTCCACACAGGGATGTGCAAAGAACAATTTTGTAATGGCTCTGCCAAAATCCGGCCTGGGTGATGGAGAGTAGCCCCGGAGACTTGCTATGCTACCTGGGAAAGGGTACAGCAAAACGCTCAAACCACCTCCAGTCAGCAAGTGCAATACACAGTCAGGCTTCTCTTCCAAGAATTTATTGTCAAAGAAGATACAACTAAAAACACTACAAAAAAAAAAAGAGGATTTACACAAAGGGAAGCGACAATAAAGCCACTCAGACCAGGCAAAGAGCATTTCTTTCCAAATAGTACAAAAAACCTGACAGAGGTGGTTCTTTGGTTCAGACATGAATTTCCTTTCAGAGCTCTCACCTAGGAAGCCTCATTTCCTCAATCCCTGGCACCTGTAAGCAGATTTGGAGTGACTCCATCCCTGTATGCAGCTCCAAGGAACTCTACAACCAGCCAGGGGGGAGAGAGAAAAAAATTCAAGCCAGAATGGCTGGAGCTGCTGATGGAGCTGGATGACAACGCAAAATCTCTGTGCCTCTCTTGTGCTGCTGAATGCCATACAAGGGCCCGATATTCTTCAGACAGTATCTTGCTGTGGTAGCTCTCACTTTTGCCCTAAGTAGGTAGGCCAGTGTGCTTCACACTTTCCACTTCTGGCTGTTTGGCAGCCAAATTTAGAGCTAGGACATACCCAGGCTTGTACAGCCTGCAGGACACCCATCCCACCATGAAGGCCATCACTGTAATGGCCTTAAAGAGATGTAGTAATAGCAGTACCTGAGTACCAGACAGGAATTTTACAAGGAAACCTCAATGAAGGCCACCCTTTGCTTGTTAATTCTAGTTTTCCATCAGGCAATATTGGTTAAGCCAAAGGAGACAGGAACTGTTTTGCCTTCTGAAGGGCTGAATGAAAATCTATGTTTAATCTACTGCTGTGTGTAAACACACATCAGATTTGTGGGGTTTATGGTTAGCCAAACACTACAGAAATAGAACAACTACACAGTTAGGGACAGAGAAAGCCAAAGAGAGGAACAGTACCAACCATCTCTACTCGTCCTTCTTTACAGTGAACACTTGCGGGGTCCTGAGATCATTTCATTGCTCAAGAAAGACGACACCTAGTACTAGCCCAAGCCAGCTGCAGGGTTCGGCTAGGCGCCTTCTCTTCCCAAAGCCTATAAATCCCAATTACTGATAATCCGCAGCTGATAAACTGAGATTGCCCACGATTCAGCCTACTTTCTGTCACACACCCAGCAGGGTGAAAGGCAACGCTGCTGTGCTTGACACTGCAGCTCGCTGCTTGGCTCTGCCCTCGATTCAGGCAGTGGCTTTGGAAGAGGTGTGGTGAGCTGTGCTAGCTTGGGGGAATATTTCCTGATGTAGGAGGAGTCTTGGCAACAAGGTCTATGGCACAAATTTTTGTTTGTGATCAAACCAGGATATGAAAGCAACTGAAAACCGGAAACAAGATTGCGAGGTACAAAAAAACAATTGCCACATGCACATGCTTCTGATTCCAAGAACCAGAGACATCAAAGGACATATTTTACTGTATTAAAATGCACAAACTTGTATATATATACACATATATATTTATATGCAAAATGCTTGTCTTCCCATCTTCATCAGCAATAGCAGGATGGGAAGCTTCCCCTAATCCACTTCTATTTCAATCTATTCTGAAGCTACTCAGTACTAAAATCAACTTAAAAACCACTCAGCCTCACAGCGACTAAAACTGCAATCCAATACACAAACCTAACAGGTTCCAGGATTAATTTTTCTTAGCATAGCTACATTAAAGCAAAATTTCTCATGAAGAGTCTAGTTTATCAATACCAGGCAGTCTCTCTACGGTGAATATTCAGTTCAAATTAAACAAGCAGGCAATCAGGTTGCTCAAAAGAGCTAGGCTCCTACGCTCAAAACAGCAATTTGGGGGAGTCCCAAGCTCTGCGGTGCTATAGCTCTACCAGGGAATATGAATCGTTTTGCATCTTAGCCAGGCTTCGACTCTGATTTCCAAAAAGCCAGTGAAAGAACACAGAGATTTCTGCTTTGGCCAGCTTAGTCTTCAGGAGGTATCTTGTTGCTTCATCATAGTTTTATAGTTTCTTTTGAAAAAGCCACACTGGGGAAAAAATAAAAGAACTTATTAAGTCTTTGTGAATACATTAATTTTTGCTTTTTCTTAACATAATTTCAAATGCAAAGTTTTTCCTTCTCAGGATTGCAATAACTGAATGCATGAACGCAGGATGCAACCCATGTATGACTTCCAGCAGAGCTGTAAGCCTGAAGGCCTACGTTGTTCAAAACTTTTCAGAACATCTATAAGCATTTCACAACGTTCAAATGTTCTGCAAAGCACTTTAAAGCAGGACTGGAGAGGTTATGCTGCAATGCTCAGAAAACCTCAAAACCTAAGACTGAGGTTTTACAACAGTAAGTACCCAATGTTCTTCAGTGCACATTTGAAAATATCGCTTTCTTACTTACAGAAATCACAAAAAAAATTAAAATGTCTAACAAGACCATTTCTGTTTTGTTGTGTGTGCATTAATAATACCCACTTTCCAGAGGAGCAGAGTAATGAACACCAGCAGAAGAAGTCCACCAACACAGCTTCCTATGATAACAGGCAAGAGGTCAAACACTTCGTCTTTCAGGAAGACAAGAGTAATCTGGAATAGAATCAAGGCCAGTGATTTTTTTCTTGGTTAGCTTTTAACCAGGAAAGCTATATGATTTGAGCTAGCATTGAACCTTTAAACTATGCTAGATGCACCACCAAGCTACCTATGCAGGTATTTTGCAATACAATATGAAATAATTTTTTTTTATTGCAAGCCTGGCTGAGGGAGTTAAATTTACTGAGTCTTCCTTAGGTGTTTACAGTGATTACAACAGTCACCAGGGACAATCTTTCAGATTAAAGAGCATCTCTTCCCTAGCAAAAGAGAAGGAAATTCATCTGAAATCCCGGACAGGACAGGAGGTTTCTGAGTTAGCCACCATTGTCAGGTACACAGCATTCAACACAGAACCCTAAAAACTTTTCTGATATGCACTAGTAGATATACTCCCTCTGCTTTTATTCTATAGTCAAAACCCGATTTCACTAAATTCAATGGCAGAACAGACATTTGCTTCGAAAAGTCCAGGATTTAGCTCTAGGAACTTGATCGGTTCTTTAGATTCAGCAAAACCACCTGGATTTCTCCCTTGCTGCTGGCCCAAAAGCAGGGCCGAGCTGCCTACGTGATGCTCTGCTACCTCAGTGCTGTGATGCTCTTCTTTCAGCCCCACGTACAGTTCTCTGTCAAAGGTGATTTTTCCAGGGACCAGCAGTTCAGTTCTGCTTTTTAAGAACTACGGAAAAAGAAATACAAAGAACAAAGTATCAGCTGCTTTTCAGTCTTTTCAGAAAGAAAACGGGTTGCAACAGCAAACCCTTGCTCAGAGCGTAAGAACCGCCCTGTGCGGTGCTGGCATCGAGCCGTGCCTTGAGTCCACAGCCGGTGTGTAGCTATGGCTGGGAGAAACAGCCTGGAGCGCTGCGGCGTGCGGTACCCCACAGGTCACCTCACGGGGGGCAGTTCCGGAGGGGAGCAGGAGAGCAGCACCTCTCCTACGCGCTGAGCACCTCGGGGAGATACTACTGCGAGTAGAGCATCCCCTTGCTCTGCCAAGCAGCGTCAGGCGTGGGAGAGCGGGATTCCCGCTGCGAGGGGGGGAAACCTCGGCAGGGGACGGGGTTAGCGAACAGCGGAGCGCGGTGTTTTGCGGGTACCTGGTGCGGGTTGCTCAAAGACAGCTCTGCCGTCACGGTGATGCTGTCTCGGTCGGTGCGGACAGAGCAGTGCACGCGCTGATACCGCACGTCCGCAACGCCCTGAAACGCAAAGGAGCGGCTCGGTGCGCCGGTACCGCGGGTTCGATTCCCACCGCGGCAGCCGGCTCCCAGCACCGCTCACCTTGGGTCCTGCGCCGCCGGAGTACCCCCGCAGCCCCAGCACCGCCTCACCGCCGACCCCGCACTCCGTCGCTGCCTGAAATTCAACGTTTCCAGCGCATTTTTTTAAAGAGCCAAAACCCGCGCCGCGCTCTCGCCCCGCCCCGCTCTCGCGAGACAGCGTTTGAAACGGAGGCGGGCGGGCGCCGCGGCTCACCTCAGCAGGGCCCGGCCCGGCCCCGCTATGCCGCTCCAGCCGCGCCTGCTCCGCACTTACTCGCGGCGCGGGCACCTCCGCCCGCTGCCGCCGCCCAGCCGATGGATTTCGTCGCCTCAGGACCGCAAGCGGTTCTTCAGCTCGACCTCGGCCGGTTCCAGCGCCGCCTCGGCCGGTTCCAGCGCCCTCTCCAGCCCCTCGGATGACCCTGACTTCTCGCCGCCGACCAACCGCCACCGGCAGCCGCTGGGTAAGCGCCCCACCCGCGGCCGCCGCCT
>Ga0065711_1032409_pt1 | contig 27408 bp, 18 predicted proteins | sample Hoacrofraction12_FD_59098 | JGI IMG/M metagenome (GOLD analysis project Ga0065711, IMG submission 59098) | Hoatzin crop microbial communities from Cojedes, Venezuela - Epithelial fraction 12 v2 (version 2) | ecosystem: Host-associated > Birds > Digestive system > Esophagus > Crop | place...
AGAAAAAAAAAAAAGGGGGGGGGGGAAGTCCTAATAGATAACAGCTTTTTAAAATTTTAAACACACACACACAGATGCAAGCCTGTTTCAATGAAGGCTTCTTCACCTCTATAACATCATGTCCCTAGGGTATTAAATGCTCTTAATCAACAGCTGTTGATAATGATGTGTCACCTATCAAGATAAAAGTCTGAATGCAAAACCATCTGTCAACATTCCTTTGTTAGGAAACTGGTAACATAGTTTTGAACACATAAAAATTGACTTGCAATTACCCTCTTACACCTTCTGTTCAGTTATTAACCAGCATTAACCCATAAGGGTTAACCATAATGTTATCTATTTTGTAGTTTTTGAATCAAGTTATGACTTCTGCTTTTATGTTGGACAAAAGTAAATTGTGTTACCTTAGGTAGAACAGCTACAAACAATTGGACAAAAATATCGTACTAAATTTTAACTGAAATAGTTTAAGCAGCAGCACATCCCAGTAACATACATAGCAGAGAGTAACTTTTCATAGTTCTCCTTAATAATAAAGACACCTTTTAGAAACACATTCAACAAGCAGGAAACTGAACACCTAAGTACCCAAATTAAGAAGTGACATACGTTATAATCATGGCCCGTGTTATTCCCTTTCTTTTTACTCGGGCTGAGTTCTCCATTCATAATTCTAGTGATAATGGATAGATAACTACACAAAACACTTCTCTTTCCAGCACCTGCTTGCACAGTGTAATGTTTCACAAAGAGGTCAGGAAAATGCAATGCCTTAAAATACAACTTTAAAAACACAAACATGTATTTCAACAATACGATGTCTTATAGTAGTATGAGAAAAAAGATTTGCTACGCCATTTGCTTCACACGCCCGCCAGGAAGAACCATTCCCTAGGGTCTCTCTTCCACCACTCTGCTCAACCCTATTCTCGTGTATCCCAAACACTGCGACTTTTACCAAAGCCTTGGGCTTGCTGCTACCCAGAACACCTACACTAGTCTCAGAAAAAGGCATAGTACAGCTTATTCTTCCACCACATCACCATATGCAATAGCCTTTTTGAAGCAAATACATACACAGACACAACACAAAACTACCCCATTTGGACCGTAGAGGCATACTAATGTTTAGATTTAAGGAATAAAAATGTTCAAGAACAAAAAAATTACAAGTACTTCAGTCCTTCACACAAATACAGCACTTCCCATGTTGAAGTGCCAGCCATTTGCCATCACGTTAGCGCTGTAGTAATTAGGCAGCAGCTACTCCATTCTGCTGAGTGGGGAACTGCTCACTGAGGGAGACCAACCCAATGCTCTTCTCCAGCCCAAGCAGCAAGGGTCCCCACCACCAAACGCAACCATGTTGTCCCAGCCTCACTTGGCAGACAGCAAACTGGGGTCCAGCCTCACCTGAGCTATCTCACAGAGACTTCTACGTCAGTCATCTAGGCTTCTGCCCAAACCAGCAGAGAGAAACAGGAACCTGGAAAGAGCATCTAAATCTAGGTTATCTTAGGAAAAAAAGGAGTTTCCATTATGGTAACACTCAACCAAAACGCAGCCGGCACCGTTAACTGTAGTTGGCTATTTCAAACTCTGGTAGGTCCAAGACCTTGCATTGGACAGATTTAACCCTCATCTGTCTTAAGCTCACAGATGCATATAAAGAACGGAAACAAAAATTGACATTATTGATAATGACATTAATTTTTTTTTTTAAAAAAAGGTGGTGGTGATAATAGTGTTAATGACCAGCTCTCCATGCACAGCAATTCTATCTATCGATAGCTCCTTGCTGCTTGACAAAAAGCACAGTACACTGCAGTTTCCATGACTTGCTCCAGGCTCCCAATCCCCCAGCAATTTCACAAGATAAAACAGCCACGCTCCACCATTACCACGTGCCAGGCAGGGAGCGCACAAAGGAACTACCTTCCACGAAAGCTGCCGGAAGGATTGTTACGCTGCGGCGAACACAGAGCCCACAGGCACCCAAAGGATCTGCCATGAGCTCTGCAGCAAGAAAAGCCATAGCATTACATGTATGAACTACCTTGAATATATACATGCCAGCTTTTATTAATAATGCAAAAAATACAAAAACCACTTTTGTTAGCCTTCACTTTTCCAAAAACTCTCAACAGCAGAAATGAAGATTTTTAAATGTTGGAGCATTACTGTTAAATTTCCACTACCAACTACAGCAATAGTCTAATGCCCGTAGAGCTATGGAGACTTGTCATCAAAGCTAAAATAAGAAGGAATATTACCGTGAGATTATCAAAGGGCATAATTTAAAAGTGCATTGCAGTTACATTTCCAAGCTGAAGGCCAGGAAACTACTTTTGTATTAAAAATGAAAGCTAACATCCCTGTACTTGACTACACAGAAGTGAGAGGTTGTAAAAAACAAGGATCAAAACCTTCACACAAGTGAACTACTTCTAGTGAAAAGAGATGAACATGCTTATCCACTCAATCTAGACAGCGGCAAAAGGAGGTCATCTGCTAGACTTCCAGATACAGGAAGAAAAATAATTAGGCAGAGCATAAAAAGTTAAAGGAGTTTGTAAAAGGCGGGGTTTTTTTTCCATTTTAATACTATCTGGGATAACCAGTAAGAAGATAAAAAGGCTTTGTATTTAACACCATATTAGTTCTTACAGGACACCTCTATATCCAAGCAGTCTGTGGCTGCTTTCCATGATTCTCTAAGACTGCAACCTTAAGAATTCACAACCTCTTTCCTGGAAACAAAATGATTAAAAAGTGTCAGAAAAGAGCAGTGAAGAGGTCTCTAATTTCTGCTGTACCTTCTCTGTCAACCTCTCTGCAGACTCCAATTCCTGTATAAATCTCAACGCTACGTAATCCTTTTCGGAGTTCAGTGGCTTGTGGCCAACACAGTCCACATTACCCCACGAACACGACAACAGATACATTCTTCACCCTCACAATACACTTAAACTTGGGCTCCCAGTAATTTGGCCAAAGGAAGCCTTGCATTCATCCAACTTCCTAAGCAACTGCTTGTCACTTTGGCACAAGCACTTTACAACTCAATTTACAAGAAAAGTGGCAGTTTAGTTCTAGCTGCAAAGCTCCAAGAGTAATATTAGGAAAATAGGAACCATATTTCACCTTTTATTGGCAGGGTATGCATAGCACTTCATTAGTTTACTTAGCACCCAGGAACTGCGTCCGTGTATCGATTGGTGCTTTGATCAAGCTTTCACTTATGTAAAAGAGGCCAGTCCCTCCACAGATCACTTTTCTAGCCCAGAAGACTAAAAAAAGGAAAGAACCCACCAAGCACCACACAAAAAAAAACCCCAAAACAGACAATCACTTACTTACACTTAATTAAGCATAAAATAACTCCCCTCCCCTTTGGGAAGGATATAGATAAAGTATCAATGGAAATAAACGACTGGCTGAGTAATCACTGCAGTGCAAACAACATTTCACAAGCAAAACAAGTGTGGTAAGATTCAGTAGCCTGTGGCAGACGTTTGAGTGAACAACAAGATCATATTTTCATACTTTTGGCCATCCCCGTAGTCTGAGGCAAACCGCCAAGTCCTACTCTCTACTGTCAACTCCCAGACCTAATGGAGATGAAAGGCAAAATATAGCTCAGCTCCAACTACATTATTGATTCCAGCAGGGCCAGATTCGGGCTGACAGGGCTGAGGTCATAATTTAGCCATTAGCACCAGGAACGGCAGGATTCATCTACCCAGAACTGCAGGACTATGGGCCATGCTCTCTCTTTTATGTCTAATCAATATTATGTTTTGCAGTTGTCTCAATGGGCTAATGGAAGAACAGCCGCAGCACTGGTTTGAAGAACGGTTCTAGCAAGAGGCAAAGACAAGATTCTCCTTGCAGACTATCAGTAGTCACAAACCTCATCACACTTCTGTTTTTCTACTAGAATCCCTCGGTCACATTAAATTCTGTCTTCTCTCTACAAAAGTCCAAAAAGAACACACAACACATTAAAAAAAAATTGTGCTGGTAAGAACAGCTCTACCTACACCTTGGGGTTTTCAGACCTCTGCAATGCTGCAGGCAGCTTCTTGTATCTAAACATGAAAAATCTCAAACATAAAACACTATAACCCAAATAAGCCCTACTGCTATATAACATACTGACATTTGTGGCACAAGTACAATTTATCTCACGATCCTGCAATTTTGTACTTGCTTGTGGGCATCCAGACCTACGTTCTCGCTACAAGGGCTGTTTTCACAACCATTCCCATGCTCAACACATGGAGCCAAAGGCGTGCAAAGCCCACCTTCAATGATTTCCTCCTGGAATTACATTTATCTTTTCACATTTTCCAACAACTTTCAGGCGGCCATTATATATTTGCCCAAATGCAAGCTGTTACAGAATTACTTCGTTCCCCATTCCAACGGGCTTTTCTCACCAGGATCTTCACTGGAGGTGCTCTTTTCTCCTCAGCCTTGGACTTCACTTCTATAAGGACTGCTAAATGGACTACGTGTACTGAGCTGGACCAAGGTAGGGAAACTCAGTTCTTCACTTCTACAGACTGTGAGATGATACCTGCTTTTAAGTACGCACTTAGGATGAAAGCCGGATTGTCTTCACAGTTCCTTAACTCACAGAGATTTCTAACTTCGCAATTTTCTTTCGTGATTTCTCTGAGGACCTTCCATTTCCCTCCTCAACCTTCTTAGATCTAGTCTGCTTCACTGGCTAAATCAGAGCCTGTAAGCCGGCAGACTTGAACATTTTAAGCATCCATGTGTCGCTGGTTATTTTTATTTGGTTTTGGTTTTAAAATAACAATATAGAACGATGAGCATTAACCTGATTTTAAAATTGGCTGCTGTAGTTCTTTCCTCTTAATTATTTGATGAAGAGAAAGAGATCTCTAAATGACAGCTTCTGAGATTTTTGAAAAATAGAATACGGTAGAGTTTTATTAAATGTTGAAATATCCAGCTGAATTCAGTGACTCAGACAAATTTAGAGAATATAAATTCACAGCTGCCTTAAGGTCCCAATTTATTTTAAAATAAATTTTATTGATTTTTTTTCCACATTTTGGAATTAAATGTTACTGTCAGCTCCACATATGCTCATCTCTGCAAAGGCTTCTCACGTACTATGCTATCAATTTAAATTAAATTCTAATCCATTCACATTAAACTGCTACAAATCCTAGTAGGGAAAGTATGAGGGTGAATGAACTTAAACATGCTCCCATTTAACTTAATTTGCAACAATGCAACCTACTTTTACCTAAAATAAGCGTACACTAGGTGGGGCAGCACTAATATATCAAAATAAATACATGTTCACATGGCATGTTAGGTTGATGCAACTCTGTTTAAAAATAGGAAAGAAACAGTGATAACAAATGGTCAGGTTTTTCCATGGAAGGAAGTTGACACTGAAGGGATTCCCACTCAAGACAGATGCTCAAATCTTAATTTAACTGGGAAAAGGAGTTTAAAAGTTTTCTGTGGATAATTTAAAAATAAACAAGTTTGCTGATCAGCAGATCTTGCCACCTGTCTTGCATCAAAAATGACTGCAAAGAGTCGTACAAGGATCTCACAACACTGAGCAATAAATAGCAGATGAAATTCAATGACAATCAATGCAGAATCAACACTAATTATATATACAATGATGGACTTGAAATTAGCTGTTAATATTCAGGGAAGCCTTCAGAGTAATCACTTAGGCCGGCAGTTCTCTCTGTGTCACCTCCATGCTCCACAGCAGTCTGAAGGCAAACAGAACCCCAGGAATTACTAGGAAGGAATTAAAGAGTGAAACACCACCACAAACATCCCACAAACCCCCACCCTGAATGCTGGGAGCAGTTCTGCTCACTCTTTTCAAAAAGGATGTAAAAGGGTTACCAGGAGCGGCAGGAAGGACAAGCACAGGTACGCAACGGCTTCTGCTTCGGAACGAGAAAAATAAATGTCTGAGCCTGGAAAAGAGGTGATTCAGGGTGGAGACAGAGGAATATACTAGCAGTCCTTATAAATTAGAAATTGCATGGAGAAGATGAACACAGAGCTACTGCTCACGCTCTGTGCCAACACAAGAGCTCCACAGCACCACGTGGAATTACAAGGCAGTCAGCTTACAACAAACAAGTGCTTCTTCCTTTTGCCTAATGCACACATTGCCACAGGACATTGCAGGGACCGAAAAATACTATAATAGTGCAAAAAGTCAATCAGACAAATGCTTGGGAGAAAATCCAGTCAAGGGCTATTAAAAACCATTACGCAGATACAAGCTCTGGCTGAAGACGACCCTCAACCACAGACAATCACTGGCCACAGACACACCTCCACCGCCTTACGCTCTTCTCTCATCAGCAGCCTGTCTTACAGAGTTGTACCAAAAACCACAAAATACTGGGCTAAACAGACCTCTAGTTTGACACCTATGGCCATTTTAGTATTTTTCTTCATATGAAGCTGAGACACATTTAATTGTGGTGCAATGGGATCACACACTAAAATTACTGATATCCACAGCTTCATCACCTGCACTGGAAAACGCGGAAAATACGAAGAGCCACTTTGAGGCAATGCATAATTCATGCAAATTTGCCATCTAAGCTCTTTAGGCTTTTCTTAATAAACAAATAATTCATCCTCCACATCCTTCTGCAGTCTGAAGCTAGTACTAATTACACTGATCTTCTGGTAGAAGTTAGAGACCCAGCCAAGCCCAGGGTCCATTGTGACCCGTGTAAACAGAGAAAAAGACAGTACTTGCCTCACAGAGCCAGCAAATAATATTAAAAAAATATAGTAGAAGGATCGCAGGGAGAAGAGAAACAGACTTGAGGCAGGTCTTCCTCCTCCAAATCACAGCATCAGGAACAGAACTCAGGTTTTTTAAATTGATGCCTGTACCTTCTCCCAGACTGTCTCAAAAAGATACAAAACGGGATTTTTCCACACAAGCGTACTGTGGAGAAGCATTTGAGAATCTCATGCAGATAATGTGCCACATCTGAAGAAATGTGATCCACAGGAACATTTTTATTTACTTCACATATGCATAAAGCATGACTGACCCCAACACTAACCCTCCTCTACATTTCAGGCACTTTAAATGGAAACCACGTCCATTAGTCTTGGGGCAGCGGTGCGAAATCTCAGGAGACAGGAAACACAAGTCAGTACGAAGAAGTACAAGATGTATATGTAAAGACATCTGCTACAGCCTTCTCGAATTTCAGACTTCAGCCCTGTCAGCAATGAACACAGTAAGTTTCCTTTGTGCGGGGTCCGATTCTTCATTGTTTTTTTATCATGTAACATCTCCTATCCTGAGACCACCTCAAAGCACATGATAAAGGAACAGACACTGCCTGCTCTATAAATCAAAAAAGGTCAGGCTTCAGAAAGAAACAAAATATCCAAACTCAGAGAAAAAGAATAAGGTCCGTAGACACGTCGGTTGTTTTTTGAGAGGCTTTTTTCCTTCACGTCAGCTTGTATTTACATAGCTATCTTACACCTTAAGCAAAGGGCAACACAGACAAGGTCCCAGTGGTGTGAAGAAGTATGCAATTCTGCATAGAATCAGACTCAAACTCTGCAAACACACTGGCTGGCTTTTGATATTTTTCAAACATTTTTGGCACAGCCTTTGACATCTAGTTTCAAACAGTCTAGAAGTGACATGAAGTAGCACTGTGAGTATTCCAGTCTGAAAAACCAGAAATACGAGATCCATCAAGATGATGCTGTCTAGCATTGCTTGAATTTAGGTGACAACATGAATGAGTCACAGGTAATTGCCAGGTAACATGAGGAACACGATTACCTTCAGTCAGCACTGTAGCCCCACTGCCAGCTACACGCATCAGAAATCATTTTCTGCCATGAGAAAACAACTCAGAGAAGAACAGAGATAATCAGAGTCAAGAATTCCTATTAATCTGATGTTTAATATAAGTGAAAATATTTGATGAAATGATTTCATTATTACAAACAAATCACAATATTATTCACTGTAAGGGTTCCTATTCTCCAAATTAAGAAGAGTAATTTTTTTTGCAACTATCACCAGCAAAAATGGATACACACCCCTCCTTAGAAAAATCTTCTCTTTCACTGCTCAAGGCAGTACTAATTGCACACTGCTTTTGTCCCAGTTTGCTCTGAAAGCTCTGCTAGATTACAGACACATTTCTGAGCAAGGTGTGAAGTCCACCTTCTAGCATCTGGTAGAAAGATGCATCAGTATCTCTTTAAATATTTAGTTTCCTGCCTAAAATTAATAGTGGAATATCAAAAAGAACCCTGTGACACCTCCAGTGAAAATTCTCTCATATAAGAGTCCCAATTTTAACAACAGAGATCTCAGGAACTACTTCTCTAACTTAATGAGCCTTGGCAGCCATTCAAATTAAACACTCTATTGTGCAAGGAGCTAATTATGCTGAGATTAAACCCAGAGAATGATAGGGACATTTACTGTACTTCTGGCAATTATAAGAGCTCTCAGTATTGGAGAATACAGCTTGTATTTCATAATTCTGAAAGATGTCCCTGCTAATGCAATAAAAAAATTGCATGTGCGTGCACACACATACAAGATTAATTAGATTTTAAAAACATTTTTCAACTACTTCCGACACATATGCATTCACAAATTATTATTATGAATATTATTTGTTTTGCCTTATTTCTCCTGTATCTGAATGTTCATCCTGTATCCCACACATTCATTTGTCATAATCCTCTACCATTTCTCTGATAGGCAATTAATGTTAAGTTATCTCTTTTCCTAGGAAAGCTTATGTAATGACAGTAAAATATTTGCTCATTTAGTATTCTAATTAACTTTTCCAGTACCTTCCCTGATAATGCCCCTTTCTTTCCCAGAAAACCAAGTGGTCAGTTATCTTTTTCATTGCTACCCGAAGACAATGCATGCAAATATATGGAGCTTTCCTTACTTGGCACACACAGGCAACAGCACTTTTGAAATTTCACGACTAAAACCTGTCAGAGGATGATTTCCCACGTCCTCTTCGCTAATGCCTGCTCAGAAGAGGTTCGATTATGCAACATAAAACCCTTTAAATCCTCGTAAGAGCCAGGAGAGGCTGAAGGCAAAGTGAACAGCAATGATCAGATGCTACTTCAGCTAAAGGTGTTCAGCACCTCATGGGAGCAGCCCCTTGCACACACGACAAGAAGCTCGGTAGCAAAACTAATGGAACTTGGATTCGCAATGGATTTTGCATCTTGTGGTTAGCTTCACCAGCGTCTAATAGTGTGTGTAATCTGATTTAAGGTTTCCCCATCCCAGAGTCAAGGCACTCGCAACAGCTGTTTCCCCAGGGGATTCGCTGATGTCTAATGAAAGCACAGTCCCTGCAGCACCATTCCTTTCAGCGAGAGGAATTAACGGAGCTGTGTTTCTCTACCCTGCCTTCTGTTTTCATGAAAATTGTCACACTGCAACGTATTCAACACTCCTAAACCCACTCTTCCCATCCCACCACCTTCAGGAGCCTTGCCAGCAGATGGAAAGATTTTTGGGAGGACAGACAGGTGGATAGAAGCATCAGCCTGCAAAATTCAGCCACCTGATCTGCACTTCAGGTTGTGGTATTGGTTGTAAGCAATTTCTCACATTTTCAGCCAAAAATGATCCCCTAGAAGAAGGAAGGCAGTCCCCATTACCTCAAGCCAGCGGGGATCCCCTGAGGAAGCCTATCCAGAAGTTGCGAGGCAAAGCCCTTGTTCCCATGGGCAGCATTCATGCACAAATCCTGCAGTAATTCTTTTTCATATTCTGTTCTCCACCAACATACTGTTTCACTCAAAGATGGAAGACATAAATGTGAAAGGCCTGACCTCACTGGGGCTGAATGGGTGTGAATCAGGGCACAAACGAGCTGCATCTGCAAGTAATTATTACTTAAGCAAGTCTCTAGAGGGTTGGAGGCAAAGCAAGGTTGCTATTATTAAACATAGCTTACTGTAAAACAAGATAAATCAGAAAGAGTTACAGGTAATTATTAGTACATTGTCACTGGTCAATCAACAAACTGCATTTAAGAAACTATGATAAAGTGATCTCATAATTAACTGCTGATCACCAACACTTTTAGAGAGGATAGTGGGGGTGAGCTAATTGTTTTAGTAAAAACAGAAGATAAACAAATTACAAGTGTCAAGAAATAGATAGTACAGCAACACACTGAATGCATTTTCTAAGCCTGCACTTTGCTCTGTTCTTTCTATAGTTTTGTTTCTATTGCAAAGCAGGCACATCCAACGCACTCACTAAATCTCATTCCATTTAGGAGAAATATTCACACTCAGAAGCATTCAGGAAGCGGTCTCTGCACTTTCCCTACAGTGGTATTTTAAACCAAAGGACACTCCATGCTTACTTTTGCTTTCCCTCACGTCACTTCCCGCTAACCCCCCGGTTCCGGTATTTCTGATGACACAGGGTGCTGGGAAAAGAGCAGGGACAACCGAACCCAGGCAGCACAACCCTGAGTATGACATCGTTTCCCGCTCCAGTCTGGGGCTCCGTTACAAGCAAATCAGTAATTACAGAAGCAGCGTTAAGCCTACTACACTATGGGACAATCTCCTATTTTAAACTCGTACCTTTCTAATTCCGGAAGAGCCGTGTCCAAGTAGGCGCAGAGCTGCTGCCAGTGCCCCTTCCGCTCTGCCGACAGCCTTCTCAGAACTGACACTGCAGACCCTTTGGCTGCCGCTGTAATCATGACCTTATTAATGCCACCTGGAAATCTCTGGCCACAAACCTGTCTCAGCTGAATATACAAGTTTTGCTAGTTTCTCCCCTCCAAGGTTTTAAATGATTCCTTTTAAAATAAGATAAATTAAAAATGCAGAACTTGGTGAATAGAAGTATCTTAACAGGTTAGTTCATAAAATCTTTGTTGCATTTAAAACAGGCAAAGATTACATTAGAACACCACTCTGGAAAACTTTCCTCTCAATCATGTAGCCAAAAGATTTCAGAAAAGGAATTAATTTGGTTAATTAAAAAATTATAGAACTCTTACATGTCACCATTCTCAACAGTTGTTTCTCCTGCTGGGATGCAATATCTGTGTTTGAAAACCTTTATGTAACTCCTGAATTTTTTCCATCTAGCTCCAACGAGCTAATAGATTCTAACTGCGTAGTCTTCTATATCCCCATGCACACACTCGCAATGAAGTGTGAATGCTGCATGGGAAAAGTTTAAAATATTTCTTTAATATTTTATAATAACTTTGGTTGACGTTCATTTGTGTCCCCTCTGATCCCAGGTGCTGGCAGATTTCATTTTTTCCTTTTTGAATACCAGGAGATGGAATTTTCTGGTTTGTTTTCCTCTACAGTTGATGTATTCTTACCTAGCTATATTTCAGTGATTTTTCTATTCCTCACCTCTTCATTGAGACTCACTTCCTTCTTGCATGGTAGTTTTTAAATAATAATGTTTCCTTTTTTTCTCCTTGGATAGACAGATAGGTTCTAACATTCTTCTCTTTATATCACTATTACATGCCATTTGATAATTACCTAGTAAGAGACAGGTAATTCTCCTATAACAGTATGTGAATTTTCAAATAATTTAATTTAGGATTTTTTCTAATGTATTTGTCTGTAAAAAAAATAAAGTAAAACACCTCTATTCTATCAAAGCCATACACCAACAAAACCCATCTTCATTCTCCAGCCTGCTGTAATTGAAGCACAGTTTCCCAGATTAATAGATACAATATCACTATTTAATCCTCTCCTCAGTGACAGGGTATAATGATCTGATGAACATGCTACTTAATGGACTACCCGAAAGTATTCAAATACCGTGGTGATGAACACAGGATAGAAAACTATAGAAAATATACTAGAATAGAATGAGAATGAAGAAACAAATCAGCATGCAAGAATGAGAATGAAGAAACAAATCAGCATGCAAGGAAAAAGATTTATTCAGGGATGTGTGGGGCTTTTCCTTTCCCATAAGCATTCCCAGTTTTAAGTCCTTCATGTGAACGCATGGGAATCATACAAGAAATAATCTAAATTATCTTGCAGAGCAAGGTTGATGTCTCCCACAAATTAATATTAGCTCAGTAACTTGGCAGATTGTGTGTATAAATCACCAAAGATACATGGTGCCTCCTTGTTTCAGTATAAATATAATTTACCATGAATTTATAACTTACATTACGATGCACCATCACCCTGTAGAAATTATTTATTTGTTTTTAGTTTCAACAGGGCAAAAATTAATTTGCCAGCCATACAGGCTCCTTGAGCAATAGCTGACCGGTGGGTTCCAAGAGCTCCTTGGAGACATCCAGTTTTAATCTACCCCAGAGTGGCTGGGGCAGAAATCAGCTTAACCTAGCAGCGAGGGGAATTAACCACGCTATTGTCAAGTCAGTCTGTAGATAAAAACTGTGTTTATGCAAAGGACAAACATTAGCAAGGACTTCTTGGCTTTGAAAGTACTGGATAGGTTTCTACACCCATCCTACACAGGGACTCCGACTACACAATACTTCCAGTATCCCTTGAATTTATATGAATAGGAAGATATTAGCATCCAGTCCCTCATGCAACAATGCAGTTCTGTAGAGTTCACTACACAACCCCTTGCAATCATCTACTTCAGGATGCCTTCCCTCCCAAAAAAGCTTTAAAAAAGTTACACAGCTTACAGCACAGCACACAATAAACAGTCAGACCTATGTGGCTCTTGCCACCTGTATGCTCAAGTCAAAATCAGTTTCTCCAAAGAAAAAACAAACTTTAAAAAAACCTATGAATGTAAGATTGAACTTCTTGGAATGACTGTGAAACACTGACATAAACCAAACCTTCAAAGCATTACTGTTCTAGAGAGGAAAACACTGAATTACCAACATCCTTACATCTCAATCAAGTTTGGTTTTAATTACTGATGAGATTGAGACCATCGGGATGGATTTAATGTACAAACAGTGCAGAATCCCTTCAGATTTTGACTGCTCCCATATAAAATTAAGAAAGGACATACAAAATCTTTACACCCAGACACTAATCAAAAGCAGACAAGAGTTTATGTAATAAAAATCTAATCATTAGAAATGTTTTGTAAACCACAGCTCACACAAAAAGCCTTTTTTTTTAAACACATTCACAATTGGCTGACAGTATACATGCACACACACACACGCTGTACCGTGCAGAACTCCTACCCAAGGACTGCCGTGTGTCTTAGCTTCTGATTCAATCTCTGTTCAAGAGGAAAGAGATCCATCAATTTCAGTGGACACTATAGCACTTCCCATGTGTCTCACCCTTACATACTTCACTTATAAAATATCCACCACTTTCACCCTGACAATCTCAGAGGACTTCATAGAGGTAAGTGAGAATCCGTTTTGCCAATATGAGACCCGGGACAGGGAGAAGAGACTCAAGGTCAAGGTCTCAGTGCAGAAAGGGACAACTTACCTACAGGCGAATATGCCTGCATTGAAACACACCTTTATACAGGGCACTAAAACATCCCCCTTGATGCACCTGACCCATGGTAAACATTCCTCTCTCATACTTTTCCAAATTAAAAGCACGACCAAAAATATGCATTTAAACAGATGGGCAAAATATTCAAATCATAGTTTCTCAAGTTGAAAGTTTAAAATGTTATAAAGGTGCTTTGTACTTTGTACTATAAGGAATGAAAAGGAATAACCTGTAACTTCAAGCATTCAATTTAGAAACTTTTGCTCAGTTCAAAACAGGACTATACTTGCACGGTTACATCTACGTGGTACTTTCTCGATATAATCTTCAGTCTTCTATTCCAAAAACTCAAAAAATAAAATAAAAAAAATGAACAAAACAAACAAAATAAGGATATCCATCAGAAAAGTTAAACTCAATAAGGCTTTCAACCTCCAGAGGAGATGAAAGGCTGCTATCTTATTGACCTCATCCTTTCCTACCTAGTAGAATGTATTTGAAGAATCGGCATTTTAGCCAAGTTTATTAATAGAATAAAAACATGCTTTGCAAACTGGTTTTTTGGTCACTAAAACACATAATTATACTAATTCACTTGCAAAAATGGAAACCATAGTGGTTTCCAAATCCTTTGCTTATTAAAAATATCATAATCACTTCACAGCTTTATTTAGAGCCATTTTGTTATAAATAACTGTGTTTAATTTATTTAGTAGATATAGAGCCAACGACAAACCACTTAAATATAGGCACGGGTATAAGATTATAAAAAGTTACTGTCAATAAAGTATCTGGAATATGACTCAGTACTCGTAGTCATGTTATTTGCAAACAGACAGAGGGCAGAAATTAAACTGTACAGCTGGCCTGGCACACACTTTATCAATGATTAACAGCAAAGGCATGACGTTGAGTATGGGTGTGAATAGGTGCAATTCCTTCATGTCTTCAGTGTCTGCATTGCGAGGTGAAGTTGCAGCAATAAGGTTGTGTCCGATGCGGAAACATAAGATGCATTATCATGAAAATGCTTACAGACATGAGAACGGCTTTTTGCCAGCTCATATATATTTGGTAAGTTAAAATAATGACAACCCCAGGTTTTATTTCCAGTAACAGATGCAGCCTGAGGACAACAGTACAAGTCGTGTCTTATGTCTTACTACCCCATTTACCAGTCTCCACGCTGATCTCCATCTGCTTGGCCCTTCCGTTAAGACTCTCTTTAGATTTTAATTTGTGCCTTTCAGTCAAGCCTCTCACCAGCTGGCAACCAGACAAAGAAAATCCCAGACGCTACCACTGGTTCAAGACCTACACAGTCCCACCAGGCAGCCGGCTCACGTCTCCGGATTAGATAACTCAGAGCTACTGGTTCCTAAGGAGGTTTATTAGCTCAAGGGCTTCACAAACAAATGGTCCTGAACAGGAACTCACTCCCTAAGACTGAAGAGAGCTGGAAAGAGGTACCCAGCTCTGTTCTGCATTGAATCAGCTGAGGTAACCTTGCAAACTATTCCCCAGTTCTTCCACGCCAGGTACACCGCCCTGTTGGCACACAGTCAGTCACCCTTCGGTGCATCCATCAGCAAAACGTGCATCCAGAACCCTGATACAGCTGCTCCTCGAGAGATGACTTAAGAACCTGGGAACATGAGAAATGCTCAGATCAACGGTCCACGACTGTGCATCTTTTCTACTTGTGAGACTTCAGCTGCTGAGCGCTAGTTTTCGTTCCCCCTCTCACAGATCAAAAGGCCTGTGGCGTTTCCTCCCTGAAGAGCTGCATTCATGGAAAGTTACTGGGTGCTCCTTTGGAAAGGGGGCTAAAACATCACCCCATTTCACACAAGGCACTGAAAACCTCAGAACAGCACAGCTAACAGCAAGGCCAAAATTAAACCAGTGACAAAAAGACAAGAAATAAGTGATTTCCATACAAAGCAAAAAAAAATATTGTCATCATAGCCTACTACAGAATCGCATTTCATTCCGAGAAGTTTGAAAACATCTTATCAATACATAACAGATGACGTTAAGGTAGCACATTTCATACAACTCACATCTCCTATCTCATAAAAAAAACAAAAACCCACAACTCTATCATAAAACCCCTTTTGCTCAGAGAACAATAGCTGGAACAGAAACAGCTTCCAGGGCTGTTTGTCCATATAATTAGAAGACTTAACTCAATTTTCAGTCAGCTGCATTTAATGATAAAACTTGTGTCCCTGTTCAGGTAGTTAATAACTCTGATTATCTTTGCAAAAATACTCTGAACAAAGGTTGATAATGTGTTAACCCACTCCGCAATATTTTATTTAATTGGTAACCCCAGTGGTTTTGGGGATGGTATGATACCATCCTTTGAAATCAGATGCAGAGACATGGAGATAATTGGGATTGATTACAGCACTCAAAGTAGGAACAAAGACAGACGAATGATGGTCTAAGAGAAAAAATGTGAGCTTTTTCTGACTAGACCATGAAGTCACACAGAAGTGGGAAAAATATATTCTGGATTGTGAAAGATCGCATTTTCGTCTAAGAAGCGTTTTCTGCTGCACAACTGTGTGACTGAGGTACAGCAGTACATTTTGTACCTGTAACAGGGATGCTATTTATTATGTTTTATTGACTTGAATTTTATTTATTTTTACTCACACAGACTTTAAGCACAGCCAAGTCACCGCAGTGAGAAAAAAAATACAGATGTGCTGCTCTAGGTGATTCTGCAGGGTGTAGAGCAGTGAACTCCTAGGCAGATCAGCCATGCTCAAAGGCCAAAGAAGGGTATGGTATTCTAAACAGCGCAAAAACAGTGGGCCGGGACAAACTCCTGCATATGCTCTCTAATTTCAGTAGCGTTTTTAGAATAACAATCTACCCCAGGAAGTCAACCAGAAGATTTGTTCAAGAGTGGGCTAAGCTCAGCTGGACCTACGTTTGGTTAGGTGAAGAGCATATCCTGTATGTCTTGAACGTGAGGCAAGGGTAATTATTTCCTACAAACACTGTTCTATCCAGATTCCCAAGTACCTGCACTTCTGTTAAGCATTCCTGACCCCTTCTCAACTTCTTGCAAGAATAGTTTCAATTGTTAAGCAAGCAAACACCACAAATAAGCAGAGCAATGAACAAATCCACCTCCAGCCAGCTTCAGCAGTCAGACTTCAAGCAAACAGCTACAGAGCAACTCAGCAAGAGCGTGTCTACCAGTGGGAGTCCACCACTCCTTCCATACAGGTACAGTCTTCCTCCTGCCAAATTATTCTCGAGTAGTAACACTTCAGCTAAACTGCAAAAAAGAGGATGTTCTGAATTATAAGAGATTTGCAGCAGTTTAACTACAGCAGTATGATTAAGACAAGTAAACCTGCTGGCACTTTCTTAAATTTCCAGGCAGCTCCTGGTGCGTTAGCCATGCTACAGGAGTAACATATGCTCAAAGGATGACAACAGACGACAAAGACTGATAGCAACTAGCTCCCAGGTTCCTCCAGCAAACCTAGGAGCGTCAGAAGCTCGTGTTTTCCAGGACTGTTTCAGCAAAAACGAGGCAGAAACTTGAATAAGGCACATAATCAGCTTGAGGATTTCTTACATTAAGTAAGTCTATTGGAAGCTACCATCCCTCCTCTCCACTTCTCTGGCTGCCAGACTTAGTATTCTTCCCTTGGAGAATCAAACGTCAGTGACCTATTTCTGACTTAAGATATCAACGACACTAGACACATTTCATCCATGCTATATTGCATAGAACATGGCCTGAAATGACAGAGATTGGGAGAGGAAAAGTAACTTCGGTTTCTAATGCTGGAATCAGACCAATGAACTTACTCCAGATTTATAGCAGCATAACTACAAATGAAATTAGACCGTTATCTCTGGTTTTATAGCCATTGGAGTGGCATAGCAGGTATTGGGCCAGCTGCCACAGACCATATTTGTTAGGGAGGGCTTCTTTCCCTCATAAACCATGTGAACCAATTTCACTAGTCAGAAAATAATTATATGGGTTTGCATACTTCAAAAGCCTGTGGAAACAATTATACGATGGCTGTCAATTTAGAATTTGAGTCTATTGTTTTACTTTATTTTGCTCAGAGTATAAAGCCATTACATGACTAAAATTAAATAAAACTGTTTCCTTGAAAGCTGTTTAAAATACTCTAATGTATTTGACTTAGAGCTTCATTAATCCATTTCTAATTCATTCTGCAGGTTTACTCAACAGCTGTGCCTGATGTAAACTACAAATCTGGATGAAATTAAAGCTGCTATACCACTAAATCACTTTATTTTCAAAGACTTAAAAAATCTTCTGCTACTTTGGGTAACAATGGCTTACAGGTTATTCTACCTAAAGGCAAGAAAAAGTATCTTTGCTGTAACATAAGAATAAACAAGGACAAATACTAGAGTTTAAGAGTGAAATTAATTTAGATATGAAGTACAGAAAGTATTCTGTCCTACAATCTATGCCTTTTTTTAGGTGGAAATCAGTTTTCATTTTTAAGCTTCTATGTGCAGTATCAGAACAAAACTGGAACTACCGTTTTATTATTATTTATAGTGTTGTAGCAGCTATCACAACCCGCAGTTTTTCTTAAAAGAGACTGGATTTCAAAGAACAGTGAAAAGCAGCTGTAACTAAGTATTGTTTATGTCAAAGATGATTTACTGTAACAAACATCCATTCCTCTTTCTGTTTAAGTAAAAATATAATTAAGGAGCCTAGTTATACAAAATCCTCTAAATAAAAGGAAATAGTGTCTTTCAAGCATTTTTGGTGATTCCCAGCACTGCAGTACCTAGAGCAGAAAGTCACTCTGGGCTCACCATTCAATAGTGTCTTGGGGTGCAAGTGTTCAAGTAATGAGTTAAGGTAGTTCATTATGAATTGTATCTCTGCATCCTTCAGGCTTTGCTATAGTATTACTGTATGGCAGAGCTCCTTTCCAATTTAGGAAATGTTACACTAATTGAGTATGCAGGCACACGCTCTCCCCATCTCTGATTAATTAGCACCACTCTAGCTCTTCACATCAATCTTGTGAAAACCACTGTGACTGATCTTGTCTCACTTGGAGCTGAAAATTACTTTGCCAATAGCATAACATAATACTTTGGTATAAACAACAACAAAGACGGGACTCTTCGGTGGCCCCATGATCGTTCCTTTTATGTTGCACATCTCTCCAGTGCTTTTGAAGACAAAGGACAGGACTTTACTAACAGCAGACAAATGCAAGTCAGAAAAATTAAGACGGCATACTGGCTGCCCTTTATTTCTACAGTTGTGTCTCTGATCAACAGCAGTGCATTTTTTTGCAACCCCAGTTTGACAAGATCACTTCAAAGGTCACTTTTGTCTCCCTACCCTTCCTTGCAACAAGGAAAAGGCCCGTTTAGGAAACCATTCAGGAGCTTCAGGCATTCCAGAGTAACTCCTGGAGGATTACTGCTAACGCCTGACACAGCCAGACTGCGCAGCGTGACCCAGGGCCACTCTGCTGTCTTTCCCTTTCTTTTACTTTGGGAAAAGACTTTCTCTTCCTTGCCCAGCAGCCATTTCGAACGAACGCAAAGGAACAACATGAATTGCAAAATGTTTTTTCTCACGTTGTCTTTTGCTACTGACAAGTCAAATCGTAGAGCCAAGAAATGTCAGCTATACAGAGATGAAGGCTGATGATTTCAGTGCAGAAGTGAAGTTTTCAGGCAGAATTTCCCTACTGGACCAGGCTGCTTTCATCACACGTATCTCAACTCCCAGGCTAGCCTAAGGCTGCTCAGCTCGGCTCCCGCCTTCCCAGCCTGCTTCCAGCCCCATTGTTTTACACATTCTGCTTTCTCACAGGCATCAGCCCAGATTTCACAGGCCATATTTTCTGCCTCTGAATTCACTTAACTAGTGTTAACCCAGAATTTCCTAAGCTCCTCAAGCTGTATGTTTCTGAACAAAACCACCAGCAAGGCTTTGCAGCTAATACCAGCCTTTCTCTAATCTCTTCAGAGCTGCAGCCTTCCAGCTGAGCGTCCTTCTATTGTAGGCTCGTGCTCCAAGATATGAAATACAAGTCAAGGGAGAGGAGATCTACCCCAGTCCTTAAACCACCATATTTTAGCAACACTACCAAGAATTTCTGCACGGCTCGCTGCACGGGGAGACAAGAACGTGCAGCACACCGGTGGGAGTCATAGCAGTCCTCGCCGGTTCCCGAGCACGGGGTGACTTCTGTGCCTGCAAGCCCTCTCCCTCCCCTCGATCCCGGTGGGAAGCGGCTCGCTTGGAGGAGATGATGTGCACTCTGCCGACAGCACTGCAAAAGCAAACAGAGCTCCCTCCCAATGAGGCGTCAGCATCGCAGCGAGGTTGTCACTGTAATCCTATTTGTGCTTGTTTTGGCTGCCTGTCTTGCCCAGAACTCCAAGGAAAGTCCTACGTTCCTTTTATAGTTGCAGAAACTGGGTAAGAAACAGATTTGCCATTAAGTTGAAACTGAAAAGATTTTAAAACCAGCCATTACCAGAAGGTTTACAAAGGCTGAGCTTTTGAAAGTGTCCTGAGGGAAGCAAAGAACCTCTCAGCAATGAACAGGAATTAAATGTCCAAAACCCATGGGCGATTCTGAAAATCCTATCAAAGTATCTAATACTTCTGTCTGCCAAAGACAGTAACATTTAAAACAAAAGTGATTTTATCACCAGCTAAGAATCAGTTTTGAAGTGAACGAATTGCAAAATATTAAACCAATTAGTCCGTTTGACAACTTGACGTGATTCTTCCCAGATGATGAGAAGGGGGCAGCATGGCAGGAAATAATCAGATCACGACACAAAATGAGAAGCAACTTCTAAGAAGTCTCAGAAATCCATAGGTCAGAGCTCAGACCTATGTGTGAAGAAATAAGCATTTCTTTGTATTTGGCAAGTATAATGCAGGTATTTACTACCGAGATATAAGATTTATGATCCCCTTAACTACTCATTAACTTGCTTTGAAGTGTTTAGGTTTTATAAATGGCATGCTAGCTAATCACTTTTTTGTGCTTCTATCTTCTTTTTTTATCGAGTAAAACAAAGGTCTCATATATGCTATATGACTATTTTAAAGCAGAATGTACTAACCTTTTTTAGAGCCTTTTCTCATACAACTAGCTCCAGCAGATTACTCACTCGAGGCAGGGATACTTGTTCAGCTTGCGTAAGATCGAGCCATGCCAATGTGAGTGGTACAGGAAATGTAAATTTGAGCTTCATTTTACACGGGGAAAAAAACCCCACCACATTTGAGAGCTATATAAAAGGTCACATCAGTAAACAACAGGGACTCGGAGACACAACTGTTCAGTGTTCCCTATGCAATATAACACAGAGTTTCTAAAAGAAAAGGAAAAACGGTGACATTAAGCAACACATTTCCTGCTACTTGAAGCGCTGCCGTTAAATTCAACCTCGCTTCCTTATCTGACCTACGAAATTAAGCTATGTGCCTCCCAACCCACACAGGCACATTTTCATACAGTCATGGTTTATATGAAAATGCCTCGTCTGCTGTTAAGAGTGACTCGCCTACAATTGGTTTCATGGGGACCCAAAGCAGGATCATCGCCAGCCCAGCCTGCCGGTGAGAAAATGCCAAAGCAGCATTTTACCACAATTCCCCAGACCTCTATTTTTGACATCGTAAGAAAGAAGATTCAATTAAGCAGATTCTTTAGGCTTACTCATCCAGCATTTTATGAACCATCTCACCTCTTATCAGGCTAAACCAGATATTTATTATAACAATAAGGAGATTTCATACTAATGTTTCACATTCACTGAAGCCCAGAGATATTAAACAAGATCATTTACTGCTGTCTGCTGCCATTTAAAAAACTGCATTCAGAAAACGTGAGGTGTTCAAAGGTTAATTTGGATTAATGTCAATGGATTCTCCCAATCCTTGACTCCTGTACTTCCTTGAGGCCACAGAGGCCTTTCCAGTTCATGTGGAACAGAACCTGGACACACAGGGATAGACAGAGATGGCTCTGCCCCACTATGTGCTGGAACGCTCTTGTCCAACCCAGCCCACATAGCCCTTCCAAGCAGCCTCTAAATAGCACCTGAATTTTCAAGACTTCCAGGTGGAATAAAGCAGAGGAGACTTTTGGATTTCTTTACAAGCCCCCATTGCTGGATCCCTGCGCCGCGCCATACCACTCCTCCCCATGCACCCCGAGGGGCTCAGTCCTGGACCCGTCCCACCTGCTCCCAACCACCTCCACAGCCCACCCTCTGCTCTGAAGGGTTTATGTCGCAGCCACCACTCTCCCCCATGCTACAGGGGACTGAAGGAGGTTAATGCAGCCTTCAGTGCAGGTAATTGCTGTCACTGGCCCTGCCGAGGGGAATCACAAGAAATCCCTTGGCCAGAAGAGCTTCTGGGACCACAGCTCCTGGAAATGAGCAGGAGGCTCTGCACGAAGACCCACCCCAAGGCTGGCCAGACCACAGGCTGCAGCTGTGGAACCTGTGCTCAAGCCACAGGAAAAGTCTATGTCTTCCTACTGCACAAAGGGTTAAAAAACCCCAAGAAGCGTAGCCAGCAAGCACAAAATGACACCCCACGCAGCGCATGTGTTTCCTCCACGCCGAGCCAAGCAACCGTGAGCAGGCACTAACACGGAGTACAACCAGGCAGGACCAAGAAACATGCAAAGAAATACAAATTAAACTAAAATCTGAGTCCAAATAGGGAATGAGTAACTATGCAAAATTAAACACAGAATTTCTTTGTCTTGCCTTCTTTAGAGAAAGGTAGACCAACAATATACAATGGGCCAGATAATGAGAAAGCCAGATGGCTGGATCTTGTGGAATTTGGGAAATGAGAAACGAGAGAAGCGTGCAGAGAGGGAAAGGCAATAGTACTTAAAAACCATTCTGCTGCTGAAGACAAATTTTAACATATTAAAACCATATGCCTTTTCTTCCTAAAACAGTACCAATCACTAGGCCCCTGAATATAAATCATGCTATACATGCTTTAAGTACTAGCTTGGCATCTATTGTTATAAAGTATCAAGTACCCATGCGATAAAAAGACACTATTTCCATGTAAATTAATTGCTGTTTATTTTCCTTTTGCTAAATCTTCTATTGTCATCGTTACTTTCTTCCTATCAAACAAAAAAATCAATATATAAGCATCTATACAATCATTCGCCCCACTGTATCTCTGTTCTTAGTAGTGCTCCCGATGGCACAGCAGTTATTTATTGGGAAAAGCACATTCTTTTTTCCTCCAGCTGTTCAGCCACAGCACTGCAAACCGGCTACAGGAAGGATATTATTGACAAAAGTCGGTTTCAGTTTAAAAATATGCTGCATTTAACTACCAGATCACATAACCAGTTTACCATGCCAATTAAACTATGTATTTCAGAACAAGTAACCAGAAGTATTTTTCTAAGTTGACACTTGTAATTAAGTACAAGTTTCCTCCATGGGACATACTCCAGGTCAGACTGCCTGTAAGGGAGTGCAAGATCATCACCATTTTATACCTCGCAATGCACACTAAATTAATCACAGCAGCATGGGAAACAAAGGGCTCTCTCGCTGCTCGCTCTGGGCCCTGCAGCACCGTGCTACCCAGCTGCTGCAGGTTCAGCACTGAGCGCTGCTGACCTCGGTGGAGAGGAGCAGCAGGAGAGGGACATTCCTTCAGAGACAAAGGTCACTTCTGGCTTGAAAGCTTATTTCACAAGCAGTAAGTGGAGCTGGGGAGGAGACTGTGGGAGGACAGCGGGGCGATACACAGGATTTCTTCTTTGCGGGGAGATCGGCTACACAGCAGGGTGCAGGAAGGAATGCATTTGGCTGCCCAGTGCATAAATTGCTTTGGTGGCTCCTGAAGTGCTTAAAACCATGGAAGTGTCCTCAGACACCAATGCAAATTACGCTGGTATGCGAGCACTATCCCACTGTGGTGATTGCAAAAGAAATTCATGTTCAAAGCCCTCTTCCTGAGCTAGTGAGCAGTGAAACGAGTCTCACTTTTGCAGGGCAAGGAAAGAGGAAATCAGGCACTTAAGTCACTTACCTGGCTAAGATGATAATTCCATAGTACAGAAAACATAACATAGATGTGGTAGCATAGCATTAATATTATTAATATACTATATACTATCAGCCTCTATGACTCCATTAGCACTGGGCTTCCATGAGCTAGACGCCCTACAAACACGCGAGAGAAAAACTCTGGTACAGCAACGAACTCTGCACAAAGAAGTGCAAGCATAAGGTAATCTGTAAGGTATTACTCTCTTCTTCAGTGGTGGTATGTTTTAGAAGGCAAGAAATGAATGATGACTTCAGAAAGCATCTAGAAACCAAAGTGAAAACAGCTTCTCTGTTTCAAAGCCTTTCCCTTCCCCATTTAGAAACAGTCTTTTCCTCCCCTCTCTGCAGAAATGCCATAGTATAAATCTATGGCAGTAAGACACATGTCTGGCCATCCGGGTAGGAGCTCATCCAGCACAGCAGCTCAACCACCACATATTCCAACCCCATATTTTTCATTCTTAACTTAACCATCAAATACTTTCCAATGCCAGAGAGCATTTACTGACAGAAAGCTATTTTCTGCTTTGTACTCATCGTTCAAATAAACAAGAGAAGCAGCAAAGGAAAAAGAGGTTAGCACAAGGTTCTGGAACTCCAGAAACCAGCAAAAAACTGATAACACTCTTTTTTAAAACATGATTATCTAAACAGCATGTAACATGTTTTAGTGGCTTGGGGTGTTTCTTTTCTTCTATTTTTTAAACTAACAGAAAGCAGGGACTCTCCTTGATGAGTCTTCCATGGAATACAACGAACCAAGAACACGCTGCAGGCGAAGTTCAAAAGATTACTTTCCACCTCCGCCAGAACTGGTTGTTAGTAGGAAGTTTCTGTCTGTCTTGGGCCCCCCCGATATAGCTAACAGTCTCTTTTTAATAAAACAGTACAATTTCTCCTAACTCTGCAATCCTGAGGATCTTCAATAGTAGCACTTCTATCTTCAAAATTATTCACTGCATGTCCTGCAATCTTGACCTCACACCTCATCATCAAGGGCATCCACTGTGACTAAAATTGCAAGCGCAAATTTGGAAGATGCTAGGAATTTGGGTCGAGTGCTGAATCACGTTATTCTACTGTATGGGCTAAGAAAAAAGGCATCACAAAATTATTTGTCACCCTACTGAGTGAAGATGGAAGTTTGAGACTTGGCCCCTGTCTAGCCACCCACGGTCCTCAACACCCAGAACAGCAAGAAGAAATACGAGATCCTCTACCCATGCAATATCACTTGGATGTCCATGTGCATCAGTGTGTATTACGTGCACTTGGTACTACTTACTCCTTAGATACAAATTAAAGTTTTTAGAAATTACGTAGACATTTATATCCTTTCTCAGACCGCACTGCATGATTCCATGTGCAAAAATGCTTTGATATTTTGTAAAGTTGTGGCTATACGTAATTTCTTAAGTTGCGGTTATGTTTAGTATGCATTCCTGAAATATTTTTAAGACCTACAGCAGATACAAAATAAAGAGATTCAGAAAAAAGTTCAGTATGTTTTTGTGTAACACAATTGTGAATATTTGTTCCTTTAACTCCATCACTTCTTTCCTTAAGGGCCCCTAGTATCATCTCTAACTGAAGATGGAGCCCTGGAACAGGCTGCCCAGGGAGGTTGTGGAGTCTCCTTCTCTGGAGATATTCAAGACCCGCCTGGACAAGGTCCTCCGCAGCCTGTTGTAAGTGACCCTGCTTCGGCAGGGGGTTGGACTAGATGACCCACAGAGGTCCCTTCCAGCCCCGAACATTCTGTGATTCTTTCTAACCTATGCTTAAACCTATTACTCTCAACACTGACTAAACACTACGTCTACTCCCAGACCCATTTCTTAGGAATGTTGTTTTTACAGGAGTTGGTTGTCTTAGCCATTCTTTGTAACAAAAAACTTGCAAGTTGAAATACCATATGTTCAGTAATGAACTTCAAGTTGGACAATGGACTAAACTCATTCATATATAAAGAGTAAAAGGGTAAAACAACTTACAAATTACTATTACAATCTTAAATCATTAATTGCGGCTAGTAATTTAAACAGGAAAGTTATCTATTTTCATCTTGAAGAAATTTTGGAGAAGCCATGGTTTCCTGTTATAGGGTGTTGTCCAAAACTGCTCAACAGAGGTCTACAAAAATAATCTTTCTAGTTCTGTTTGAAAAGAAATGCCTGGAGCTTTTCCCATTAAAAAAGGAAATGGGCTTGTCTGAAGTGCAAAACCTTCATATTCTTCAAAGAATACAAACAACCAAGTAACTTCAACATTTTTTGGGGGAGTCAAGGGAAGAGAAGGGAAGTGCTCGTAACATGGGATGACTGGATTTTTATCTTGATGCCGTTAAGTAGACTCCAATATGCAGTCTGACTAATATTTGTTTAACTCAGCTTCACTAAAGTAATTAGTTTAATATACAGCACAGTTAGATGACAAAGCAGCAGGAATGTTCCATTTTAAACACAACAATGAAATGAAACTTTCCCAAATAACTCCTAATCTTTAAAGATAAAGCTACTATCTAGGTTTACACTAGCAGAATACAAAATGATTTCCTGAGATATTCTGGACAGTAACTATGTGTTATAAAGGAGCTGCTAGACAAGAACCATTTTTTATTTTAAATTACCCCAGCCAGTCATCTCTCTGCATTCTGAGGTTTCTCGTGTTGCAGTTCATTCTCTTCTTTTAACTGCTGCAGGTGGTTTTCATTATTCTGATGCTGCTCTTCAGAAACACAGGATGCTACAGCCAGGAATAGAAGATGAACCCAAGTCTGAAAAGTGGCCACCACCCATATGGTCCTAGAGAAATCTGCTGCTCAAGCACAAAAGAACCTGTCCACGTACACGTGTGTCTGAGACAGAGGGGAAGAAACAGTTCTGCATTTTACAGAAGCATGCATAAACGGGGCCTATATGGTGCAAGATAAGACTCATGACACAATTCTGATTTCTCATGAACTGTCCTCCCCACACTTTCCTCTTTGTTAAGAAAAAAATATATACATTTTCTGGCAGGCACGCTTTGACCCACAGGAAAGCCCAACACATTCATACCACTACACAGGAGAGATCAGGTTTTCTGCAATAAAAAAAAACAATGGGAAAACCTCAGCAGAAGACGACTACCTCTGTAGGGTGTAAAATGACTAAAAGAAAAGCTAATGAGTGCCCAGGAAGAGGGCCAGCCATAGCTGAGAAGTATATTCTGGAACTTGGAATCAGGGGTACTTTTGCTGCCAAACATATGTCACGAGCTGTTCCAATGATTGTCTGTCTGTTCTTCTATAGGAGCCAGCTAGAAAAGGCAGTCAGGTCCCAGCAAACGTTCTTCGTTTTGACCTAGAGACTGCAAAGTAAAGGGATTACTCCATTTGCATGAAGATTGTGCTTGAAGCAGTTATGAAAAACCGCAGCAATGAAATTCTAATCTGCTGATATATTTATAGCTGAAACATGGCTTGCAAATAAGAATTCCAAAACATTTAAAGAGAGTTTTGCAAACAAGGACAATTTCATACATTTCATACGATTTCATAAAGACACAGCACCATAAAAAAGAATCGTAAAACCAGTGACAAAGGCAACCAATTAGTTCATCTTCTTCATTTCCTGCCATGGAAAAATTTTTCTCCAGAGTATATTTGAAAGCACGTTCTAGATCTTAACAAAATTAGTTAACCCTACACACCTTAGGTGTGACATAGCAAGAATAAGTTGTTTTCTTGCACAGAAAGGGTCTAAACATTAGGGG
>Ga0065711_1032410_pt1 | contig 27408 bp, 15 predicted proteins | sample Hoacrofraction12_FD_59098 | JGI IMG/M metagenome (GOLD analysis project Ga0065711, IMG submission 59098) | Hoatzin crop microbial communities from Cojedes, Venezuela - Epithelial fraction 12 v2 (version 2) | ecosystem: Host-associated > Birds > Digestive system > Esophagus > Crop | place...
TTTTTTTTTTTTTTTTTTTGATTCAAGACTGGTCTAGAAGCAGAGTGAGCACAGTCTGTTTCCCAGATTTTGTAAGCCACCCAAGTCCCCTTTTAAATATAGTTATTAGTTACAGTTTGTATTTTGTAAATATTTTCTTTGCAGTGATTTATGGCTCTTAACCTCCTCATTATGATTCACAACATTTTGGACCGCGTGCTTCCTGGGGGAGAGGACGGGGGCTTGTTTTTTGTTTTTCTATAGCATGGACCTGAAGCATTTCCAGTTCTAGAAGCAAGTGGGAGATGGAAACAGAATGTGCTGGGTATTAATAGTCCCTGTGCTGGCCTGTCGCACTGGTGTTTGGCTCGCCGGGGAGGTAGCCCTCTGTCTGGCCACACAGATGGAGATCTGCTTGGAGCTCAGGTGATGCTGGAGCCCCTGCCTCTCTCCCACCGAGGAGAAAGCCTCAGCAATTGCTTGTTCACCAGCTGCTTTAGGACAGAAGAGTCTAGTCGAGAGGTGGGAAGATGGTTGTAGAGCTGCCCTCAAACCTGTCAGAACATCCTCGTGCTGCCAGGTGTCCTTCTCCCCTTTCACATGTGTACACCCATGCTCCTCTTTGCGGCTGCCGCTTCTTGCTTAGGGTTTCTGTACAGCCATCGGGTGTAAGGGAGGAGCTGGCACAGGCAGCAAGTAGTTAAAAATGAAGCGCAGATTGCACGTGTCCTGAGCTCTGATGCTTTTCTCTGTGACCTTCAGCAGAGCTCAAAGCTTGCATGTGTGGGCCTGAATGACATTATCACCTGCAAAGTGTATGTTACGCAGACTGTGCTGAGGGGGTAAGGTGGATCCAATACTGTTTCTAAATGCAGGACCTTTGCCGCAGCATGTCTCTGTGTTGCCTGATGACAGGGGAACAAGTATCAGCTCCCTTCGCAGCCGAATTGCTGTTAGCGAGGGGAGAGGGCTGGTTCTGTGCTGTGAAGTGTTGATGTGAGGCCAGAAATAAGGAGCTGAAACTTGGGGTGGGGAAGGAGTCGGGGTGGGGAGTGGGCACTCAATGAAATGCGGGCTTTTATCATCTGGCTTGGTCAGGGTAGCGCTGCTGCCAGTCTCCATTATGTGCTGCCTGAGAACAGGCTCCAGGCCCTTCCTTTCATCTCCTTCGTAATGAATTAAGACAAGGAATAACTATAAAAGGAAAAAAAAAAAAAGGCAAGATCTGAGGAGACTATTTCTTTCATTTATGTTGTAGGTGAATGTGTGGCAGTAGACAAATGTATTGAGATAATGTTATAGTGGCTGAAAGTTCAAATCTTACCTTAAGGCCATGGATGATAGAAATGAGGGAGCTACAGCATCCAGAGAGAGAAGGTATTTAATGTTAAACTACTGATGAAAAATCAGGCTATGTGAAAGCCTGAACAGCGTTTAGGGACTCTTAGTGTAGTCGAGAAGCTAAGAGTGGACCGAGATCCCCTGTTCCTTCTATTGTTTCTCCTCTGTGAAGCCTTTGGCTTGCTGTACGCATCTCACGTGCTGCAGAACGGCTCCTGCGTGGCAGCAGCACTCTGCCATATGCAGGAACAGCTGTGAGTGTCTTTGAGCAGGCCTCTGCACATGATACATCGCACCCTTGGTAAGAACGGAGTTCTGCCCTCTGCCTGCGAACAAATGGATGGGAGAGGAGTGCAGATGACCTCCCGGCTTCCTCCTCTGTGGAAGTGGCAGATCCAGTCCTGTGCAGCCTATATTTGAATTTAAAGACTAAAACGTTTTTGTCAGCACTGTTCAGAATCTATGCCTTTCCTCATTCGCTGTGGAAGATGCGCTAGTGTGTGTGTTTTAGGATGTAGCTGTGTGCACGGGTGGTTGCCCACTTGCCAATTCCGTGCAAAGCCTTAGAAAACATAGGGTTTGTCAAATTGCACTAGCAGGGCTCCAAACTGGATTGTAGAGATCCCTTTTGGCAGGAGTCTTGATGATTTGGGGGAGTTATTTTGGAGCACTCACTTGGAGGTGTTGTGCATGGTGGTGATGGATGGGCTCCTCCGGTGTTTTGTCCTTCTTGGACAGATTTGCCCTGAGGAGCAAAGGTCTCTGATGGAGCCATAAAAATAAAACCACCAAACAGCATGGTGTGATTTAATCACAAGCCAGCTGCATCGATTCTTCCCCTGGGGTGCACTCTCTGTATATTTGGAGATGCATTTTGGCATAGGGGTGAGGGTAGGAGAAGAGGGGGAACTTGGAGAGAGGGAGGCAGCTTTTGAGATATGATCGAATGGAAGTGTCTGAGGTGGTTCTTGAAAATGTGATGTTTGGGGGATGGAGGAGTCTTAGCCAAATAAAAATACTTCATCCTGCTAGGATTCTCCTGAAGCTTGCATGGCTGTGGGACGTAGAGATATTCGCAGGGTGGTATTTATATTAACCAGATAAAACATGTTTTGTGCTGCCTGCGCAGCCCTGCTAAAATAGAATGGAAAGCTGCCACTGCTTTGCTCAGCATGACAAGACTCCAGTGCTTACTGTTTGCTTGCTCTTGCCAGTGCTTCGTAACCAATATGCAAGTTCAAGGTCGTGTCTGTAAGAGACATTTCTGGCCAGAAGCAGCTCTCTGGATGTCGCTAGTTTAGTTCTAGTCTGTGGAGAGAGGTTTCTTTCCAAATACTCGTGAAGTGCTGTGTATTGAACGATGTGCAGAGCAGTCTAGCAAGTCCAGTCAGTGGTTGGGGAGTCAGTGTGGGCAACTCCCCTGAGATTTCTTTCCTCTTTGGTACACAAATTATGTATTTAAAGAAAAAAAAAAAAAGGTTCCAAAACAGGAAAAAACCCCTCCACCTACTCTTAAATCTGGATTTTTAAGGCCTGCATGTGTACTTGAAGGTGCCTAAAAAAGGCTGACTAGCAATTACATGGTCCTTGCTTTCTCACAGAACTTCTTTTCACTTGATGGGTTAAGGAAGGAGTCGGATTGGTGTCTAAAGAAATGAAATGACACTTAAAGTGCATCACACAGGTGGGCAAAGCATGACTGCTAGGAGGCTGAGGCAAGCAGCAGGAGATAGAATGAGTGGGTGGGTGCTCTTTGGATACCTTGGCCTGTCAAAGCGTGCTCTTGGGAAGGGGCAGAGCAAGAAAACTGACCAAATTGTAGCCTGCTTTGTTCTGTACCTCAGAGTTTTTGAGGTCATTTTTCTGACTAAAGTGTGAAATGCACCATTTTTCTCATCAAGCCATTTTGGAAAGGGGCCTTGCCTTTCTGTTTAGTGCTGTGCTCAAATTTTACCACTTCTTGGTCTAAGCCCACTGTGAGTGGCTGAGGTTCTCTTCCTTTCTTCTCCCCTGCCAGTCATCTCTGTGGGGGCGTTGGGTCTCTTGTCTGGCACGCTGGTCTGCCTCACTCCTCTGCCTGCTTGCTGTACTTTTTCTGTGCACGAGTAACCCTGGCCAACCCCTTGACCTGGCTTTGCTGTACCGGTCGGTACCTGGGAATGTTGGAACAAATTCTCTTTGTTTTAGTTGTGGAACTGGTAGCAGAAAGCAACGCTTGGAGTTTGTAGAAGTCCTGCGGTGGTAATGGCTGTTTCCTGTCCCTGGGCTGACTGATTAACTTTTCTTGTACATTTACAAAAGACATCCGTAAGCTGTTCATGTGTGGATTTTACTATTTAATTATAGATCTTCTTTCGGGGTAGTGTTTCTCTGAAGGGAGCTTGACAGAGCAGATGCCGTTTTGCCTGGGGATGCATTTCTGGTATTGGCCCAGTGAAGAGCTGCCACTTCAGCTGTGGGATTTTGATGATTGCAGGAACATCCTGCCACATGAGATTAGAGTGGCGGTACTACCTCCCAGCTTCAGGATGTGAAAGATCCGCCTCTTCATTAGAGCTTTCGTATGGTGGTAGCTGAAGTGAGGAAGAACGGGCGAAAAGAGAGAAGCAATTTAAGAAAACCAAAGGCAAATCTGCTAAGCTAAAAGGTGATACGAGGGGAGGGAGGCTGAGATCTCATTACTGTTTACTCGTAGAAAGGGAGGGGAAGAACAACAGATCAATTGTTACTGGTTTTATCAAAATAATTGTCAGGTGCTAGATAACACAATTGCAAGTGTAGTACTAATACCTAAAAAGAGACAGGCAAAGCATGTGGAAGGAATTTGTGTGGTTTCTGTTCACACAGGCACTTTTGTCTTTCTGATTTCAGCAGACAGAAGGAGGGGCACAGACAGATGGACAGCAATCACAGACGCAGAGCAGTGAGAATACCGAGAGCAAATCCACTCCAAAACGGCTTCATGTGTCTAACATTCCCTTCCGCTTTCGAGATCCTGACCTTCGGCAGATGTTTGGGGTAAGTCACCAGCGCCTTTTAAGGCATGGCAGATTCTCCTTTCCCACAGGTGGGACATGTGGTGCTGGTGTATTCATGTGAATAAAAAGCCCTTCCCCTCAATTTAGTCAGCACACTGTAAAATATTTGCAGGACTAGGACAATTGGTAGTGTTTACCTCAGCTGGTAAATACACATGAAAACTACAACTGCATTGTTCATATCAAGATGTTCAGTGTAACCTAACAATTGGTTTAGGGGGAAAAAAACCCCAACAAAACGAAGCTTCACCTTACTTCCTAGTAAAGACTAGGATTAAACGTTGACTTAATATATCCCTCGCAAAGCACTGTTTTTCAGTTGCTTAGAAACTTGTTGAAATATTTATGTCTTTCCTCATGATCCACTCATGTGATGAAAAATTCCACAGCAATTGCATGTGGAAAAGCTAGTGCAAGTCATATGGTATTTTACATTGTGTATGATATACATTCTGTTTCTTTTGACCAAATAATTTGTCTTCCTTAATCTTCCTCAGCTATTCATCATTCTCAATTTATAAGCTCTTTGAGGAAGAGTTCGCTCACATGAGTATGGGTGGTGACTCATTCCATGTGAACACAGAGAGAAATGAGCTAGGTGCTTCGTGACCTAACCTTCAGGTGAAGTTATCTATGTATCATCACCATCAGGAATGTTTGACTTATTGATGGTAGCATGTTTTAAAGTCTTCAGAAATATTATTTATAAAGTTAACAGTTGCTGCTTGTTTAAGATGCAGTGCAGAGGACTCAGGTCAGGACAGACCAAAACTAAGGTTCCTCTTGCTACCTTAGGCTTTGAGCATGTACCTTGGTCCTAACTGCATAGCCGGCTACTCCTCCAAATTCTGCAGTATTCCTGTTTCAGTTGTTGCATCTCTTGAACCATCTGTGTGGGTGTGTATGTATGTCTCCTCACATGGAGAGTGGTGTTACAGTATTGTAAACGTGTCAAATTCATGGACTTCAAGCTTAGGCTGCTGTAAATGAGAGAAGAATGGGGCTTACCTGTTCACAGCTTGGACAGCACAAAGTGAACGAAATGTGCAGAAATGTTAAAAATTTCATTGATGGTTTTCAGCAAGAGTTCCAATTGCTATATGTTGTGAGAGATCTTTGCTTCTTGTTCTTGAACCTTTTTGTGTCCGTAAGAAGCTGTTTCGTGGATGAGGCAAAACGGAGAGGAGTGGTCAAAAAGCAAGAGAGCAAGGCTGCTATTCAGAGGGACATGGCCAGGCTAGAGAAATGCGCTGACAGGAATCTTGAGATACTCAACAAGAGTGAGCCTTCCAGTTTGGGCTCCCCAGTGCAAGAAGTGCACTTAATCTAAATGAAATATACTGGAGCAAGCCCAGTGGGCACCACTAAGATGGTCAGGGGGCTGGAGAACGTGGCGTATGAGCAGAGTCTTGAGACCTGGGACTGTTCAGCTTTGAGAAGAGAAAGCAGAGGGGGGATATTTTTGTCGTCTGCAACTATCTGATCAGAGGATACAGAAAAGATGTGGCCAGATTTCTTTTTGTGTGTGTGTAATGGTGAGATGAGAGACAACAAACCCAGGTTGGACCGTTGGAAGTTTCAATTACGTATCTGTAAGATGTTTTTTTTTTTTTATAATTTTTTTTTACTGTGAGGGGGTAAATAGTGGAACATGTTGCTCAGAGAGGGTGTGGAACCTCCATCCGTGAAGGTATTTGACTTGAGTGGACACAGCCTAGCCAACCTCGTTAGACCTGCTTTGAGCAGGGATTGTGCTGAATGACCTCTGGAGCTAGGTCCCAGCCAAAATTATGATTCTGTGATTCTGTTGCAAGAGGCCTGGGTTTGCTTCCGTGTTGTTCATATGTTAGATTGTCACATTCTTGACATCTGTGGAAATGTTTTCAGGGTGAAACTCATCTCCTGGCAATCTGTGATTGCTGAATCTTCTCAGTTGCCTGTTCTGCTTTTGTGTTTTTTAGCTTGCTTTTTGCTGTTGCAGGGCCATGCGGTAGGCAGTTCCGTCCGGTTTGGGTAAACCGGTTGCTGAAATCACAGCCAGTTCTTAGACCACCTGCTACAATCTGTATTTAGCACGTCCTGCTCTGCTGCTGCTGCTGCTCTCCTCTCCTGGGAGCTGCATCGCTTACATAAATTGTTCCACGTTTTTGCTGCCCCTTCCCTTGGGGCTGGTGCTTGGCTTGACAGCCGGCCCCTTTCATGCTCGTTCACCTTGATGCTGTTCCTAACTGTGCCCCTGGTGTGGGGGACGTGGATAAGATGGAAATGACAAGAATGTCCCTGTCCTGGTGACTCTTACTTCTGATTTGCAGATTGTGAGACCTAGGCAATTTGAATGAACTGCTATCCTGAGAAGTGACTTGCAGAAAATGCAGCCTAACTGCTTCCATTAAGGTTTCCTGTCCTTTTTTGGGCCCTTGTGGTGCCACTTGTACACAGAAGGGGTGTGGAAATACGCTATATGAATTGGTTTCTTCTGTTCCTCAAGTTATTTGTTGTTAGTTTGTTTTTTCTCTAAACATCATCAAGTTCCAGCAGTGATATGATTTTAACTGGGATAAATAGTATATTCCCTATAAAACCTTTTGCTACTTCACCTGGTCCTGTGTTTGCCGACAGGTATGCCTACCAGAAGAGCATTTGTCTTTTTAGGCCCCAAAAAAACATGTGCTGTTTTCGTGTAATAGAGAACTTTGCTGCTTTGCTAAGGAAATAATCAATGGTTCTTGCACATTTCCATTTTTCTCTCAGTGCTGCTTCTCTCACCCTGCTCAGAGCCTCGAGCAGGAGAGCGTTTCTCTGAATCCTCCTTGTTCCTAGTTCTTTTTCAGGATCAGGATGCTTTCCCTTGGGTGACTCGCTGAAACCAACCCTTTCTCCTCCAGGAAACTCATAGTTGTCTGAGTCTTCAGCTATGGCTAGCCTGTAACCCCAGTCTTCTCCCTCTCCCTTCTGTGTGTCAGGTCGCATCTCCTCAACGTCATATCAGAGAGACTCAAAATCCTTGCCTGGAGTGATTCTCCCGAGCTACTATACAAAGAGAGGAATTGGGTAGACAGCAAAGCCGTGGAGGAAGAAATAAATGTGATGGTAGGGAGGCAGTAAAGTCGTCCCCTGAGGATGGAACAGCATGCAAGAGGTCAGCCCAGTCCTGGGGCGCAGAACATTAGCTAATGCTTTCATCCGGACTTGAGCAGAGGTGGACTTGTCCCATGTGTGGTTAAATGGATATTACATAACACTTTCTAAACCTTCACCATTTGTGAGAGCTGCAGACATAAGGATTTCTTGACAAATTCAAGTTATTTGGGTTTTAAACCATCTCTTGCCTATTACGTGTTTCTGACAGGTCCCTGAGATATCCTCAGGAGTGGAGCAAACATTTCCTTATGTATATGCTTCTTATAGGGAGGCAAATAAGATAGGCTGCTTAAAACAGGTAATATTTACTTGACATTTCATGATGCCAATAAAAAGACTTCCAGAAAGCTTCTAGAACGAATAGGTCATTTTTTAATGCACACAGTACCGCACCCACTGTGGAATAAATCAATAGTTGACCTTGTTCTAGCAGATAAAGAAGAGTTAATAGCTGACCTGAAATCCCACGGTTGCCTAGGTACCAGTGATTGTTATTTGTCTGTATTTACTTCGTACAAGCAGAATATGGCATCAGGCAGTAATGTAAGGAGGTTTAGAAGAGTCTGTTTCTTCAAGTTTAAACAATTGGCAGGGTAACTGCCAGGGAAGGTACCTTTAAAAGGGAAGTGTTAATGGAAACTGTAAGGTATTCAACAAAATCATGCTGATGGCCAAAAAGGCATGATTCCACAGTCGCTGCAACTGTGTAAATAAAACACAAAGCATGCTGCACGTTAGGCAGGGGAGATGAAGAGGAGGAGGAAGTAAATGGCAGCAAATAGAGTTGCAAACTTAAACAATGAAGCGGGTGAGAAAGGAGATGTGCTGATCATGGAGATATTGATGATGTGGGTTTAGAGGTGAAGGCATCAATTTTTTACATGCAAGGAGAGAAGTTCTGGGTGTAGGTACAGTATAAAATTAGGAAGTAGTTGAGTGTTTTCAGGAAAAAAACCTCCCAGTAAGAAGAAGACAAACAAAAAACAAACAGAAAAACCAACAAAAAACCCCATCTTGCTGTGTTCATGATTTAAGAGGAGGTATTTGCACCATATCTGGTTTTGTATATAATTTATAACAAAGGAGGATGACACAGTGCTCACTAATGTTTAAAAGCCAGCAGATTTATATAAGGTACATCCAAAGATACTAGCCAAAGCAAGGAGCTCTTTTTTTCATTAATATAAATTTTTAGCCATTTCTTGTAAGCTTAGGGGAGTTGCAGAAGGCAGGAATACTGCCCACCGGGGTACACTATTAAAAACATTGAAAGGGGTGACCCAAAGAGCTACAAACTTATCTATCCACATGTTGATCCAAGACAAAAATACTTTTGGAAAGTTTTAAAAAACATTAGAATCTGAAGAAATTGTTTAATATCTATTAAGTGTGACGATGTATAAGGTAATACACATCTTTGCATACAAACACCGTCTTGTCTGTTTTGACAAGATTGTGCAAAGCAATACTGATATAGTTGAACATTGCTCAACCAGCTGAATTTGTCCACGTGACCAGTGCTGATTTTTAAGAAAAAGAATACTCAAATAAAAACAACGCACATTAGAGAGATTAAAAACTTCTTTCATGATAGGTAATAAAACGTGGTGGTTGTTGGGGAGACATCAGTGATCAAGACTGTTTCTAGTGTCAGTTTCCCCAGGGATCTGTTTCTGTCACAGTCCTGTTCACTATCTGTATCGACCCATGGAGACAGTACTATAAAAACCTTGCCGGTAAGGTTTGCAGTTAAAAAACTATTTGAGGAGGAGGAAAGAGGAAGATAAGGTTACTGTTAGAGAATTACTTGAAATGCCTGGTTAACTGATAAGTCCATCAAAACATGTTTGATGCAGCTCAGCGCAGAGTAGCGAGTACGTGGGAACCGGGCTGTGCTTGTAGGTTGGAAAGCTTGCTTTGGAAAACACCAGTTTGGGAGAGTACTAGTGATGGTTGAAGACAGTTGCTTCAACAGTGCAAAGGGGATAATCAGGCTGAAGGAGGGATGTGATCTTGCTCATGTTCAAAGTTGAGAAGACTGTGACTGCATAATTTTGTTCAGTTCTGAGATCAGTTTGGAACCAAGAAAATAATCTGGGGTTTGGAAGATGAGTGGCCTGTTAACTGCGTAAGGTCTTGGGTATGTGATTTACTCAGCTTATTAAAGAGAGGTTGGGAGATGACACGTCTGTTCTGTACAGGTGCTTATGCATGGATGATACCTACTAATAGGGGCTTTAGGTCTTGTTTACAGCCGTAATAAGATTTTCCAGTTGGAAGCTGAGATTTAACACAATTAACCTTGGAATAAGAGAAAAATTCTTAGTCATTTAGGCTAATTTAAACAATGGAACAACTTACCAGAGAGTAGAAGAGTTGTCATCAGTGATAAGAACAAGTTAGCAAATCTTTTCAGAATTTATTATCCAGTTTCTGAGGGACATTCTTTGGCTAGTGTGTGTAAGGACTCTTGCACGATGGTAGTCATCTTCTCCTTAATTACTGGTAAGCTGTCCCCTTTCTTACTGGACTACATATGCAGAAGAAAACCCCATGTTTCCCGCGACATGTTTCCAATCCTTTCAACTTTGTGCTGTAATAATGTCTGTGCTTGTGCCTCATGGCTGATAGCTTCAGTCCTTCCCTCTTTAGGCTTCAAGAAACAATTTTCCTCCCAGTATAAAATTGGCTGGGATACTCTGGTCATTTCTGGACTTCAGAGTCTGCTGGGGAAGATGGAGGCCGAGTTGGACTGCCTGCAAGAGGAAAATTCGTCTGTTTGCAAGCTGGATCATGAGCTGCCTCCACAAAACGAAGCGAAGTGGATCGTTTTGGTAGTTCATATGGGTGGTGAAAAGCTCTTTGCTCAAGAATCTTCAGCTGTTTTTAAAAAAGGAGATAGTGTAACATAAAATAAGTACTGCGTTGATGATGATTATAGGTGAAGGTGGGATAGCACAGTACAGGGTGTGAATTCTCGCAGCCTCTGGCTTCAGATGGAGACATTGCCTTTTTTACAACATACTCACTCCATGGCTACTACTTGTAGGCTGTTAACTGCTTCTGGTGGGGAACATCATCAGCCCAGTTGATAAAGGGGTTTTGTGCATAATCAGCGACAGCAGTAATAATGCATAACTGTTTTATATAAAGGTGACCATTCTGTCACATTTAATAATTTCAGTTAATGAAGTTATTAATAACTTCATTTATTAAGTGTGACAGAATGGTACCTACTTTTTTAACATTGGATTTTAAGGCAGGTAATGTTGTTATCCCTTTCCTTCTCTAAGCATAATTTAATGGTGTATGTTTGTGGTAGACCGCTGCTTTATATGACCCCAGAAACACAGCTCTGGGAGCTCAGATATTTTTGGAAGCTCTTGTAGCCTTCAGATCTTGGCCTCTGGGGAAAAATTTTGGCACTTTGCACTTCCTAAAATATCTCAGTAGATATAGTTTCTCATCTAACTTCATTCTGGTGTCAAGAGTGCAGAACACCTCCATGAGGCTATAGTTTGAGCCTGAAGCAGTAACAAGCTAGACTACAGCTCTTTCTCACCAAGAATTTGGTAGAATTTTAAGTCTGTATTTACCAGTGAATAAATTTAAATACAGAAGTAATTCATAATACAGAAGTATTGACAATGGCAGAAAACTACTCATTAGGTGTTAAGGCAAGTAGATAAATAATATGGTGGTCCAAGCTCTGACCTGCAGGTATTGATGCAGTGAGGACTGAAGTATAGCAGTAGGAATATTGCTGAAAGGAACTCTGCTTTCCGAGTGGATTGGACACCTGAAGGAAATACTGTCTTCTGGATATCAAGATGTATTTTAGTTTCTTCATCTCTTGACTAATACTGGCCACCAGTCACATGTAACAAGTCCTACATGCCCGTGCTGGAGAAGAAGCCTTCTGACACAAGGTGGCCTCTTTGCGACGATTCTTGCTTCCAAACTTTCCCCGCAATGAGAGCAAGCTCGAGCCCTGTCACAGGGCAGGGCTTTGTTCCTGCTGATGTTGGTTGGAGCTAGAAGAGGTGCTGCTGTTTATAGTGTGTTTCACCAGGGCGATTTCTGGAATCGCCTTTTGTAAAGGGCTTGTGTGCTCAGTGCTGCTTGAGCATCCTCCTTTGTTTGCGTGGCTGCGCTGGGGACTGCGGTACTTCTGTCGGCAGCTCTTGCACTGTCTGTCTTGCTCTAAAAAAACTGTGTGCTGATGCCACAGGACATGCAAACTTATCTAGAGACTGTCTGGTGGAAGGCAGCGATGACAGATCATACAGTTATCTAGGATTTGTTTAGTTTTTCATATGAGTTACTTGAAGTGAGACTGGGCTGAATGTCGTTTAGGAAACAGTGCTGTGCTGTAGCTGGATTTGCTTGGATACAAGGCTTGGGTAAAATTTGATGGAGTTGTCTTTTATAACCCAGTTTGACATGGATTCAGTCTACATGTGTGAGTTCTCTCAAACTGAGCTTTGAACGTATGCTGCTTTTGTGGGCATGTGTCCAAGTGCCTTTTCCGTGGCAGCAGTACCAGGTTACGGTGCTGTCAGACCTCTGGGGATGGCACAAGGCAGGAACAAGGAGCTGGAAGTGTAGAGCTGGAAGCTGGCCTGGTGTTAAGATCTCTGGAATGGTACCCTGCAGTACTGTTTACCCCCATCTCACTGTTTTGTGTGAAAATCTTTTGTTTGTGAGTCGGAGGATAATAAATGACTGAGAAACTAAGTTCCTTGTCACTTTGTTTGCTGGGATGGCTGCGATCTGTAAATCCTGTTAGAAATCTGTGGTCTTTATGTGGCTTCCTTTTAAAGTCTGGTTTCTTAGAAAACACATGTTTTGTTGGGCAACAGGTCAGCCCCCGTAAGGGCTTGTTGGTGCTTATTTATGATATGTTCTGTTGGTAAACGATGGTGGTGCTTTGGTTTATCAATCCTTGATGCTTCCACCTTCAGCAAAGCATACTGGTGTCACTTGGCTGAACAGGGTTGGACTGTAGCAGGATTGGCCCCCCTATTTTGAAGAGATGTGACCCAGCTTTAGGTTGGGAAGGTCATGTACTGATAGCAGCGTAGCTCTGGCAGACCCCATGCTGCCATAACTTAAGCACTGAATAATGCGCACTGTGATGGAGCTAGCTGTTCTCAGCTGAAAGTGAATCCTGTGAAGCTGGGGGCTAGGGTAAGGGCTCTTTCTGCAGCATGGATCTGTCCTGCATATGAAATGGTCTTGCTCATGCACCTCCAGCCCAAAGACCTGAAATGGTTTCATGCATAGAAGGTTGGTTTCCTGACTATTTTGAATATCGACCATCTTTGAGAATGGACTGTTTGGTACCTTCAAGGTTTAGCTAGTTCACTGCACTCATCTTCAAGTGAATTTTGTAGGGCCAGCGCAAAGCTGCTTGAGCATACAGAATTCTCTTGTAGGAATGTCAGGTTCTTGAATGGTGACTCATGTTACCTTTTGTTGTTCCGTGATTTCTAGAGAATTCGCCTTGTACTCCCCATTGTTTGCATCTTTAGGGTTAAGTTTTATTTGTCTGGCACATTTTAGAGCTGATTTTGAAAGCTCTAGACAGGGAGAGGAGACAGGGCCAGCTGGAACAGCGCATACAGGAGGGGCCCTACCAAACTGTCAGTGCCTTGGAAGGCAAAAGCTCTCTGGTGCCAGATTGCTCAAATTTATTATATATAATGTAGTTATGGCCTCTGCTGGAAAAAGCTGCTGCCTTCATGTCACCTGGATGGAAAGAAATACACAGCGTGCATACGCCCTTCCTTGCACAATGCCCTTGCACCTATGATAAGGTACGTCATGTTCAAGCAAGAAAATTGAGTTCTGGTCGTAGCTGATGTCTGTTAATATCGTTATGCCTCTTAAAACTGTTATTTCCAACAGCCCCTGCTATCGCTGTAGAGGAGATGATTCTCCTTTACCTGCTTTAAAGAAAAATAACTAAAAGCTGGTACAAGGTCACTCTAGGGAATGGAGCACTAAGATAAAACAAGATGCTGTAGCTCCTATGCTGTGGCATGAGTGGAAGTGTGTGCGTGTGTATCTATCCATCACCAGATGTGTCCATGAGCAGTTCATGGAGGAGGCTTCTTGCGCGACCTGACGTGATTGGGGATGCTGCTTGCTTGGTCACATAGTAAGCTTTTTAGGTCATAGTGGGGAGCATTTGAGATGTGTAGTCTTGCAATGTTTCTTCAGAGGCTGTGAACTCTGTTGAGGATATTTTTCCCCTGCTGCTGTGCAGGGTTGTAAGTAGAAGTTCTTGGTAATTGTTGAGTGAAAAAATCGGGTCTCTGAGAACAGTGATTCATGTCTCCAAGGTTAGAGATTAGAGGGTTAGTCCTCATGGATGACTTAAGCATGGATCTTGTTTTATTTGGCCAGACCCTCTGTCTGCTGGACAAAACAAACATGCCTGTATACATGATTTTTAAAAATTACTATGGGGGCATTTGGTGTTGACCCTTGTATTTAGGCAGTGTAGCATTTTCGATACAAAAATTGTGACCTTTCGCTAAGGAGCTCTTAAAACTTCCATTGTTTGCAGTAGGCTGTTGACATTTGGTAGGGGAAGCACCATCAGAGAACAAAGTGCCTTTTTATGTTCCACTAAATTAGATTCAGCTTTGAAGGAGATATAAACTGTTAAAATGAACTCGTTCTTTTTTTCCTGCTTTCATTCTTCAGGAAAATTCTGGCACGCTACCAGGAAGAAAAAAAAAAAGTGCCTCCAGTGCTGGACCTGCTGTAAGCGTTGCGGCAGTGAGGACAAGAGCTTTGGTGTTACAAGCTGTCATAGCAGCTGTGGAAACGGCCACAGCAGAGTCTTGAAGAACCCAGCGCATGTCCTCCTGCCTCACAGCCATGCTGCTTTCTTCCAGGGAATTTCATGGAGCAGGAAGCCCTTCCCCAGCAAACCTCAGTTCAGCAGCTAGCCCCTGTTGTCTGTGTTCCTTCTCTCCCAAGCAGGTCCTTCCCTCCTGTCTTTTCAGACACCCACAACTCCTAGGTACAAAAGAGATTTGGGGTGGTTTGCGTGTATGGATGTGGCTCTTTACAGTAGGTGTCAAGCATGTGCTTGCTGCAGCCACGGGATTTGATGATCTTAGTTCTGTCATCTAGGAAGCGACGTACCTCCGTCATCGACAGGACAGGGAGGCAGCCCTGCCCCCTCTCATGGAGCTAGGTCAGACCACTTACATGCAGTGTTACCGCCAGCTTTTTGTCAGCCACAAGAAATTGAACACCCAAGGCAGGCTTTGCTGTTGGTGTGGAAACCCTGCACGGTGAGCTCAGCCGAGCGGGGCTGGCAGGCAGCGCTGGCACTGATACCCAAGGATCCAGGCCCAGCTGGGTGTGGAGAAAGGGGAAGATGGCACGGCGTAATTGTGCACCAGAAGCTGCACAGTTTGTTCTCTTTCAAGATGATTCTAATGAGGTAGAAAATGGTGATTTTTGATGGCTTTGAACATTCTGAAAATAATTTGGCATTTGCATTTATCGAGAGCCTGGCTGTTCCAGCGTGTGTGACAAGGCTGGGCAGCTGAGCTGCTCTGACAGGGACAGATCCTGCTCTCGGGCAGGGTGTGCTGCTTTCCGCTCCCCTTTGCTCCTCAGAGCCCTGATGCTCACCTGACCCTTTAAGCCGCTTCAGATCAGTAAATTGCCAAAAGCTTTATGTTTATTCCTTTTGTTGGGCTAGTTTTCTGCAGGGTTGGTGAGCTGTATCAGTTTATCTACAGGTGAGAATGAAAACTGAGGACAGCTTCAGGAAGCTGGTGAGACCAGACAAGGAGGGACAAGGGAGTAGGGACAGCCCTTCAGCAGCCACAAGCTGTTAAATTGGTTCTGCCCCTGTCATGTAACGACACTGAAATAGTCTACCAAGAAAGCAATCATGACCGATTTCTTTCATGGCAGTCCCCGAGCCAAATGCAACAAAGACAACAAGAAGCAATCAGCGGCTAATCTCCTTTATAGACAAGCCCACGCCAAGGGTGGGATAGAAATAGAAAATGTATTTTAGCTGTGATTGGCACGACAGTGGTCAAAAGATAATCCAGCATGGATCAAGCCTAAGCTGTTGAGATGTTGAGGTTTCAAGGAAGATGCATGTTTACATTAGCATTATTCAAACTTCATGTAACGTCGGATATTGTGAATTCAATTGTTCTTGGGATGAATAGAAGATCAAGTATTGTCCTTAAACAATAGAACAGTAAAAACAACATCTGTGAACCAACACTTGTAAAAGAATACAACTGTCTCCTTTTTAAGAATGGAGAATGGAAGCAGACAGAAACTATAGCTAAAATTGTTGAAAGCACTTTGTTTGCATAAAGACAGTGGTGGAATACTTGTTCAAGGGACTTAATAGCTTTTTATTGCTTTACATATTCAGAGCTTCTCCTCAGCCATCATGGCTCACTGTTGTGAATGTTCCATATTTGCAAATGTGACCACAAGTCTTTCCAGCAGGGCACCCACAAAATGAGCATTATACCCATTTGACTCAGAATGGAAATGGTAATTTTAAAAAAAGGCGAATATCATGTTAAGAGCACTGTGGCGAAGTGGAGAGTGTCCCAGTGCCCGGAGGCTACGTTAATCATCTTTCCTAACTGTGAAACCATCCTGTCTTTTGTTGTTGACCCTTCCTTCATTTTCTACCACCTTTGTAATCTTCTGCAATCAAAACCATTTTGATTGAAGCTTTTGTAAATAATAGGGTAGGAAAAATGCTCAGATACAGCATTTGTCTGAGTGTGGTATGCTCCTGAAATGAGATCGTAGATCTGTTTCTGGAGAGCAGACCTCCAGTCTGGAAGTGCAACAGTGACACTTCTAGAGGACAGAGCGGTTGCGGGGCTCTGTTGAAATGGTGATGCTTTTACCTACAGGTTACTGGTTTGAATCTGGCCAGTTCAATAAAAAATATTTTAATATGTTCTAAGGTGAAGGATGTGATCCATCTGTGGTTCCACAGAGTGTGGTAATTTTCCTTCCTATCTTGTAGCGCTGGTTTCCCATTTTTGCACTGTGCTGAGCAGGGAGTTCTTTGGAACCAGTTGTTGAAACAGTGCGGAGTAGTGGGGCCCTGCTGTCCTTGGGGTCTCCAGGCTGAGGCAGAGATCAGAATTCTATCATATGTGCTAAACTTGCATAGGTTAACGACAGCCTGCTGTATGTCACAGGTTAAAGTTGAATGATCTTTTTTCTGAAAAACAGACTGTTGGGCATTGGCCATTTTCATGGTTTTTGAATCAGCCATTAATTCTTTTGGGGACTTGAAGTTTTGGAAAGTAAAGGGAGGGGGAGGGAAGGAGATTTAGAGTTTGGAATCCCTGAGGTTGGGAGTCTTATGTGACTATCCCCTCCAGAGAAACAACATCACTGTTAAGTTTCTCTTTGCGATAGCCGCTTCAGGAGGAAGATGAAATGCTGAATTCCATTTGAGAAAAGACGTTAGGTCTGAGAGGAAATCATAAAACCACATCTTGGATGAAATAGTAGAATGAGGGAAGAAAGAATTGTTTAGATTAAAAGGGGAGAAAGAGAAGCTGCCTCACATCCCTGGAACTCTTCTGGAGATTTTTTTTCTTCCTTTAGACTTTTGTGAGAAAACCTGGGGTGTGTGACCAAGAGGATCTAACCTGAGAGAACTGGGTCATGTCACTGGGATTTTATGCCTTTGCCTGTATGCTAGAAATGGAAATATTCTCACCTTCCTGCTAGCGCCAAGCCAGACCTCAAAAGGTAGGAAAAATGGAATGCCAAAAATAAATCTTTTTTTTTTTTTCTCCCCCTTGTCTCTCTGCAGCAATTCGGCAAAATCCTTGATGTAGAGATAATCTTTAATGAGCGTGGCTCCAAGGTAAGTCCTGTTTCTGTACCCGCTTCTCTTGTTTTGATGGCAGAGTAAAAGGCAGTTCATTGCCTAGAGAATACACTCTGTAGAGATCAGCAGGAATTAGTGTGATGGGGGAAGGGAAAAGCTATTTTGGGGACTGTCTCCTGTTCCCTCTGACTCCACACTCTGAGCATGGTCATTTCGGGGCAGCATGTACAAATGCTCCTAGACATCTGACTGTGAAGTGGGGCTACGTTTCCCATCCTTTTGAACAAACAAGGAGTCAGTCACTAGAGCCTTCATACCAACCTGTTCCCATTGCACTGGCAATGGGTCCCTGTGGGGAAAGCAGGATAAGGTACACCAGTGTTGTGTGATGGGAGACTGGAAGAACAAAGCCTAAATCCCCCCCCCACACACACTTTCATTGCATTAAAGTAATTCTATAGAATAACTGTCATATCTCATATGTGAAAGGATTTTATTTACTCTATTTTGAAGACTTACTTGGCACATCTGAGATACTGACCTTTCATGTTTGAGATAGTTGATGCTTAATGCAAGCATCCTCATTCCACTTGTCCTGCCCCATGTGGACCTCTCCCCACTGAATTTGCATTCACACACCTATTTTCATCTTACAGATATATCAAGAGGGAGATTTTGTTGAGGGTTAATGGTAATTTATTTCTCTGGAGATGAGATTTCAAATATTACTCAGGTCAGCTGCAGAGAGATTCAGTGATCTTTGTCCTAATTGGCAATTGGTTCTCATCACATAACCAGTATCACCGCAATGACAAATTGATGTGATTCTCTCTCTGCCCAGGAGGTTCAGCACTGGAATAGCAGGGAGTTTTGCAGGTCAGGAGCGAGGTGCATTGCCAAAGCTCTGTGGGGGAAGCTTGCACAGTGCATGTCTATACTCTGCTTGACTTAATCAATGCTAAGATTCCCATTTTCAATTAAAACAAAATTTCCCTCCTCCCCCCACACACGTGTGTGCACATGTGTGCATGCACACAAGAGATTTTGAAGTTGCAATTCAGCTAAGCAGTTTTGGTTTAGAGTCTATGCCTTTTGCTTGGATTTGAGGTTCACAGTCTTTAAGGTGGCCTCTTTGCTTCAACATATGTTCCGGGGTATGTTCATGTTCAGAGCCCTCTGCAAATTTCCACCTGTGTTGTCCAAGATGCATTCTGAAATTCTTCAGTCTCTGTATTAGCTGGAAACCAGAAAGCGGTTGATTTGTATACAAAAGAAAAGAGCGTTACCCCTTTCCCCATCCTTTGTTTGTGCTTAATACCATGGTTTGGTTTTGTTTTGTTTTCTTTTTTAATAAGACAGTCTGAACAAGTAAATGTTTATATGGCTTAGTTAGAGAGTTTTACTTCCCTGTGTGGATAAAAAATCTATATGCTTTACCAAAACAATCAGCTATGCTGAGTTTGTAAATATTTATTCTGCTCTCTGCTGTTCTTCTGATATTTATAGGCCACAGCTATCTGTGAATTAGTCTTGATTTTAGTCATTTCTATTTGGCTTTGGGAATAGCCTCTGGCCTCTATCAAATCCCTACTTGTTTGGATGTAATTGCAAAAGAAAGAACAAAAATAACAGGCCTGCCGAAGTGGTGAGCTCTATCCTTCATCTCCCCCACTGCCTGTGCTTTCCAGAACAGTCTTTTGCTCTCCACACATGAACTTCATTCTTTCCCCTATCCATACAGCCCTGTATTAAACGCCCACGGCTGCCCTTTCCCTTCTAGGCAATACAAATGTTGGAGGCTTTCTGTGAAGACTTGATTTATGACTCTGAAAAGTACTTTCTTGGGCAGTTGCTAAAGCCCAAGGCTTCTGGTTTTCAGTTAAAACAAGAATTATTGCTGAAAAGCTCCTTGGTGAATTTTATCCTGTACCCTTAATAAATATATGAAAAAAGAAAACGATTTAAAGAGATGTTCTTCCAGTCCTTGACCATGCAGTTTTCTACTGCTTTTTTGTCATCTTATAGCAAAAAAAAAAAGCAGTTGTAAAACTGATAGTCGTATTGAGGGATGGGGCAGAATCTGAACAGAATGAGAAAACACCCAAAGAGTAATTTTGTTGTATCTTTGCATCCTCCTCTATGCAAAATAATTCCTGTTTTAAAAAGAATGCAAGATTGTTCCTGCTTAGCATGAAAATGGGAGGCCCCAGTGTTTGAGTGGGGTGTAGCTGCACGAAGCACCTGGTATTCACATAATAATGGAAAAACAACAGTTTGGTGGTCTGATGGTGAAGCAAAGGAAATGGATCTTTCTGGAGGCCACTCACTCACTCTTGGGTTCTTCCTCCACCTTAGGAAAAATAAAAAATCTGAATGCATTTTCCTGCCCTGTGGTTTCCATTCTAATCTAATGATATGAAACCTCTCTCTCTTCTTCTCCTCCTCCTCTCTCTTGGGAATCCGAAAGCAGATGCTCCTGCTGCCTGCCTTGTGCTGTGTTCTCAATGCTCCCTTCCCTTCCCCGGGTTCCTAAGGGTTGTAGAGTTTTGTGTATATGTTTTGTACATATTTGAAAGGTACAGTGGTAAATCCCAAACTGCCCTGGGTTGGCCCCCACCCAGTGTGCGATGGGGTTGAGCAGCGCTTTGTCCCTGCCGAGCTGTGGCAGGAGATCTCTGCTGGGATCGCTCCAGCGCTGGTTGGTAGGAGGGACTGGAGGAAGCGTGCGGGTTGCATTCTTCCTTTCGAATCCACCTGAGATGAGCAGGCAGTTTTCTTAGGAGAACCTGGGGGAGCTATCTCAAACTGGCTGCGTCTTCAAGATCTCTGTGTGTTTAGGAAGTTTGGGGACCAAAGAGAGAGCAGCGTGTGCCCGTCGCAGCCACCGCGCACCTCAGGTTCTCGCATTTGGCTTAGGAAATGTTATTTGTTGACTTTCTGTACGACAGCAGAGTAGGAGGCACCTAATAGTTAGTTTTGCTGATTCTCTGCTCAAAGCAATGTGAATTCTTGTTTCCTAACTCGATTTCTGCTCAGATTCAATCTTTTCAGTAGGATTATATGGGTCCTGGTAGACGTCACACTGATACTGCTTTGCTGTGTATGAGAAACAAGATACAAACTTTAAACATGCCTTGAATTTCATTTTGTTTTGTTCTTGTTTAATAGAATGCCATCAGTCTTCCCTTGATGTGTTTGGGTTTTTTTGCTTGCTTCCAGGAAACTAGCGTTTGTTTCATTTATGCTGTTTACCATTACATTTCTGGTTCTGACCTGTATAAGTGCCTTGCATTCTGCTCGTGGTTGCAGTTTACCATGCACTTCACTGAACTGTGAATAGAACACCTCCAGAGGAAGCTGAGATAGAGGATTCCTGCTCCTTTTGTTAGTGGAGATGCATCCTCTAGATGCTATTTTGGCACTGTTGCGCTGAGCCGAACAAGTGGACATATTTGCAGAATTAATGCAGTCTGCCAGCGTGACAAGTACCTTGTGGCATTCATAAAGCTGCAGGGGAAGGGAATCCAAGCTCTTTGCTCATCAGCTGTGTACTGTGTGGCATTCCAAGATGTGCCCTCGATGACATTGAGACCAAGAGTGCGTAAGCACATAGCAAAATCTTGGCTGAAAAGGGAGCTTTTTTTAAAATTTGAAGTGGTAAGGGTTCATATCGGTGCAGATTGCAAGCTCGTGGTTTCAGGATAGTGTAAGTTTATGTCCCTTCACTGCCTTCCACTTGGAAGACCCGGGTCTCCAAGTTCTTGTATAGGACGGAAGTGTCTAGAAGCGCTTCATATTGAATTAAAAAAATGGTTGCATGGTAGCTTACAGCTTGTCTTCTGTTGGTGAGTGGAGTTCTGTAAGTAAACCTGTGCTAACTAAAATTTTGTGCAGAAAGCTGTATGGAAACACTTGGGTTTTCTTATGTTTGCAGTTAACTGTAGGTTAAGAGAAGAATCTCAATTTAGGGTTTGACAACTGTGCCTACAAGACCATGTTTTCATGTGTTTATTTCTTCTCTGAATGGATTAGTTGCTTTCAGTTGAGCCACTCTTGTTCTGGACTTAGTTTCCACTCAGTCAAATAGATACAATCCCCAGTTACATAAAATAAATAAGAGGTCTTGTTTTCATTTTAATTCTATTTTTATAATTTTTGTTCACATGTCGTCAGTTGAGCCAGAAATACAAACAGAGTTACTAACACAAAGAGGCTTAATAATGAATAAAGTGCCAGCGACCAGTGTTGCTTTCTCAGGTCAGCAAATCCCTTTATAATGCCAGTGGCACGAAGGAGACGTGACCTGTGTCCCTTTATCCCCGCGCGGTGAAGTACAGTTTTATGCCTTCAACTGTGTGGTACTAAACTAATGAGTTAAATTAGTCCGTAAACTGAACTGGTTTATTTAAACTTGAATAATTAAGGCTGAAGTTGATGCCTTGATAGTATAAGCTGATTTACTGCTCCTGTGGGAGCGCCTTCCCAGTGGTGCTCGGTTGGGTGCATAGGGAGCTGGATCCAGGGTGCTCAATTAGCGAACAACTGATGCAGCGTGGAGAGGGAGAGAAACGAGCTTGTCTGCTGCCGGTTTCACCAGCTGAACTCGCAGACCACACAGTAAGAGCCACGGCTGATCGAGGGGAGGAGGAGCAGCACGCAGCCGGCGACAGTGCGGGGCCGTGAAGCCCCTGACCGGAGCTGTCTGGAGCCACTCTGGAGCCCCAGGCCCTCGCTGAGCAGCGGCGCTGGCCGGGCCCCCACCGTTCGCTCCCGGCCTCTGCCCCCTCCTCCGCTTTGCGGGAGGGATTGGCAGCGGAGCAACGCAACAAGCTGGGCTGGGGAAATGATCCAGCTTAAAAATAGCCCTGCAGGTTTTTTTTTTGAAGATACATTTCTGGTTATTTTAGCCAGATTAATTCCTGCGTCTGGTTCGCCAGATTGCGCAGGTACGCGGGTGGCTGCTGTGCACGTGCGTGCCTTGGTGCACTCGGAGCACGGCACGGGGCAGGGAGGAGCTGGAACAGCCGCTGGAGTGGGGACAGCTTGGTTTACACCAGTTCCCTCGCCAATGTGAAGCGTGCGTTTGTGTCTGTGAGTTCAAGAACGTGTTTCTGAATTTCGTGCTGTGTTTCTGTCGGTGCGTTCAGTGCTGCTCATCTCAGGTGGATCATAGCTGAAACCCTCCTACTCTCTCCAAAAGCCTGGGAAGCAAACAGCCTAAACTGCTGTCTCCTTGGCCATTTTTTTCAGGCTCCTAAAAGTTTGTTTATTATGGAATTAAGAAAAAAAGAAAAAAAAAAAGACAAGAAAAAACTTGGTTAAAAATGAGCACAGCAGCAGATGATGGCAAGGCTGGTTGCTGGCTGCATGCTCCAGTGGTACAAGGCAAAGATGCTGCTGCTGAGGTGACTGGTCTAAACTCCATGACAAAATGAAGAGTTAACAATGCATGGATTTCAAGGGGCTCTGTTCAGTTTCCTTTGGTTTTATTTTTTTTATTATTATTTTACTTTATTTTACTTTTGTTGTTTTTTTGTTTAATTTCTGTGTTCTGGCCACACCCAGGAGAACCGTCTGCTTTTGATTTCTCCCTTTACGGTTACATGGTAAATTTTCTTTCTCATTCTTCAGAGATGGAAACGTTCAATTATTATATATATACATTTATTACTTTTTTTCACTGCTCATCATGTTGCTTGTTATTTATTGCAGAGTCTGAGGCCAGACTAAAAGGGTGGCAGTTACTCGGTCTCTTCAGGCCCTTTGAATAAACCTGTGGGTAAAAAGGGGTTAGTCTGGCACTGCAGATTACTCACCGGTCCTAAAAATGTTTGCTGGGGTTATTTTAGCATTTGCTGGGTATTCTTAGGCTTAAACTTAGTTCTGCTTGGGAGAAGATCCTAGCGGTTGCTGGTGGAGAAGAATTGTTGAAAATTTCAGCCCTGTTATCATAACAGCAGTACTAAACCCAAGCTGTTTGTATAATCTAAATTTTAGAAACCTTAAGTCTTTTTTTTTTTTTAACCCAGGATTGTATCTTCCCTTCCTCTGGCTCCATACCTACTACTATGGAGCAAACCAGTACCTGCTATAAAGCTAAGCTGGTAAATAATGGACATCTGCCGCCTCTTTTTAAAATTTTTTTTCTTTTTTTTTTTTCATGGGCAAGACAACCTTGGAAGGGAAAACCAACAACTGTTTGCTGTATATGTATTTAGGTACAAATTAATCCCTATTCTTTACAGGTCACCTGTGAGAAGGAATTAAAAATATATGTATGTGCTTTTTTTCTCTCTCACATCAAAAATATGTATATATAATTGCTAGTTTTTAAACTTAAAAATAATGAAAATGTCAAGCGTGGCTCACCTATTTTTCCTGATGAAAATTTGAATGTCTGAGTGGTGCATTAAGAAAACAAACCAAGGGGGCACAAATACTGACTCTGCCGTAGTCAGCTGTGTGAAGCATTAATTCAGCATTGACATTAAATAGTTCTCAGAGGGTTGCACAAGTTAAGGACTGATCTGTCAGTAAAACAAAAATTGTGGTTAATAACTTATGTTCAGAATCAGATTAATTCTGTTTTAATTCACATTGTTAATTATTTTCATATAGTCTGCATGTGGATTGTACCCTGCCTTGAGTTAACTGATTAGGAATTTTCAATATTTTTAATAAGTTTAAAGATATGTAATGATAATGTGGTTTTTAAAATCCCATACAGACTTCATTAATTGCAAACAAATGTGAGTTAAAATAGTCTTAGTTTGGTTCTAGCCTGCACAGATTAATGTCTAAAACATTACCTTCCCTCTGCTCTCCTGCTTTCAGTTCACATCATCACAGAAGACAGAAATTTCATTCGATCTCCACAGGCTTGTCTAGAACAAACAGAAATTTTAATGTAAGAAGAGAAGAGGGAAATAGAGATTGCTTTTGCAGTCTTTGCCTCCCCTCCTCCACCAGCCTTTTAAAGATGCTTTTTCCCCATTATATAGAACCAGAGGGAAAGGTGTTGCTCTATTTCTCAGTCTTGCCTTTCTCTGTAGGGGTTCTTTGAAGCAGACACGATACCCTATCCCTGCATAATCGGCTTTGCTGCTACACCCCCGGCACCCCCCCTGGTTCCCTGCAACGTACTTGAGAGTTATATGCGGTTGGGCTGTTTTATTAGCCCCTATCTCTTGTAGCTCCAGTTTTAATTCATTTAAATAGAAAACTCTTACACTGTTCTGAAAAAGGCATCGATTTATTTATATAGCTTCTTATTTGTAGCTGGAGAAATGAAATTACCTGAAGCTTTAGATTATTGGGTTGGAGCCCGAAGGAGCGTTCTCGTTGATCTCAACATTGCAGTACTTGGCTAAGTTCTTTTATTATTGCTGTTCGGGCGGGGGGGGGAAGAAAGAAAAAACCAAAACCCTGCATTTTACAAATGTGTACCAGTTTTGTGCTGGAAACCTAGCTGTGGATGATAAAGGCCAGCATGTGCAAACGGCTTGATTATTAATGTTGTAAAGACCTATAGAAAGCACTGGAAGAATGATGGCTTGCTTGTGTCTTGTTGCTAACAGTGCTTAGAAATCGAGATGCTGGTTTTTTGGGCGGTCTAGTCCCTGCGTACTGAGCTGCACGGAGGGGGCCGCGAGGGTAGCATGCCATTGCCCTGACAAGGCGTAGCTGTAGATCGCTCACATCACCTCACTCCCCAGTGAGTATCAGGAGTTTCCATTGCGTCAAATGTAAGCTTTGTTCTTCCTGCTCCTGAGGGTATTGGAGCCAGCAGAGATATGTCTCTCTACATTAAACTGCTATTTTGCCACAGGAGCCAGTTACTCCTGTTCTTAAGATACCCTAAAAGCAGAATGCAACAAAGCTTTTTGTTTGGCTCCACTCGCTGTAATGGCATGAAGACCAGCTCATCACAGTTGTCTGTAGTAAGAGACCATTTGTTACTAGTTAAAATCCTAATTCACTTAGTTGTGTTGGCTCTGTTTTAATGTCAGTGCACTCATCTCTGTGGAAGGAAGCATGATCTCTTACCCTACCCTGTTAGACGACTGCATGTGTTGGCAGCAGCATGAGCGTGTATGATGGGCGCGTTGCATGTGCCTGCATGGACACAGTAAGCCTAAATTAATCTAACTAAATGGACATTTTAGCCATCCTCGAGCCTTTGTGGTTGCTCCAAGCAGGGCACGTCAATTTTTCTCCAACTTCATGGTGTGATGAGGCAGAGATTTGGTACTGTCCGTGGCGCAGAGGTTGCCATCCCAGAACAAAGCCAAGCGAGATGGGTAGCAGGGTGGGAGGGAAGTAGCGGTGGGTCCGCAGTGTCAGACAAAACCTGCCTTGACCAATGAACTGGTGTTTAAGTGTTTAGATTTACACTCGGGTCCAACACAGTACTCGTAGATAGGAAAATTTTGAAACCAGAATATGTGCTACTCTAAACCTTCGTGCAAAGTAGCGTTTATTTGATGGTGCCACCTAGAAGCCCTGCTCACTTTCAGGGCCCTGTGCGTTACTAGGGAAGTTACAGGCATAGGAATAGACGTGAGCTGTGCCCTGAAGAGCTTACAAGGGATGCTTTACAAACAGCCCTTCCTCTCAGCAGTTTCCTAAGGTAGGTAATTATTATTGTCTCCATTTTACAGGTGGGAAAAGCAAGGTTCAGTGTTTGATTTGCCAAAAGCTGCGCAGAATTCCCGGTGCCAGGCGTGAACTCAGATCGCTGCTCGCTCTCGTAGCAGTTTCTCAAGAGAACGAAGTGCTGCTCAGTGTCGATGTCCCGTACTGTGTCTGGGGCGGGCGGGGGTCCTGCAAAGCATGCGTGTTCCTTAGCAGAGGGGAGAGAAGCCCCGCTTGGGCTTGACCATTCTGCCTGTGTCGGAGCAGGGTTTAATGTTTTTAAGCAAACAAACAAAACAAAAAATTGTCTCGAGTAACTTTGTACTTCTTTTTTGGTCTGGCCTCAATTGCTTTTATGTTTTCTTTTTTTTTAATTACTCTTATTATTCTTATTATGATTACAGTTCCTTTTATTTTATCGATTTTAATTTCTTTCATTTATGAAACATGCATGAACCAACAATGTGACTCTAGGAGGTTATTGCTGAGTTGTGCTGATGTCGATTTCATACTGTGATATTTTTTCTCTATTTACCTAGAGATCAGTATTTCAATATATAACGATGTGCATGTTTTCCCCCCTTCTCCCGCTGCATGCAGGGATTCGGGTTCGTAACTTTCGAGAATAGTGCTGATGCAGACAGGGCCAGGGAGAAATTACACGGCACCGTGGTAGAGGGCCGTAAAATCGAGGTGCATGTCTTCAGTAATTCAATTTCTTCTTTATATTTATTCTTTTGATTTCTTTTTGTGTCTTGCCTCACTTATTTCACATTTGGATCCCAGTCTCGTGTGTGCGTGTGTGTTTGTGTCTGTGTCCTTCACCTCCCTGCACTGAAATGTATAAAAGTTTACACCCCTTATGGAATATTTTTATTGTTGTTTTGGGTATGTTTTTCTTTTCTTTTCTTCTTTTATTAAGTTTTTTTCCTACCCACTCCAAATTTTTGCCCTTCTGCTGTCTTGATTTTTCCTTTGCTTCAGTTTGCGAGGCTCCGATTTCCTGTTACCAGGCCTGAACAAAACTAACTGAAAGAGTACTGTCCGACTTCTAACTCTGTGTCCAAAAAAGAAAGCAGGGGGCCAGCCAGTATCCTCTCTTTCCTCTGAGGCCAGTTCTCCTCCACACAAGTGTGAGTGGTGGGAGGGGAGGGGAAACTCGGGGCAGAAGCCCCGAGTGGGGTTGGTTTCTTGACCTACCCGTGGTCAAGAATTGGCTTGGTGAAAGCTAATCCTAAAAGTTGTTAGCTCTCACCGCAGGGGAGTGAAGGGTTAATTGTTGGCTGGCCAGTGTGGCCATGTATTGGGCATGCCTGGTGTTGACCAGTTTGGTGTTCCACTGTGTTGAAGGCTAACTGGCGTCTTCCCTCTCTCCCTCTTTCTTTAAAAAGAAAAAAAAAAAAAAAAAAA
>Ga0065711_1003573_pt1 | contig 27404 bp, 10 predicted proteins | sample Hoacrofraction12_FD_59098 | JGI IMG/M metagenome (GOLD analysis project Ga0065711, IMG submission 59098) | Hoatzin crop microbial communities from Cojedes, Venezuela - Epithelial fraction 12 v2 (version 2) | ecosystem: Host-associated > Birds > Digestive system > Esophagus > Crop | place...
AAAAAAAAAAAAAAAAAAAAAAAAAAAGATAACATATTTTTCCTAGAGTTATAGCAAAGCCATACGCTCATCTGAGACAAATTATAGGAGGTTAACCCACAGCACCTGGTATAAAAACCAGCTATTATAAAACAGTGTGATACCTGACTGGTACAGTTTACAAGATATTCCCCCATGTAACAGGGTACTGTTTCTCATCTGTGCTAGAAATATCTCTTTTAAACAAGGAATTCTGGCAGTTGCTCTTGAATGCATTCTGTTTAAACAACAGTTATTAATAAGACCAAAAAAACCACACAATTAAGTTTCTCAAAACATTTACTTGAAAAGTGTCTTCATTATATCTGTGATTTAATCTGCCATTTTGCTCCACTAAAAGAACATTCCTGTAACATGTCTTAAATCCTTTGTGTCCGTTCCTCATCACGAAGATTTCTGCTCTTAACATTTTACTTATTTTTATCCTCATATTTCCCCTCAGTTTCTTTCCCAAATTCCCCAGTCTTGGGAGCAGATGCTGAGGCACCAATGACTCATTAATCTGAAGAGGTTTTTTGTCAAGAACAAAAATAAAGTCTATAAACAGTTTCACATTTATGAGCCTTGGTCATACTAGAGAACCAACAAAGCTCTGTTAAAAATAAAAAAAAGCCCTCTGTGTATATATTGTAATAGGCCTGCTATCTCAGAGCAAGGTCATAGACCTTCACATTTCATCTTTAAATTATGTCAGACGAATAAAACAATTTTCCTTCCCCTTACCTACTAATATGGATATGTAAAAGCAGATATGACACTGAGTAGTACTTAAATTAATGAGACCATTGTTAAGGCAGTTCAGAGGTTCAGGGACAGGTTTGCAAAGAGCAACTCCTCATGCTGCTTCACATGCACAACCGTAGCTCTGTTTCAGAAAACAAACATATAAACCGGTTTTGTTTCTCTGTAATGCAGCTGATTATATATAATTAAATAATCTTTTTCTCTACCCAATATTTTAACTCCCACTGAAAAACTGAAGTGTCTCAATGCTGCTATTCAATTCTGGCCAGAATATCCTTCCATTTCCTTGAATTACTTCAAACACTATGCTTTATACCATTCACAAGCAGGACACAATCAGGAGATTAAGGAAAAAAAAATTAGGAAGCAATCAATTGCTGTAAGAGAAACAAGGAGCAGCTCTTCTGTGAGCACACAGGAGAAGCATCAGACTCTGTGTAGGAGAGAATCTTTGACAAAATCTTTTCTCCTTAGGATCCCTCCAGAAATATTTAAACCTGACAGGACTGGGGACAGACTCTGTCTGTCTGACTGGGATTCACAGGACTTTAAAGTTTCTTTTTTTATTGAAGGAGCAGATGTATGAGTTTTGGAATCCTCACCCTTTTCAAGCTTCACTGCCTCCTGATTCCACCCCTATGAGAAGACCACTTCTAAGAATGAGATGGCTTGCCTGGGATTCAGCTTAACACCATACTTAGGCATGTCAATGCATTTGTCTACCTGTGCAGTAGACAGTTGTGTTCCCACTGAAGACAAAAGACTCAATGGAACTGAAGATGTGACTCACCAGGCCTGAGCAAGCAGAACTGCTCTCCAGGCTTCATTGTGAGAAACAACTGGCTGTTCACTGGCTACAGTAAAAGCATTAACGTCTCGTTCATGTGTACACAGACACCTTTTGAGTCCTACATTGACTTGTCTAATCTCAAACTGAAAACCTGTCTTGTTTAAAAACACACCTAGATAGAAGAAAAGACCACCCTCCCCTCAAACCCTACCAGATAAAGGAAGTCTTACTATTCCTCATTTTACTCGCTAAAAGAGAACTTTAAAAACATACCCTTATGAGTATTTAGGTGGGACAACGCATCTAAGCATCCTTGTATCTGAGGCTTTTAGTGACTTACCACAGAAGAACCCAAGATCCAAACCCAGCCCATCTGTGTTCTCTGTAGCACCTTAAATGCTATCTCTCTTCTCTAGTCTCATCTTCCAGGAATTTTTAAATAGGCATATAACCTATCTTTCTCTCCAGGAAATGCATGGACACTGTACTACCTCATTTCCTACAGCGTTAGGAGTTGCAGAGCAGCTGCAGGGAAGGGTTGCAGCACAGCTGCCAGCTCTCAGGTGCAAACCATTCAGCAGAAAGCAGACAGGTGAAACACATGGGCCAAGTGTCCTTCTCTTCCTGAAACAAAAGTTCACAATTCTTAAATAACGGTGCATTCCTTTCTATTTTGTGGGGTAGGATGGGATCAGGTTTGTTTTTGAAAGGCCATCGATTTTTTAGAAACCTGAAAATATTACAATTACTACTACATTTGTGAGTCCATATTTTTAGGCAATGTTTTTTCCCCCTGAAAACTGAACGCAGTCATCAGCTGTGGTTAAAAATGTTGTTCTGTAAATGTGCAGAGACTTCAGAATGCTTTTTTAGTGTGACAGAAGGTCTTACTAGAAATCAGAACTTAGCACTGAAAATGCACATGATAGCTGCATAAATAATAAATTCTACCACTATAATTACTTACCACCTTACCCTTTAAAACACAAATTTAGAAAACTTTCTACACTGAACAGCACCTAAAAAGATGAGGCAGGCTGCCAGGCAGAGAATAAAGCTGAGAACAGCATAGTGTTTTTGCTCCTCTGTACAAACCTATGTGACCAAGAGTCATCCCACCAAACATTTTGTTGGGATTATCAGCAAATAACTGCTATGCACCCAGCATGTCGTTGTCTCATTTATTAGAATATTGTGGTGAGAACACTTATTTTTTAATCCCTGTGCTCCATTACAATTTAAAATACACGCAATCAAGAAGAAATCAATTAATTTTCAAAAGCATACTTAAATATGTAAAATGGTTCCCTCTGTGCCTTCAATGGAATGTGCCGGTGATTACATACATTGCACTTTGGGGAAGTCTGTAGATACTGACCCTTTTTACAGGGATATACACAAAGATCACTTCAAAAAATCTTGTGCCTGTTTAATTTTTGGATAATCATATGCTACAAGAATGGTAAATTTAGCACCAATGTCTAGCAAGATTCTTTTCTACAGCCAGAGAACTGGTGAGGAATCAACCTTTATGGGTGATAATTCTAAGCTATCAAGTAAGCCTAGTAATTAGACCTGTGCTTCTGCCTGAATTATATTTGCTTTGTTCAGTGCCTTCAGTTTTACTTCTTTTTAGTTCCATATTGCATTTCTAATCATTACTTCACCCCAGCTTTTAAAAATCTCTCACAGCTCCACGCTACCAGCTGTTGTTTTCTTTCGTAATGCACTTCATTTGCAAGGAAAAAAATACCCACAACACCCCCACCCCCGACTTAGATTTCTTTGAGCCTCATCCTTACTCACTGCTTTTCAGCTCCTGAGACAAATAGAAGCAATCATTCTTTGCCTTAAAGTCAGTAATACTTTAGGACTTAAACTTGATAAGCAAATCAAACATGGTCAATGAGGATACTGTCATCTGGAGGCATTGATCTGATTTCTTCCAATTTGCAGGATTCCAAACGCTGGTTGACTTGAAAATTGTGGCAGTTTAACCAGTTTTCTAAACTTAAACAAACAGGTACAGATTATTTGATGTATGCTATTAAACTAAGAAATGGAAATCAAAGGAGGTACTCATATACACAGACAAAATGAAGCACTTCAAAGCTTGCAGAATTGGGTGTCTATTTTAGTACAAAATTTCATAATTTTAGGTTAGTTAATAATTTTTTAACTGACTTAAAATAAGCCAAATTAGGCCACTCTTAAATTAAAGTTAAAATATATCTACTCTATCTTTTTTTTCCAGTTCAATCATTCTATAGATTGTACTAAAAAAGTAACAAGAAAAACACAAAACAAACAGACAAACCCTATATTAAACTGGCACAATTTTTTTTATCTAGACATGTTATCTGACATACAGAAAACATTAGCTGCACATCTTTTGTTAACATATGCGCACAGCTTTTTGTGAGCTGTGAACACCAGTAAGGAAATACAAGTTATCAGCACATAAAATGCTGCTTCACAGGGCTCGCTGTAGATACATGAGAACTGCAGGTAACACTTCCACTGACACTCATAGTTGTATAAAGCTCACAGAATTTAGCTTGCAGGCTTAGCTTTCTTTCAAAAAAACAAATCTTAAGAGTAAATTAAAGTATATAAGTCTAGCATCTAAAACAGTTCTTCAAAATGTCTTTAGCCATAAACTTTTTGGGGCTGAAGAAAAGTAATAAAAACCATAAAATATAGTTCTGAAATATTACATCTGAGAAAGGGCAAGTGAACTTTTCCAAATCTCAAGAAAAAAAAAAGCTCAGAAAAACCATGTATGAAACAGTCTGTAAAATTTTCTGCTTGGGACTTTACAACAGCATATACTAAATTCTGAAGTCAAAGCTTAGCATGCTGGCTACAAAAGACACGCTTTAAAAAAAACAGGGAGTACCAAACATTTTCAGTTTTTCAACAGAGACCACACAGTAATCCGTCATTTTTCTTTTTAAATGAGTGAAGAACTCAGATGAAGAACACGCTGAAATTCTTAGCTTTTCTTGTAGTTCCTCTGCATCAGTCTACATGTACAAAGGGGCAGTAAAAATTATTATCGTTATACAACATATAATGAAGTCCTAATGATTCTTATCTAATAGTAATGCAGTTTTTCTGTTGTTTAGGGGCTTGGCCAGAGAAAGGGAAGTTACTGGGATGCTTTATCTTCCCATCAGTTCCCAGCTACGTAGCATGGTGCCAAGGCTGAATCCAATGTATCAGCGTAGGATTAATGATTTAGCTGGTAGGAGACGTGGCATAAGACAAGTGTCGGATTTGAAAGACAACTTTCAGATTGAAAAGATCCATATTTACACATTCTTGTGTGAGCCCTAGAGCTGACTGTAATTATAGCTTTCAGGTAACAGGTAAATGTTTCTGTGTGAAGACAGAAGCAGCACATTAACCAAGTATAACTCTCTTCAGGGAAGGGGGTGGAGAGGAGGATAAAAGCCAAGTCTGTTTAGCAGAAACAGCACTGTTTTCAGCGGACAACAGAGTAGTGCTCTAATGTTAAAGCAGAACTATGCAATGCTTGCTGAAAAAAAAGGTCTTATCTTTGCAAGTGGACTTCAAAAAAATGTTGATGCAGAATTTTCTTGCACAGTAATTAAAAACTGTGTGTCTGTAATTAATATAAAATTGTGGCTTTATCTCTGCACAGGAATACTATTAACATACCAGCTCTACTTTTATAAGTTCCATGAGACTACGCCAAAGAATTTTTTCCTTTGATTTCGGTAACCCATCTTTTACATTTACAGCCCTAATACACCAGACAGTCTTTTGTATAAACCTAAGTCAGTTTCAAGACAGGTTATGTCTAGGAAATAATGAACGTATTATGTTCTCTTTAGCTGTGTCTCTACATGTGGCAGTATGCTCAGCAGCATTTCTTAAACCTTGTCTAATTTTGCAAATGCTTCATTCCAAAATCCTAGCCTGTTTCTTCTCCGAGTTGTTCCTTACAGCTAGATATTTGCTGTGAGTATGAAGTATCATGGGCAATTGTCACGTGATAAATTACTATTTTCCTCCATCAAATATTAAAGCTGCTCACTACTGACCTTGAGCACCACTTACACTCCCACAGCCACGGCCTTTTTCTAAATCAGCAGGGTACAGCTGCCACAAATTCAGCCAAGCAAGCAGATTCATACCTGCCCGCCAAAGTTGGGACTTTTAAAAGCACTGTATCTCAGGCAGTACAACTGGAGGCTTGACCACTTTCGAGAAAGGTGTCCAACACCTGACCGTTCCTACCAAGGAGTATTACCTGCTCACATTGATTTGCAGCAAACTCTTTCTCAGTAAGTATTTCCACTTAACATTTACTCTCAGGGAACCTGTGTAGTGGGAGATATTTACGAGTTGCTTTCAGCTTAAAAATAAATCACCTCTAATTCCTCTAAGCGAAATCAATCAAAAGTCTGTAAAAAATGGACTGGTTGTTTGGTCGATTCTGGCAGAAAAGTAAACAGCACTTCAGCTTTTCTCCACCATTAAGGTCTAAATGGCCTAGAAAGTAAATCAATATCTCCAGTCAGCCTTCTGGCTATTGTTTAGCCAGTAGATATGGATTTTCTCTAGCTTACTACACTCCTTTGGGACTAACCTGTAATCCTCAGAGAGTAATAATAAGTTCGTTATCTAGTTCAGCTCTCTGTTGTACATTTAAATGGACCACATCCATCAGCAGCACTTGTTAAAGTTAAAGGACAATGACATCCCATTCAACCTATTTCACTGTGAAATACTTGCAATACCTGATGGAGAAAATTATTATAAAAATCTTATTTGTTGTCAGGTTATTAACAATGAAATGTCACAAATGAGGTAAACAGTAACTAAGGATTTTTCTTATACATGTAACATTATTTCTTCATTAATGAGTTAAATTGCGGTGAAGTTTATTTCTGTCATACATCATGCAATCTTTCATTATTCATAGCAATCTGTTTCAAATATTTCTGGTTAAATACCACTGCAAAGCCGGCAGCTGTCAGAACCAATCAGTACTTTTTTCCACTCCTCAGCTACCAGATGTTTGCTGGACTAAAATGATTTTCCCTCCTTCTACCTAGGAGCGCACAAGAGAGCTCTCTCATTTTTAAACACTGAAGTTTTAAAAGGCTGCACTCTCAGATCACAGAATCTGTGCTATGCTCTCAGCTAGAGAGTTACAGTCTCTGATCTGAGCACTCCTTTTTATTGTGTACACAGATATTCTCAGATAAAGGAAAACAGTCCATCACAACATGACTAACAAAACATTACTTCTACAGCTTTAGCATCCAGTGAAAAAAAAATACCTAGTAACTACTCTCTAGATACTCTGAGCATTTAAAAAACCTACCATTTACTACTTAGTAGTTGCTGTGACTAGATCCGTACTGTAAATTATGCACATGAAGACTGCTGTCTGCAGGGGAATGTGCTGCATTTTATCTACAGCCTCATACTCTGACCTCAGAGGGGTTACACAAATACACATAAGACTCACAGTCACAACTGCCACGCTGACACAGGTTTTTTTCTCTAATTCAAGAATTATTAGGAAGAATGAAACACGAAAAGGATGGGGGCTTATGGCTCTAATCAGGCAAGTGGTTTGAAGGGCAACAGTATAGTTTCTATAATAAGTAACCATTCTTTTTTCTTTCAGAATTGCTTATCTGGATTGCAACCACATTTAGGTGAGTGACAAACAGTCCTCCAATAAATAGGAGAGTTGACAGAGTCCTAAACAAAGACTAAGGAATTGATCCTTATAATGGATCATCTAAATTCAGAGGTTAAGTCCAAACAGTAATGCTGAACGGAAGCACAAATGGAACTTCACGACAGTGGCAATTCCCATAATGCAGCTTTAGTCTCTGCTGAGCTGCTGTTGGTATGGGGACCACCATTAGGTGACAGCTAGAGAGCACTCAGAGTTCCCCCCGATGTTGTCTCTAAAAACTTTGCTCAGTTCCTAAGGCCATTCACTTGGTCTGGTGAAATGTTTTAGGTCACTCCACATAGCACTGTAATGAAAATCAATGGAACTCAAGTTCCTATGTACACATCACTTTGAAAGTATCTATTAATGTTGTGTGAAATAATGCTTATACACCTTAAAAATGGAGCCTTGAAGTCTTCTGAATGTCACTAATCTTTGGCAGGCAATGAGGTCTGCTGAAAAGACAAGCCAAAGAAATCAAAGGCACAGAATGAAGTGCCTGAAAAAGCATCACAAAAGGTGTCCTTCCAAAATACTTCGCAACAATGGTTCTTGTCCTTTCTCTTTTGGTATGCAAGATGTAAATTAACAATTTTCAATGTTCTTTTTAAAGGCCGGATACTAGAATTGCATACATCATCACAGCAATTGCCTCATAAACACCACGCAATGTTTAAAGAATCACCTTCCGACACATAAGCGTCATACCCCTGCTCATAAAGCCAAAGATCATATCTGCTCTCCAGCCCACAGAATCACTCTCAAAATCTCATTTTCAGCTCATTACCAGGCATGACCATTTAGTCCTTTCCAGAGTCAGTGTTCTCTAAAATAGTTCTCCATTCTCCACATGACCCACATTTGTGATATCCAAATCTTTAACCCTCCATTTAGCTGTTTGAAAAACATACATATACCAATTCATCTAGACAACTGTCATTAACCTTTCTTAATTATTATATACCACTCATCCAATATTTATAAGATCAAAACTTTGCTACTAATGCTTTCTTACAGCTCTCTGACAAAGACATTACGTTATACTGTAAGAGATAACTACTTCTGTATATTTTTGAAAATTAAAAAATATAACAGTAACTATATATATATAGTAACTATATATATAACTATGGATTAGCCTGTGTAGGCAGTACACTTTTAGTTTGCATACCACGCTTATAAGAGAGTACTAGAAACAGAATATACATAAAATGAGTTTTTGCTTTTGTGTAGCATATTATAGGCTCCTTCCAATCAAGGTACTTCTAATCTCCTGTTACTTTAAGAAATGCTGAAACCTAAATGCTGTTAAAGAAACTAAAATCTTTAGATATTTCTTTGAAAAAAAAATGTATCTTCTGTATTTAGTTTTATATCCTTACCTCAATCCCATTTAACAAAAGTTTTGTGCAGGAACTAAATACTCTTCACAAACTGCATAATTTGATAAATGTTTTACGCATTTGTAACACTCTTCTATCCTAAGAGCTGGTAAGGGAACTTATATCCTAACACCGTGTATCTAGAATGAAATCTGACCCTGCGAACTCCAAAGCAAAATTCACACCGATTTCAGTGAGATCGGGATCTCAGTCTTTACCTTTCAAGGCATTAACATAAAGCACACTTGAAAGTCCAATTTTAACAGCGTTCTTCACTTTGTATAATGCATATGCTTGTAAAACTTCTTTTCCTTTGGTTTTAGCAAGACAGCAAATTTAAAAAAAAATCAATTTTGTTATTTTAAAATGTGATTATCTTAAGAAAATGAGCTCTATATAAACAATCTCCTATTTCTTCACTCATCTGCTCTTTCTGTTTCTCGGGTCTAAAGCAGAATGTTTTATCCAAATGCTGGGACTCAGGAAATTAAGTTCTTTTCAGAGCTCTTCAGAGCTGATGTGGTATAAAGAGATATCCAACATTATCCATAGTTAAGAGTTTAAGTAAGTGATTGAATTTTCAGAGGTGATCACCATTCTCAGTTGGTCAATATATGAGCAGAAGTTTCGTATTAGAGATAAATGAGAAAATGAGCAGTCTCACCAACATACATAAAGTATCATGGCATCAACAAAACAGAGGCATTACAAGTTCTAATAATTATCAGAAGTAGTGGCAACAAATCTGTCTGATGGAAATGGTTTTATAGTTGAGGTAAATAGACTTCCCCTACTGCAAAGCCCTCACACGGAACCCAGCATTAAGACACTCCTGTTTTTCTTTGCTGTGCTGAAAGAATGTGAGAGAACGGAATTTATTCTTTGAAGACAAGCAGTGTGTTCGGAGGGCAAGCACTCTAAGTGCTGCCAGGACAGTCATCCTTCCAGCTAGACTCGCACAATGCATCCTGACAGCCTTAAGGCACCGTGGGAGGTGTACCCAGGAGAGGTGATTTAATCATCGGGGAAAATGGGACAAAAACACCTTAGCTACAATTCCCATGAGATATTCAGCACATGCGAGCAGGCAGAGATGGCTGTTGAACTTGAGAGACTTCTTAATTTTCTAACATTCCTCTCTTGAAAGAAATTTCCAAGCTCACGTCATGTAATTGAGAAAAAGGTGCTTGTGTAGGTCATGTGGCAGGCTTCTGCTTTCAAGTGAGTAAAGAAGTTTTCATAGCTAGGAATATGACTTTTAGCATGGTTTCCTTCAGTATTAAGGCCTCTGCCAAATGTAATGTAATGTTCTGGCCTCAAATTCCCTCTGAGACACTACGTGTCAAGTTCATTGACTGTGGGCTTCTGGAACAAGAAGTTCTGTTTTAGGTTATCTGACTGAAGGCTAATCAAAGTAAACACGAAGACTTGGTAAGGAGTAATGACAGGCAGAGGAACGAAGTAACCTCATCAGTGAAGAACAGAGCACAGGCAATGCTACCATCAAAGGAGAACAAGTTCAGTACATCCAGCTGAGACCACCAAGGTGGTTGGGGTTGGTGCATTTGTTCTGTGAGGAGAGACTAAGGGAGCTGGGTTCGGTTCAACCTGCAGAGAAGGCAGTTTTGGGGGGGGCGGACAAACAAATAACAGCTTGACAGGACTAAGCCAGGCTCTTCACAGTGGTGTATGGTGGCAGAAAGAAACAGAGGGCATAAACTGAAATGAGAGAGAATCTGACAGGACATATGAAATTTTTTTCACCAGAGACACCTGAATGCACCAGAGGGCGTGAAGGCCCAGAATAGTTTGTCTAGAGAGGTTTTACAGTCTCTATCCTGTCAGATTTTCAAGGCCAGACTGCATAAAGCCCTGAGCAACCTGGTTGCCTCATAGCTGACACTAGGATCTGAGCATGGAGATGGGAGAGACCAGAAGTCCAGGATGACATTTGATAGTTCTGTAACTATCAGCAGGACTGCGAATCAAGAGGGTAAGGGCCTGTGTATATTCCACTTAAAAACATCAACCCTGATCAGCCAGAGAGAAGGAACTGGACTGGGCCTTCTGTGTTCATCCTCGAGTGAGTGCTGATGGTATTTATGTAGGAGTTGGGAAAGGCACTGCACTCTTGTGCTAGTAAGGTCACTGGCCCTGGTCACAAGCATATACACATCTGATGTCCTGGAGCTCCCGCTCCAGGCATATACTGAAAACTTTTGAAAATGATATGGAAGAACACAGAGTGAGGAAATTTATTGAATTTAACATTGAAATTAAAAGCCTAAGAATTTGACTGAAAAATGTCAGGAATATTCTAGATTTGCTTTGTAAGTCTTTTCATTCAATGAAAAGTATGGATGCTTAATGCCTGCTTGAGACAGGAACAAATGTCTCAGTAATGCCACTTCCTCCCTGACAGAACTGCTAGTCTCTCACTAACTAGAGCACGCACTTAAGCCCACCTTCGATATTTAAGTATCCTATAGTGTCCTATTGCCCTTCATCACCATTTTAACTGAGGCCCTTACAATCGGAATGTACCTTGACTTCCCTTATGTATGGCAATTATACTGCTCTTACTTATAAATGAGGAATTAAGTCACGGAAGAATTAATAACACCTGGAAAGTCTGTTCTTAAGAAGGCTGAATCTACACGTCAAAGTCTGTTCCTTTTACCACCACACCACATGCTTTTGTAGAGATCAGCACAGTTTTTAGCCACGGTAACACTGAGTAAATCTCAGGGAACAATCAGAACCTAAGTCCTCTCCCATTAAAATCAAAACTGTATTTATTTCTGGCAAAATAGCTGGCAAGCACCCCCAGAAACTTATAATTTAAAAAATGTAAATTAAAGAACACATTAGCAAAATCTACACATATGCCTAAGTGAATCCATTATTGTTAGACCAGAGCAGAATCAACTATTTACGGAATACAGCATTACCAGGAGGTATCAATGACCTTTAACCTCTGCAAGTCTTGCAAGAGGAAAAACTAACGACAAGGGAAACATCCAATATTACAGAAAACAAACTTCTAATCAACGTGTTATTGATCCCTTGTTTTTTGTCAAGGTCATTTAGTGTTTTAAAAAATGATCTCACACTAAATCTTTATAGAAAAAGTGGGCTAATTTGATTTACAAAGTAAAGTGCTATTAATTACGGAAGACAGTCAATAAGAAAGCTGATTCCTCTAAACACAGGACAGATCTTATGGCCTATGATTTATGATGATTGTGATGGCAAAATATTTGCAGTTCTCACTATCATGTAGCTAGGGTTAGCTGGAACAAAAGAGGCAGGTAAGATATAATCAAGCATCAATACAAAGAGTATTAGGAGGCAACCTTCAGAGCAATAAAGGTAAACATCTGGATTAAGAACAGTATACAAAAAGAATAATGTCGTCTCTCTTTTTCATTGTAGAGCGCACAAACCTCTACTTTTCTAATATCAGAGTCAGACTTCTGTCTTGCTGATGATGTTTCCTTTTGCATTACAGTCCCTAAATGTCTAAGTTACATAACCAGACATCCCAAGGTTGCACATCAATCATCTAAAAGGATGTACTCATTACAAATTTTCCCATTCGGGATTATTAATATGTCAATAAAACCTGGCAGCTTTTCTCACAACTAAGGCAAGCCTTGGAATCTTGTGGGACTCAAAAATATTCAGAAGCCTAACTCCCTTTTAACAAAGAAATATTATTAAACCCTTCAGTTAAAGATCAGAAACAACATATCAGATGTTCTAATTTAAAATATTTAACATAAGTAAATGCCTTATAAACCAGGAAAAAAACTATACAAGATATGCCTAGAAAGAAGTATGGGAAGGCAAAAAATGATTTACAGAAGAAAACAAATTTTACATGAAAGAGTAGAAAACTGAAGAAATTGGAAAATTCAGATGCATCTATCACAATGTATGTAGTTTTCCTTTTGCATTGTTTTTAGTTTGCAAAGTGAAACTGGGATAATTCACACTTCTTAGAATAATTGTTTTAAGCTTTCAGTAGACAAAGACAGAAATCATATTGGTTATGCCAGGTCATATTTTCTAACTTTTTCTCATAACCACAACCTTTAAAGAATGTTTCTATCACTGACATTCAAAGGGCTCCAAAAGTCAACATCCACGGTGTGAACTTTCAATATATGTGTCTTAATTCAGTCTGATTTTACAGCCACTTCTTTAACACAAACAGTTATTTATCCTGCATGGCTTAGAGAGAAAAAAAGCCATTTTTGAAAGAACTCATTGAATTTTGACCTACCAAAATGATCTTCTTTCTTCATGCACAAGCAGTTGTTCGAATAAAGTATCATTAATGTACACCTGCAAGGCGCTGGCAAAATAACCTTAACTAAACCTGTGCCTATCACTAAAAGCTTTCATTGTGTTTGCTTTGTTTTCATGTGAACAACACAGCACTTAATTTTGACAATCTGTCATTTTTCTAGCATGTTCAGAGAGCGGTCAGACAGAGCAGTACTTTTATGTTTTCCGTCAAAAGCCTTACGATGCAGAACTGCTCATCTTCTATTAGAGTCCTTGTCAAGCCCAGTGAGCTGTTTAGGCTGAGGGAGGAGTGTGTCATATTGTTTCAAGCTCACATGTCATCAAGGAGAGATATAGATTTAGCGGTTTCTATCAGCATTAATGCTTGCTTGTGCATTCATATACATCAGATATCTTTTCTTTGCAAGATGCAATTGGATAGTACTGTAGTGCCAGTGCGATCAACCTATAAAAGCCTCCATCTTTCAAGGCAGGAAGGGGCTGCACAGCATATCCTCCACCAGCCTGCTCTCCCGGAGTAGCTGTTTGCATCTATGCAAAACAGTGGCTACCTGTGGCAAAATATTTGCAAGTTCAAGCACTGCAAGTTGATATAGACCTGACAAATGACATCTGGAATGTTATTCATCAGCTCTCATTTTTAGGTCTAACAGAAAGCTGTATTTTTCCAAAGCTTCAATCTTCTTTCACTCTTGAGTAATTATAAGAGTATCAGATAATTTCTGAGAACTTCCCAAAAATATATCTGTAGGTGGTTTCCAACTTTATAAAGTTGTAACCCTAAAATAACGTCTTTCCTTAGGGAAATTACTTTCTAAATCTCTCTCAAAGAATATTGTTTTAAAAAAGAAAGGTCCAAACAAAAATACTCTTTCATTTTTTATAAGAAAAATATAAACAAAAATCCCTTGCTATAGCCTGTGCACAAGAGGGACCAAGCACATCCCCAAATATTGTTCTATTATGAGCAAGAAATCAAAAAGTACATAATGATTTTGCATTATTTATCTAAATAAATATGAAAAGTTATTCTCTGGCAAATATGTAACCTCTTTTGTCTTTCTACCAGAAACAACTTTAGTTTGAAATTCATGCATCATTCTTTCTGGTGTTAAACCTCTGCACGGGTGATACTTTAAGCTAACTTTACAGACAGGTGATATAACATCTCAGTATAAATCTTTGTGAGCTAGAGCTCTGAAGTTACCTACCGTTCTTTGAGCTCTTCTTCTTTAAGTGCAAAATAATCAATTGAAATTAATTATACAAAATTACAGAAGATACCATGTTTAAAACGAACTGATGTAACTTACATCAATCAAACTGCCATATGTTCCTAATATCTGAGTAACTTCTAGCTGCACAATAGTCTGTGACTGCATCAACAGCATCACTTTCATATGAGCTCAACCCACACTCCAGCCCAGACCTGCTTACTTCCAAACTGTTTTACAAGCACATCTGTGGGAGAGCTCAAGGGAAAGCTGTGGCTGTTTCGTGGTGCTGGACTCACAGATGAGTTGCCTAGATGCCTTCTCAGAAGGGTCAAGATTTGACCAAGACTATACTTGGATAACTTACAGGAGTATAGAGCAGTAGTAGCATGTGTACAGGACACAGTATGATCTAGTCCATGGCAGGATCTGCGCTCTACAAAGCAGAACATGTATTAGACAGTATAGTCTAAGATGGCAAGCTGCCACTGTCAGTGCACGTTAGTTTCTTAGGACTGGACGGTAAAGCTGTGCACACAGCAGGGTCATCTACTACATCTACTATGTCCTTCAAATTATACCAGAAGATTGAAGTTTTATTCAGATCGGAGCTTTGCTCAGCTGGGCTCTGCATCCCACACTGGAAACGTTTTCATGACTACATAAGTATACACCTTCCAAACAAATGCCCTGACTTTGAAGAGAGCTGTCTTAGAGAGATCAGGTACTCCAGGTTCTCTAAGCCTTCAAGTAGGCTTATTTAAAATTATTTCTGAGCATAATTTGAAGAACTATTTTCCAAAACTGAAGTGCAACTGACTAGACAGTCACAACAGCAAAAAATCTGTAATTTTTATGGGAACATTTTTGTTGTCATTCTTATTATTCCTACAGCAATGAGAAAACCTCTGTCATGGAACAGGACACAACTGTGTCAGAAACACAAACCAAAAAGATGGTCTGCAAATCAGAAACCCCTTACATTTAATGGAAATGTGGTTTTTTTCCCCACATTATTGATCAGATAAGAGGCTTCTATTCTCTGGAAGGATAGTGGATTTCTGAGAGAATGCCAATATTATTATTTCTTATATAATGGTGTTTTCCGATTCGGAACAGTGGTATTGCCAAATCTAATATTAAAAAATCATGCATCAGGCCTCAAAAAGCATGTCATTTGGAAAAAAAATGTATTTGAGTACTTTATATCTGTCTTTTGCTACTTTGTTTAAGGGAGTTTTCGAATCATAACTTTAAAATGTTCTCTACTGCAATAAAGACAAATAAACACATTTGCAACTGAAAGCAAGCTTTTCTGATAATTCAGAATTTAGAATAGAGACCAGAAATATTCAAACTCACCGACATTTTTGATCAAAAAATCAATACTATTTGCCAATAGCGGAATCAAAAAGCCTGTGTTCCACGAGTCACTTGCAACTCAAGGACCGTCTCGCAAAGTCCTTGGATAAGACTTCCTATTTGCAGAGGGAGCTTTTGCAAGGAGCAGGCGAAGGTTCATACAAAAAAAGGAAGAACACCAAGGACTAAAGATGAGAACAATATCCAATTTGCATTTCTTTTAGATTTATTCTTTAGTTTATTTTTAAATGGTTGGATTCTATACGTCGATCTGAGCACATTGTTTAGAAAAGAGATTTAGGAAGCCAAGGTGAAGGAGGCATGACAGGATGTAAATAGAAATTTAAAAGTGGCATCTGGACAGATTCAAACCACTTTTGCAAAGAGAAAATGCTAGTCATGTAACACCTTGATAAAGAAAGGGCAAAGAGGTGGTGTTTCTTTTTACTATCAGAGATTAGGTGGTGACATTGCAAGTCAAGACAAAAGCAAATATTAGTTTTCTGTCCCTCATGCCTAGGAATACAGTGGAATGTGTTTCATTATTTGTCTAAATTACCCATGAAAAACAACCTACAGTTCTTTAACGTTGATGCCAAAAATCCCAGAGAGGGAACACATCTGGGCTGTCAGCCAAACATCCCAGCATTTTAGCCAAAAATGGACACTAACACTCCTGTTTAAATCTGCACTCATCCCAGGCGAAGGAAGGAAGGGAGAAAGTGAGAGAGGGAGGAAAGAAGGGAGGAAGGAAGGGAGGGAGGAAGGGAGGAAGGAAGAGAGGAAGGAAGGGAGGAAGGGAGGAAGGAAGGAAGGAAGGGACGAAGGAAATGTTCTGAGGCCTTTTGCTCTATCTAACATCTCAAGATTATCTTTGTTCCTTTTTTACACCAATTTTATCAGTAAAAAGATTATTTTGTCGATAGGGCTAATCTTTGTTAACAGTGATCTGTTATTATATTATAACCGCAGAATGAAGCAGAGAATCTTGACTTTGTGAATCAACTTCAAAAAACAGCCAGCTTTTGAAAGTACAATACATGAGATTCTGCTCCATTAGGTATTTCTAAATATTATGATTTGATGTACAGTTCATTTGAGGGCAAAAATGAATACCATCAGATTACAGCAAAGATCTGTGGCTGAAAATATGAAAAGATCCAACAGCTACCACAGCAAACAAAAAAAGAAGCATGTTATGATGTTATGCCACATGCACTGCCTGGCATTCATTCAGCTCACTGTAGCTGAAAAATAGCTGTGAGCGTCTATGTTCCATTAACACTCTCTTAATTATTATCATTGTCTCATCAGTAGTTTGTTTACGACAGCTCTGGGTGACAAGGATACTGAGATGCTCTGTCAAAGCCATCACCTGATGTGATTTTTATTGGCATAAGATCTTTCTTTCCCTTAGTTAGCTACATTACAAAAATCACTGTTTCATTAAATGCAAACACAATTGCCTGCCTATGGCTTTATACAAGATTCATATGCCTGATATAATAACCCTGATTTGGCATTGTATTAACCAGTTTCCTCTCTAAGTGCGGGTAAGCTAATCTGTATCTTTTCTGATGAAATTCACGAAGTAATAGTAAAACATCAAATGGACATGTTGAAGCTTGCTTAATAAATGTTTTATTCCTGATTCTCCAATGTATGAAAGATAGAAAATGAACTGCTGTTGTCTATCTAAAAGTAAATTCCCTACAAAGGTTAGCACTAAAAGGAAAAGATAGCAAATGCTTAATTATTCTTCATAAATAACATTTACTTACAGTTGCATTACTGAATCCTTAGACATTCAGTTAAGATTATGGCTTTTGCTCTTTCCTTCCTTTATTGGCCATGCTAACAAGGATGGCCCTTCCAAAACAAAGTGTGTTCTAGCAATGTAAATGGTCCAGTCCCAGATGAATACAGAGAACTAATCCTTTGGGTTTGCTGGATGTTTTGGTAATGGATATTACTGATATCTCTTATATTTACCCAAAATCTATTTAAGCAGATCTTAGACATGCTATTTTTGGAAGGATTCAGACCACCTTCCATGAATTACCAGGCACTATATACTTCTTAAGCACTGAGACAACTGTACTAGAGTAGACAGCCTGAATCTACTTCTGTCTTTAGCTTCACTTCTCCTCTTTGGCAGACACAAACAGATTGACATCTAACATAATTGCTCCTTGTTCTCCCACCATATTTGAAGTGGGAAACTTGATAGCTCTAGTAAAAATTAATTCAATTAGCATTTGAGATTGTGAATTACAACATGAAACAAATAATTCTTCAGTAAATTGTATTGTACTAACTACTGGGCTATTTCCATACTTCATTTTATTATCTTTCACACTTATCTAACAGTTTTTCCTCTGGCAATTTTAATTATCTTAGTTATTAAATAGTTACATTATGTTATGATGAACTGGGAACTGGCATTACTATGGGAAAAATATCATCAAACTCTGCTTAACTGACAATTCCTTCTTTATCAAATATTCCTCCAACCCAACGATTTTTATTTCTCATTTGTGGTGTCTGTCTTTGTAGAGTCATGGAATCATTTAGGTTGGAAAAGACCTCTAAGATCATTGAGCCCAACCATTAATCTAACACTGCCATGTCCACCACTAAATCATGTCCCAAAGCGCCACGTCTACATGTCTTTCATATACTTCCAGGGACAGTGCCTCGATTACTTCCATGGGCAGCCTGTTCCAGTGCTTGATAACCCTTTCGGTGAAGAAATTTTTCCTAATAGCCAATCTGAACCTCCCCTGATGCAACTTGAGGCCATTTCCTCTCTTCCTATCGTTAGTGACTTGGGAGAAGGACCAACACCTGACTCACTACAACCTCCTTTCAGGTAGTTGTAGATAGCTATAAGGTCCTCCTTCAGCCTCCTCTTCTCCAGACTAAACAATCCCAGTTCCCTCAGCCACTCATTCTTGTTCAACTTGTTCTCTAGACCCCTCACCAGCCTCGTTGCTCTTCTCTGAATATGTTCCAGCACCTCAAGGTCCTTCTTGTAGTGAGGGGCCCAAAACTGAACACAGTACTCGAGGTGTGGCCTCATCAGTGCGAGTACAGGGGCACAATCACCTCCCTACTCCTGCTGACCACACTATCCCTGATACAAGCCAGGATGCCGTTGGCCTTCTTGGCCACCCGGGCACACTGCTGGCTCACGTTCAGCCAGCTGTCACACCCCCAGGTCCCTTTTTGCCGGGCAGCTTCCCAGTCACTCTTCTCCAAGCCTGTAGCATTGCATGAGGTTGTTGTGACCCAAGCGCAGGACCCAGCACTGAGCCTTGTTGAACCTCACATAGTTGGCCTTAGTTCATCAACCCAGCCTGTCCGCATCCCTCAAGCAGATCAATTCGCCACCCAACTTGGTGGAAAGGTTGAAGGAAGCAAGAAAGTGACATATAACATTTGAAGATATACAGGGCCAAGAATTTGGCCAAGAACTGATGAAGTTCTGAGAGATGTATTATGATCTCCAGGCTTCCTCTGGTGATGGAGCCAGATCCTCATAGAAGTTCACCCCTCTTGAGTTTTCTCCCTTTACTTTGTGATGAAATTGGAAAAGTATCTCCTGAATCCACAAGCACATTTTTCAAAGAAGAAATTCTGCTTAGATTTGAACTATGATTAAAGGGTATAAGTCAAATGGACAATGGGGTAAGATTTTGTGTGTTCCAGTGTGCTTGTACTGAAAACATACCTTTCCATCATCCTTTAATCTATTTATTACTTACCCAAAGGACTTTCCTAACCTTTTATGATGTCAAGTTTCAGCAAGGAATGACTTTTTATGATCCTATTATAAACCCATAAAAATGAAGGTTTACAATGGAAAAACTAACAGATGATTATTTCTAGCTTTAAAAGAGGGAGCTTTGGACTCCAGAGTGAAGATTGCTTTTATTTAAAAATAGTCAGTCTTCACAGCTATTTGGCATTTTGTCCTGGAACTCTATATTCTGTTTCCTACAGTTTCTTCAGCTAGATCCATCACTCTTACAATAGTACTATTTGTCCAGATACACTACAGTCTGCCTTTTCCTTATCAATAAATTCTTATTCTTAGCTCTTAAAAATATGTTCTACATTTAAACTTACCACTAAAAGTTGGGCTGGGGATGAATTTGTTTAGAAAACTAAATAATGAAAAATATGTATCTATTTTTGAGTTTTCAATAAAAGGCAGGAATGAATGACTTAAAGCTTAAAAAATTGATTTTTAAATGGGTTTTCAGAGGCATATAATTTGTAAATGGTACTAACTGATTTTTTATTTGGGAAAATAAAACCCAGAACATGTCACTTCTTAAAAATAGGTCAGAGTATTTTCACTGACAATTTTATAAGATAATTGGTAGGAATACTTAGATCCTCCATTGCATTAATCAGCAACTGGCTTTAGAAACAAAGACTGAAAGATCGTCTTACTGTGAAAGTGAGCAACATTACTGCTATCTAACATATCAAAAACTAAATAACTATTTCTATGTATTACATCATTATTAATTCTGAACTAAATCCTTAATTTGGTCGGATTTTGAGGACTTTCCAAAACGTATCTTCCCTACAGTAAACAACAAACTTGGGATCTAAGCAATGATAAAAGAGACAACATACTTAAACCTATAAATTCAGTACTTCTGCTATTAAATCAAGTTCAAAACATATGTCTTGAATTCTTGTTATAGGATGCTGTGATGTCTGCTAATAAAGGAGCACCTTTAAGACTGTAAAAAGATGACACACAAATGCACAGTGTAGCTTATCTGTAGCATACAATATAGGAAAATTGATGGGGTATTGCAACTCAAGCCCAGCATTACTCATTTGCAGATGTATTTTAAACAGTCATTTCCTATAATCTCTCTGTATTTCCTCCTCTGGTTCAGCTGACTTTCCCTATAATGACTACATTAAAAGGAATGTACTTTGTCAACAGCAAAGAAAATGGGCCTAATTCATTCCCTACAAATGCAAAAGCTTCTCACAATTTTGTGAAAATCTTTTTCTATAGGTTTTTTGGATACACTGTAAAATGCCTATGTAAGAAGAATCTGAAATTATTATGGCTGCTCAAAACACAATGATTAGGTCTAATCACCATTATGAAAGTACACACAGAAAACAGTCATAGTTTTACTTTTGCACAATGCTGATGTACAGTATGCAATGTGTTCTATTCTAAATTATTATTATTCAGAGTTTGGGTTCCCTTGTATAAGCTTTCTCAGAATGCAGTCTACCCAATTTTGGTGATACTCTCTTAAAAATTAGAAAGGTGACTCAAAATATACACTTGCACCAAAGGAGGAGAACAGAGGACATTGCAAAAAAAAAATTATTTAATATGACAGATATCAAAGCAAACAACAAATAACTTAGGAAATCACTGAAATCTTTCAGTTAGGACATTAAATATATTTAGGAGGAAAAGAGGTATGTCATAAGACAGTGCCTTATAAAATGGTTAGTATATGAAATTAGGACTAAAACCAATCAAATTGACAGAAATTTTATTTTATATCATAGGATGTTACAATTATTTCTTCCTTCAATTCTAGGCAATATTATTTCCTGTTTAAGGTACCCATGAATCTACTGATTAAATTTTATAAAAGTTCTAAGAGCCTCCATATTCAGGAAAATACTTCAAATTTAGACACGCACTATAGAGATATACTCACATGCAAGGTTCAGTAGGTCTGTTTGGTACAAGGCAGCATTACAAGGAACACATAATTCACAAGCAGATGTACATTGATATAGACATGTAGGATGACAGGCACAGACACAAATAAGGACTTCACAAGACCACAAACAAAATTATAAGAAGTAGATGTTGTTTGCTCATTTTTTTTTAAATCAATTATGGTCCCCTTTAGGTGAATGATTTATTGATGAATTTTATTATGTCAATTGATTCATTAAAAAACCTAAGAAATTTATACAGATTCCTCAAATGGACTTAAGTGTCGTAACACCAATAATTTCCTACAGGGGCTTAGGAAATAACCTGCATTGTATGCTCTCCATCCTAAGGTTTTCCTGAGGGTATTTTTAGGTGCCACTTTCCTGGAAGGAATATGAACAGTAAGACACATGCTGAATCCTGGTCTGGGCTGAGAGGAAAGGAAAGCCAGCAGAACTTTAGTAGATGCGATTATGGGGAGCATGGACAATACAATTAAGAGATATTGAAAATGCTCACTCCTGTGTGTACATGCACATACAAGGTGGCTTAGTGAGCGGGATAGTGTCAGGAGTCAGAGACAAGACAACATTAGGATACAGAAGTCATGCACGTTAAGAGAAAGAGATCTGAAACATTAATATTCTGATTTTTTTTTCCTATACAATTATCAGTTGCAATTACACATCAAAAGAAACAAATCTACCCCCAGTTGCGATGGATGAACATCTGCACTTCCCAGACGTTCTTTTCCACAGGATTTCTTTGCAATAGCATAGAACAACCAATCAATCATTTAATGACAGCATTATAACCCATTATGTTCAAGAGTCAATTACTCTAAGGCCTTACAGTCTTATCACATACAATATGTCTAAATTGGATGCAATACTGAGGATTAATCATATTCCAAATTTTATCTGAATCTGACTGTATAAGGCTACAAACAATTTATATTGGGAGTGCGGAGAAGGAAGAATAGTCAAAATTACAAAGCACCAAATAGAAGATGAGCCCTTAAAGAATGAACTACTTCTTTCATCGATACATGGCCTGAACACAAACAAGATAATTGCAGGTTAAAGAAAGTGTCTGGCATTTTTTCCATTTGTAACAAAGCCCAGAAATCAGCAAATACTGATTGGTTAATCGGAAACACACAGCACAGATCAGCATGTGGAACTACACCATATGTGAAAATGGGATTGTCACAGCAAGCACACTAAGGGTCACAGGACATACATCTGTAGGAAATCAGTCTTCATTAGTTCGGCTGCTCATGGAGCAGTTTGTTAGTATTATGTTCATCCATGGATGTACCTTCGTTAATAAAATGCAGCTATAAGATACTTTTCAGAAATGGAAGACTATATATGTAGTCTGCCTAAAGAATGAAGGAATCACTAGAAATGCACATCAGATGTATTATTTACAAATATTATACTTCGCAGCATCTTGACATTTGCCTGTTTGTAAAGGCTGTGGCTGATAAATCTCAGCAGACAATAAAAGCATTTATTCCTATACCACTGGAAAAGAGGCAAAGTTCCATCTGATGGTCCAAATAGTTGCAACTTCATTATTGGAAGGTAAGATCTTCACTGGCTCTAAGTAAGCATTACTCCACCAAAATCAATACTGTTGATTGACTGTAACAGGGGAAGTGTCACAAACATACATCAAAATTTCCGTGTAATATCTGGAAGGAAAAGAATGTTCTTTTTCTTTATTTTTTTTATAACCCCCCCACATACCCAACCACTCTTCACTAAGAGTTTTTCATGTCTCTGATGGGTAAAGAATTTAATCAACTTCTGTGTAAGTATGGGTTCATTCAAATACAGGCCAAAAGAGGGGCCAAAAAAGAGGGGCATTTAGTTTTTCAGTTGTGGGAGACTGGTGCTGTAAGCAGCACCAGAGGATTGGAAAGGCTATTTGAGTATTTAAACAGCATGAAAGAAGCTGACAATGACTATCAGTTGAGTTTATGAACACATGGTCAGATGTGAAAAGCCATCTGTTTTAGGGAAGTTTATAATACAACATCAAATATATGGCAGTGTTAGTTAAAGCTGATTTCTACAAATGCAGAAGCCACAGGCAATACTCTTGATCTACCATTAGGCGAGTTTGGATTCTAGAATCCTGAAGCTGACAAAATATTTTAATAAATCAAATGGTATACAATTCAGTTACGGGTTTTTTTAATAGCATTTAATAAGTACCTGCTACCTTTCTCTTCTCTTATCAAGAAAGGCTGGACATTGCTTTCACTTTTGAGTGTGTCATCATTTCAAAAAATAAACCACTTCAATAAAAGCCTCATTTTAATTTCTTCATGCAAACTCCACTTTCTTCTCCTACCACAAGAGTGAAATGTCCACGTTGGATCAAAGTAGATTTGACTAATTTTAAAAATTAAAAAGTTAATTTTAAAATACAGAAATCTGTGACATATGCACTGTATCTTTAAAGCATGTTTATAACCAACAACTAGGACTTCTCCAAATAGTCTTTTTTCTTCTTGATACATGACATACCTAAGCCTTCTCAGATGGTGAGTTGCCCCTTCTTTCTCTTTTTCTGACTATGGATTGGCCATAAATAAATAAAGATTGAGGTTAGGTATCTGCCAGCACTCTAGATGCCACTAAGTCCTGTTCACATAATCAAAAGTTAAATCAATTGCTAACCTGGGAATTTTTATCCCAGGACAGAGGCCAGCTGGGATTTTATTGCTATTTTAGTAGCACAGACCAGCGTCTGCCTTCTGGGTTCATCTGGCAGGGTGGTTTTTTTTAAAAAAAAAAAATTCCTTGTATTGCAGGGATGTAGGGCTGCTGGTGCCTGTATCACATCTGCATTCTTTCCATTGCACAATATGATTTCTGTCCCTCATTAGGTCCTATGTTTCTGGTAGCAGGTAGAGAAATATGTACTAGCTGTGCGGACCTGATGATCTGTGGACATTTTTTGAGTAATTTCATTGCATTGTTATCTGTGACAGCAATGGATTGAATTTGATGTTTCAGATGTTTCCTTCTGTTTCTAACTTCATAAATAGGAAAAATACAGAGCAACAGAACAACCCTTACTTTTTAGATCTTTAACTCTAGTTTCTGGCCATCAGTAGTTCAGAGATTTTCTGTATTGGAACTTGCAACTAGACTATAATGTTTAATAGCTCTTGGTCTCCATCTTCCATCCGTTTGCTTGATGCTATGTCATTCTGTGGATTGCCAATTCTAAAGCAGAAGGGTTTGAACTACTCCCTCAGGTTATTCTTTCTGCCAATTTTATTAAAAACATGTTTTTGTTACTATAGCAAAAAGAAATTGAAAACTAATAGATTTGACTCTTCTATCCCCAATAAACCTTTGGACGGATACTTAATGAGAATGTGTATATCTGGGATAATCAAACAAAGCAGATACCCTAGCCAGCATAGGTTAGTGAGAGAGGAAATCCTACATCTTTTACTCAGACACAGTTTCCATAAAAAAAAAAAGTTTTTGTTAGCCTATAATCTAGTCAACTCACTTTCTCTATTGGATATTACAAGGTGTGCATTCCTTCTGACTCTATGATCAACTTTCTCTCCCCGCTTTCAATATCAAAGCTCACACTGCAGCTTCAGCAGCTTCCTTAGGATTCCTATTCTATGTTTGCAAGGAATTAGCTTTCTGTAGCCAAACCAGCAATAAACTCTGTTGATAATGTTATTAGGAAAGTAGGACAACCCAGATTACAGACTTGTCTGTGATACCAAAACAGTGCATATTCTAAATTGACATTTAAAGTAAATGGGGTGAAATGGCCAGTAAGAATATTTTTTTAAAAAAACTCAAGTCACAAAGTACCATACTTACAAAGAAAAAAAAAAAAAACCAACAGAAAATACCTATCAAGGCAGGTCATGCAGGTCGTACAACAGAACATTCGCTATATTCACACAGCTTTTCTGGTATAGCTTATAATATTTGCTGGAAAATTCACAACAAATGCGTTTTCTTCTTAATATTTCCCAATTGCTTTGTGACTCCTCAGAAGGCATAAAGGGACAGATTGGCACCCACACAGAAAGCAGAGAGTCATGGCATCACTGCCATACGAATCTGTGTGCGAATCTGAAGGAATGTTCCTCTTCCCGCGGCTGTCTGGGAGCCACTGTGAAGACTCTTTGCCATCTGAAGATCAACTGCTGTGAGGTTAATCACAATAATTATGCACTTTTTCCCCTCTTAAGAAGCATTATTTGCTCTGCATCTCAGACTGGGCATTATGAAGAACGAAGCTGAGCCTGTGCATCTGTTGTTTGCGGAGTGCTGACTTAATCCCCCCCTATACTGCTGTCCCACGTAATTATTTTGTAGAGTGTGGGTGAAGAGGAAGACCTAGATGTTGTGCATTGCTGTTTTTCCTCTCCAGACATGCTGTTCAGGCCATTTCTGGAATTGCTGTCTCTCTATCTCCTATCTTGCCACGTAGAGGAGAGAAGCACCTACCTTTACAATGGCATAAAGCTGGAACTACGTATAACCCAAATTAAAAAGTGCACTAAGCAGATTTTGTCAAGTTTCTCATTAGAAAATATTTTTTATTTACCAAATGTAATTGCACATGCAAGCTTTATTTAACTAGTTTATTATTTTGATTGCATACCTCCAAAATATGTTTTCAACTAAGGTAATTGTGTTAATTTGCATCTTCAAAGGGCACCTTTGCAAAACTGAGCATTTTATCAAGGTTATTCCTGCTGAATCAAAAGAAATTCACACACAGAGTTGTAATAATTATCTTCAATATTAATATTGACTAGAAAAAAAGTAAAATCAAAAAAGCTCGAATCTTCTAACTCTAATACAATTAAAAAATGGAATACAAAATGGATTTTCAGTGAGATAGATATAAAAAAAAATTAGTTTTCAGGGAATTCTTAAATACAAGACCTGAACTAACAGGATATAGAAAAGACAGAATCCCTTCTCATAGTCTAGCGACAGAAACGAATCAACTGTTCTAGTCAACAGCTGATCAAGCGGTGGCTGTTCAGTAGAAAGTTAACAATATATTGCTCAGCTCTTGCCTTGATTTTACTGACAGCTGACTTTATACCTTTTTACTTAAACTAGTGACCAAGACTATATTTGTTGCATGTGTTGTAAGAGGGGCTTTTCTGCAAGTCAGTACATAAAGACTTCTTTTGATTCAATGGAAATGCCCTTAATGCAAATGACATTTTTTTTTTTCAATTAGGATAAACTACATCAAGGTAAACTGATTTTTAATTAGTAAAATTAAAATGTTAGATTATATAATTTTTAAATTTATAGAAAATAGAATGAACAGTTAAATTCAAGTGGTTTTTCAACCTAGACAACTGTATAAGACTTCTGATTAATGATTGCTGCCAGGTGAAATACTACCCACAAGCTTGCTCCCTCTGAACTTTGTACATCCATGAAAAGAGCAAATGTCACAGAATGCATATGATTCCCTCTTGGGCCTTGTTCAAATATGTACCTCTGTGCAAGAGAACCACAGCACTGATGCTGCTTTTTCGGACTCTAGACTCTAAGAAACTAAGGTAGGAGAAGAACATGGTATAGGAAGTCATACTGGTATATCACCACATTTGTTGCTCTCTACAAATGAGAGAGGAGGCTTGCTTAATCTAGAAATAATATTGTATGAAGTCCTCCAATAATACACAGATGAAATAATTTGTTATACACAAAATTGGAATGAAAAATGCAGATTAGCAACATAAAAAGATCCCTTTGGATATATTCACAAGTGACTAGTTTAATTATGTGAAATCTCATAAATTAATTACATTATTCCAAATCTGATGAGCTGTATCACAGTAATGCCGATATAGCCAAGATTAAAAAAATGGGGATGTAACAGTCTGCCTTGTTATCGGTGTGTACGTTGTCACAGCTTCTCGGTGAGCCGTGACTGAGATGTATTAGCAGGTCAAAAGGGCAAAGCTCTTCAATTTTTTACAGTTCTAGAAAATAGATGACATTCAAAGAAAAGCTTAGTCTTAGCAGGGGACCAAACAAAGTGACTTTTATCTATATATATATATATATATATATATATATAT
>Ga0065711_1032411_pt1 | contig 27399 bp, 11 predicted proteins | sample Hoacrofraction12_FD_59098 | JGI IMG/M metagenome (GOLD analysis project Ga0065711, IMG submission 59098) | Hoatzin crop microbial communities from Cojedes, Venezuela - Epithelial fraction 12 v2 (version 2) | ecosystem: Host-associated > Birds > Digestive system > Esophagus > Crop | place...
GGCTGCACAGGACCTTGTCCAGGCGGGTCTTGAATATCTCCAGAGAAGGAGACTCCACAACCTCCCCGGGCAGCCTGTTCCAGTGCTCCGTCACCCTCAGAGGGAAGAAATTTCTCCTCATGTTCAGATGGAACTTCTGTGCTTCAGTTTGTGCCCATTGCCCCTTGTCCTGTCGCTGGGCACCACTGAAAAGAGTTTGGCCCCATCCGCCTGACACCCACCTTTGAGATATTTATAAGCATATATTAGGTCCCCTCGCAGCCTTCTCTTCTTCAGGCTGAACAAGCCCAGCTCCCTCAGCCTTTCCTCATAAGAGAGAAGATCCATAAGAGAGAAGCTCCAGTCCCCTCATCGTCTTTGTAGCCCTCCAGTGGACTCTCTCCAGTAGTTCCTTGTCTTCCTTGATGGCAAAGTGTTCAAAATTACCTCATGAATTCTGCCTGTAAGTTTTGCAAATCACTAATGATATGGTTTCTGAGGTAAATCACTCCAATTGACTTCGCAAAATCTGACAGTCCCATGCAAATCCGAAAAAAATATGCTGTATTTCTGATTTGAAGTTAGATAATACTAAAATACAGTAGACCTGAGCATCCCAGCAAGATAATTACTTACAGAATAGAAATGGGAGTAAATGACTTTGATACAGCAGGGTGATGTCCTGACCTATTGATGCACTTGGTTTGTACTCACAAAATGTTTTGCATATTTCTTCTGCTTTGCACAAAAATGTATGGATTATGCCTTTAAATTAAAACACAAGGTATGCTATACTAACAGTAGCACAAATCACACTTGCTAATCGTGGTTTCCACATGCAATGAACGATGCTTGCTCTTTATGGACTATTGGGTCATAATTACGGTATCTGCAATTTAGCAGGTGAAGCATTTTGGATTGTGCAGATCATTATTACACTAATACGGATAAATATGTAGACACATATACTGGTTGTTACCGTAATTTATAATTCTTCGTGGTTTTTTTCAGACTTCAGAAAATCCACAGCCTGTAAACAATTGAAAAACAATAGTAGAAGGAAAAGGCTGTTGAGCATTAGCAAATCATTTTATAAAGACGTAAATATTCAAAAAGAGCAAAAAAAAATCACTTGAATTTTATGTGTGTGAAATCTGTTTGGAAAAGAATCTCTGGAATAGATTCAGTTTTGTAAGCACTCTTAGAAGCATTTTTCATCTGAAATAAATCAGATGCAGTGCTCTCTGCAACCACAGATGAAAGCAGGGAATGATGCTACTGCGGAAATCAATAAACAGAATCCAGAGTGTGACACTGCAGATGATACAGTACGACAACCAAGTTTCTCTCAGGTTTGCTTTGTTGTGTAAAGAACAAAGCACAGGGTGATAATGTCTTCCAGTCCTGAAAACTTGCTTTTTAAAATGTTTATATATACGCTCCAGTTTAATATCTAGGACATACTGACAGCAGCAAAAAGAAAAAAGTTAAAACACAAGGTGTCTGAATAGTCTTCAAAAGTATTTATAAATTACTGATGTTAGTAACTTACTTTACACACATACTATACACAAAACCCTAAACTTTTAAAGCCTATTTAACTGTATAAAATTCCATAAATTATACCCTTACCATTGTTTTTATTTTGCTCTTTTTTTATGAATTGATCCTCATGAACAGCTTACGGAAAAGGTAATGTATACTGCTTCTAAAAAATGACACGTTACTTTCTTGTAAATGAGATCTCCAACTGAAAATGAGTATATCAATACTGCCTCCTAAATTAGCATTTTAAGCATGTGGATGAGAACACAAATCTCAAAATGTTTCACATAAAGCCTACAATCAACTTGTAAAATAGTAAATTTAGGAAAAATATGCAAGACTCAAATAATAACCCCTAGATATTAAAACAACAACAACAACAAAGCCCTCACATTTAATGATCTGTATAACACTTTAAGACTCTCTTTAAGTCCAAACAATCTTAAAGATTTTTTTCAAATTTACACAGCAAATGAATACAATTCATTAGCAACTGAAGTATGCTTTCAGGGACAAATAATTATATTATGCAATCCCTGTGGATAAATACAGAATATAACACTCTGTTGAACAAAGTGATTATCAGACTTAAATAAATAAAAATATTAAAAACCCCACAGAAATACTGTCTTAGTGGAATGTACAGGTTGCTACCATCTAGGGTTTCATGAGGCCCACTGAAGTATTCTTTTTAAGAGGGCAAGACTTGCTGATCCTTCTTTTCAACTGCATTTGGTAAACATTAAGGTAGATCTCCCAGCTGACAAGATTCTGTCAGGACACAGTCGCCACTGGTTTTAACAGAATGATGTTTAATGGCACGATGGTTAGAGCAGTTACAGGTCCGTCCTAGTGTTATTATGTGGGAAAGCTGAAAGCAAACTAGCACATTTATCCCTCAGGAAAAAGTTTTCACCATGTTCACTGCAGTTTTTACAGTAATGCAATTCCTGTAGTGAATACCAGGTGCGATGGTGTTTTTCCTTAACCACTGAAACAGTGACTGCACTGGCTAAGTGTCCATTTATCTCCTCTGACGTCAGTCATCTAGAACTTAGGTGGCCAGGCTGTGCTGCACTGCCAGAAGGTGCAGGAGAGACATATGTACACCTCCAGAAATCAGTCCTCTGAGATAGGTATTTAGCTTAATTAGTAATTAATTGCTTGCCTGGAGATGGCTGCCTGTTGACTGTCAATACAGCTGGATTATAGACTAGATACCTAAACCTGGGTAAAAGAAATTTCATCTTTTTAGCCTTAATATTTACATTCTAATTCTCTTTCAGGTGAATCTTTAATATTTAATTGTTCATTGTTTCTGCTGTATAGCATTATATAAAAGAGGCTTTATCTCCCAATAAAAGACTTTTTAATTTGCTTTTCTTTAAGGAGGAAGAAATTGTTGACTGGTGGAGCAAATTTTATGCTTCAGTAGGAGAACACGAAAAATGTGGACAATATATCAAAAAAGGCTATGACACTTTAAAGGTATTGCTCAGGATAAAATAAATTTAACTTATCTCAATGTTTACAGGCCCAAAACTTGGACAGAGCTGTGCACTTTATTTCTTTAAATACTCTTCAAAATTTAACCTTACATTATTTCCTGTAAAGGTCCATTACTAATTCTTGTGGTGAAATGGAGGTTTTAAAAAGATATCTTTGCTTGTTTTCTACTGAACTACACTTTATTAAGAGATATATTAAGAGTTTATCTAACCTTCAGTCAAATGGAATTTTACTCTTGACTTCTTTGGGTGCCAGGCAGATCCTAAATAAACATATACATTGAGAAAGAATGAACATAGAGGATCAGTACTTTTACTGCCTGTTGGTTAAAAGCTGAAGCCAGACCACTTTCATTTCTCATCTCACACACCTAATGAAGAAAGTAAAGATAAGCTTGTGAAATGCTATTTACTCTCTACAAGGCCTAAATGAAGCTGGATAGCATGTTCTCCAAACACTTCATTTGCTTCCAGTTTGCTGAAAAATAACGATAGTTCCAAATGCTTTGGTTCCTTAAGATATTCCATCAAACATACCATACGCTTTGCAATGCCACAGTGGTGGAACTGGTATATATGATCATTTCTAAACTGTGCTTTTTTCATTTTCCTTTTTCTTTTCTTTTTTTAAGGTGTACGATACTGAATTGGAAAAAGTACCTGAATTTAGTAGCTTAACAGACTTCTGTGATACATTTAAACTATACAGGGGCAAATCTGAGGACAGTGATGATCCGTCAGTGGTTGGGGAATTCAAGGTAACTTTCAAGTAACAGACAACAACCAAATGCTATGTGCCGTCCTTTGTATGTCAGTGGTTATCATTTAACTAAATCTACATGCAAGCATTCCAGCTTAAATATGGATGCATGTGTTAACAGGAGTAACAGCGCTCTTAACTACTTAGATACAGGTCCTTCTTCTTCAAGGAAGATACAGCTACACATTGTTCACACTGTATGTGACACACATTAATCTAAAAGAAACATCTTTCCTGCTAGTGTGATCTTCCCTGGTACCTGTGGAACAGAACCCTTCCAGATAACTTCTTGAACAGGGTTAAGGTTTCACCTGCAGATGTTCTCAGTGAGGTACATTTTTAGCATGAATTTGGAGAAGGTATTTTGTATTATTTCTATGTCTATGACTTTTAAAGATTAAAATAATGTTAACATTGTATGTTAAAAAAAACAACCACCAAACATTAAATGATGCTTTTAGAGAGGGAAACAAATACGAAGTATGTATTACATATTCTCAGGTGGAGCAAACTGAGTAATTGTGTCGAAATCAAAAGATCTGTATTGATTTAATCCGGCTAAGGATAAAACCTTGCCTTTGTACTAAGTCTTAGCCAAAATCCACTAAAGTCAAACAAAAGACTTCTAAGTGACTGTGGATCAGGCTATCATTTTGCTATTCCTATACAAAACAGAGTGTGTATGTGTAGGATAAATAAAAAACAAACCTAGCAGAGTGACTTTTCTACATTTATCTTGACTGAGTCTTTATATTATTTTTTAGGGATCCTTTAAAATCTATGCACTACCTGATGATCCCACTATTCCAGCTCCTCCTCGCCAGTTCCGTGAGCTACCAGACAGCGGGCCTCAGGAGTGTATTGTGCGAATTTATATTGTTCGTGCTTTGCAGCTGCAACCTCAGGACAATAACGGGCTGGTGAGACTTTCTGCTTTTGGAATGTCTGTGAGCTAACTCTGCTGTAGTATATTTTCAATAAAGTTAGTCTTGACAACTATTTCTTAACAATATCTTTTTCTTATTTTAAATAGTGTGATCCATATATAAAAATATCCCTAAGTAAAAAAGTAATTGAAGACAGAGATAATTATGTGCCTAATACTCTCAACCCAATTTTTGGCAGGTAACAAACTTTTTTGTATTTTCAATTTATTGTATTTTAGAATGTTTTCCTATTTTCTAAGATAAAGCATTATTTGACATTACTAATGCTTTCTTCATAGTTATATACTCACAGTTAACTGTGAGTAAAGTTGCATAAGGTATTTCCCTTTGACATCACTGGACTACACAGGTGTTTAGTTAGTCTGCAGATTTTCTGTATAACATGGGTAAATTGCATGAAGTCAAACAATGTATGTATCTTAAAACCACCTTGTGTTATGCATACAAGAATAACAAAATATGCTTATAGAATATGCAAAAAGTTTTAACTCTGAAAGCTACTTGGGTGTCACAATGAGTAATCAGCTTAACATGTATTCCCAGTACACTGGTCTTTCCTTCAAAGGCTACTGATATACTTGAAATACATGAATAGAAAAATACTAATTAGGAATGGAGAGGTTACATCATCTTTATAATTACTAATGAAATTATGGGTCTGGTTTGGTGTCCAGAGTTAGAGGAGGATTTTGATAAATTAGAAAGTTAGGAGAGGAAGACTAGAAGGATTATAAAGAGTTTGGAAAGCGTACTTTGCAATGACCTGCTACAGGATTTCAATTGGTCACATTAGGCAAAGAAATCGACAGCAAAGAGACTTGGTTACATGCACGAAGTACCTTTAAAATTCACAATTTTTCCAGAATGATTCTGGAAGTCAAAGTTTAAAAGTTAGACTAGAAATAAAACAAACCAATAAACAGATGCGGAGAATAATAAACCAACTTCACCTCAAGGGTAATGGATTCAGCAGCAGTAGAAGCCATGAGGCTTTGTATCTTGAAAGTAAATTCAGAGAATGAATCTGAGAAAACTTTATGGTCTTTTTTGTGTAGGTCAGCTAGATGACAGAATAATCTAGAATAATGACCTTCTAGTCATACAACCTAAACTTTTGGACCATAATTTTTAAGTCTCCAAGTGCGTTTGTATTGTGGTAAAAAAACCCTAGAATTGCTAACCATACAGAAACTATGGACTGAACAACCATCCTTTTTACCGAGTGGCTTGCAGAGCCACACTAGTTTCTTTCTCAGTCCCAGTTCAAGCTGCTGTACAGAAAACATCTAAGTAATAGATTGTGCAAAAAGGAAAGATGCAATATCCACAGGAGTACAAATGGAATTACCAATAAGTGCAAACAGAAATTGGAGCATGAATGGTAAATACTGCTAGATTTATCACCACTAGAAGCATCCCTTTAATATCTTGTAAAGGCTATTGCTCAAAAATAAACTAAAAAGGTTTTTTTTAAGTTTAAAAAGAAATAGGATTGCTCTTTTGAGCAACGGCATTAACTGGATATTTTTATGTTTAGAATGTATGAACTCAGCTGCTTCTTGCCTCAAGAAAAGGATCTGAAAATTTCAGTCTATGACTACGACACATTGACTCGTGATGAAAAAGTGGGTGAAACGATAATTGATCTTGAGAACAGATTCCTTTCTCGTTATGGATCTCACTGTGGCATCCCACAGCAGTATTGCATGTAAGTCATTTTGTCTATTGAAAATTGTTATCTGTGAGATCTAGTACACAGTCTCTAAAAATATCTGGGCTTCCTTCATCTTAATTATATGGTTAAAAAACAATGCTATGGCTTGCCATGGGTGATTGTTGTGCTCATTCTGTCATCTGAATTCCGAGTTAAGCTGCAAAGTCTCCAGAAGAGCCTTGACTGAAAACCATAATGTCAAACATTTTAATATTCTGTTTACATGGTAGTATGTGGTTTTTCTGTCCAGAGAATACACACTTAACAGAATTCTCTGACCTACTCATGGAAATAAATATGAAAGCATCTGTTAGCGTAAATTATTCTGATACATAAAGGAAAAAGCACTCTGTCTTGGAAGGTAACTGAGCTGGTACAAAATTAGGTCACTGTATCAGACTCAAGTGGCCTCAATCTACACAGTTAGAGTGCTGCCATTTCTGAATTAGTTTCATAAATACATTTTACATGATGTGTAAATGCCCTGAACAGTGAATAATTTCAGGATGTGTTTCTATGCTTTCCTAAAAGTTCAGGTGTGAATACCTGGCGTGATCAACTAAGACCAACACAGTTACTGCAAAATGTAGCCAGGTTCAAAGGCTATGCTCCTCCTGTCCTCTCTGAGAATGGCAGGAAGATTAACTACGGGGGACGAGACTATACTTTGGAGGAAGCTGGTGAGCTTGTTCACTTACGTTATAATTCTGTCTTAAATTCATATTGATACAAATATAAAATTTTTCAGTTTTTTATGGAAAATTAGAAAAAATATTTTCTTTTTTTTAATGTTGAGCAGAGTTTTCTGCTAAATTTTAAATACCTGGTTTTAAATTTTTTAAAAGGTTCAAATGCAAATTCTGGTTCATGACCCCATGTTCTTTTTCCATTTCTTTTATTTCAGAAGTTAATAAAATTTTGCATCAGCATCTTGGTCCAGGTGAAGAGCGGCTAGCCCTTCACATCCTCAGAACCCAGGGTTTGGTACCTGAACATGTGGAGACAAGGACCTTATATAGCACCTTCCAGCCCAACATCCCCCAGGTACTACGAACCGGTTTACTTCTGGCTTCTTGAATGCAGAAATAGAGCATTCCTGCACTTATATCATGGTGTCAATAGAGTGGTGTCACTCAGGGGGAAGAAGACTACAAATTAGTATTACTTGGCTGAGAAACTAAAGCAGGTTAGTCTAGAAACATAACAAAATGCAGTTACATTTTGCCACTAAGACCCCCAAATGACACCTTAAACACTGACAGAGTGCAAATTGTTACCGAAATAAACTGGAGTATGTGTTTAATACCTCACAAAGAATAAAGGAGACAGGCTGGCTCAATAGCTTCCTAGCTACAGTCAACAAATGAGACCAAACTTATAATTTCTCTGCAAGGTCCAGAGGTGCTAGTTTAAACACGAGTATCAGACCTCGCTGTTAGAGAGGAACAAAGGCTAACATTTGTTTTCTAGTATTTACTAACCCACAGTGGTTGTTTTTTTAAGAAAGTTTCTGCAGCAACCAGAAAACTTATCTGCAAAAATGAAGGGCCTTGCATTTGAAATAGAGTATGAAATCTGCAGTGGTTGCTTTACTTCAAAGGGGACTAACCATCTACACTGGGTAGGCCACCAGCTGCAAACTATCAGCCACACGTATGACACTGTACTTAATACCACCTCTGAGAGAACAGAAACTTCGACCTACAGAATGAGAACTAGTTAGGCACCTAATTTGCACTGCATTCACTAGGAATTAACATCCCTACCGTCTTCCTGAATTCTTGGCATTGTTCATTTGAAGCAGCTTATGTAACATGAGGGATTGGGCTTGCTCCTATCTGAAGTCTGTAGACATTCTGACACTGGTAACAAGAGCTCTGCCTCTGTGGCTAAAATTGGTACTAAGCATGTCAACAGGTACTTCCATGGAATTACCGTGACAAACCTGTATGCAACAAACAATCACAGAATCATGGAATACTTTGGCTTGGAAGGGACCTTTAAGGGTCATCTAGCCCAACCACCCGGCAGTGAGCAGAGAGATCTTCAACTAGACCAGGTTGCTCAGAGCCCCATGCAGCCTGGCCTTGAATGTTTCCAGGGATGGGGTATCTACCACTTCTCTGGGGAACCTGTGCCAGTGTTTCACCACCCTCAAGGTAAAAAATTGTCTCCAATCCCTCATCCATCTTCTCCACTGCTACAGGGAAAGCTCCAGATGTGGGTTGATGTTTTCCCCAAAAGCTTAGGACCGCCAGGCCCTCCCTTCAACATCACTCCCCGAAAAGCCAAGAAGTGAGTATCCGTATATACTGCACACCATCTGGCAGCCCTGACAAAGGCAATGTAATTCTCTTTCCCCAAACATCTTCCCTCTTAGGTATATCTTGCGGGTGATTGTCTGGAACACCAAAGATGTCCTTCTGGATGAAAAGAGCATCACAGGGGAAGAAATGAGTGACATTTACGTGAAGGGGTAGGAGCACCCTTGTCATGTGACACTTACAGATGAATGATGTTCAGAATGTCCTAGGAATGCCTAGACCATGTGTTCCAAAAATAATTTGGTTCAGCCAAGTCAATGCACACTACAGCCTCTGAAATAGTGCTAACCTCAGAGAAGTATAGAGGTATTACGAGATCAAGTATGACCAGTTAATGTGCAGTGAAAGATCCCAGAAGTTCATCTCCTGAGACAAGAAGCAACTGAAAAGATAGTGAGCTAGTTTTGGTGCTGCATAATGTGGATTCTTAGTTTTTACGTTTCCTAGTGTTAATTTAAAAATAAATAGAAATCAGAGAAATATACTACTACTACACTATTGATCTAATTTCTCCTAAATAAGAAATAAAAAACCCCTGCCAATAACTCACCACTGATACAGTACTCTCAGCAGTTCAGAAATTCAGTTGCTACTTACAGTGCCAAATTGGAACCAAAGTGAGAAAGGGTGTGAAAGACTCTCCAGCCCTCTGTGAGCAACTCTTACGGCTTGTTTGCAGCCACTCAGTGACATGGTTACAGTACAAACCAGCACCAGTGTAGTCCCACTGCAAACACCAGACACATCTCTCTCTATTTTCAGATGGATGCCTGGTAATGAAGAAAATAAGCAGAAAACTGATGTTCACTACCGATCATTGGATGGTGAAGGGAACTTTAACTGGAGATTTATTTTTCCTTTTGACTATCTCCCAGCAGAGCAACTCTGTGTAGTTTCCAAAAAGGTAAGTATTTCTAAAGATTGCAGTATTTAAAATACGGATTGTAATTAGTCTGATAATTTTGTACCTACATATTGAAAGAGACAGTTTGGCTCAGTTCTGGTGTAAACAGATTCAACTTTGCCTTTGATCCAGGAACAACACAATGGCAGCAACAGCAGTCTTCTCTTAGTAACGGCAGGATTAGATCCTTAATACTTCCACCAACACCAGAAGTACTAACAGACCACAGCTTTGAATTTTCAGAAGTAATTTTAAAAAAGTGCTTGGGTTTTGTTTTTTTTTAATTTTAGGAGCATTTCTGGAGTCTTGACAAGACAGAATTCAGAATCCCACCCAGACTGATCATTCAAATATGGGATAATGACAAGTTCTCCTTGGATGACTATCTGGGTAAGACATCTAAGAAAAGAATTGTTGTTATCTCAAAGTAAGAGATAAAAATGAACAATTTTGAATTACTGCATAAGGATTCTGTTTACAAAGTGAACCACTGCTTTCCCACACAGTACAGGGTTGCTTGTGCTCATGAATCAACGAGTGAATATTCACTCAATAAAGGCCTACTGGCAGGTAAACCAAAATACTTTTCATTCAGGTAAGCCCTATCACAAAGTGCGTGAAATGATAATATGCATGAAAACTTACTTTGCTTTATTTATGTAAAATTACTTAAAACAAGGGTACTTCAATTCTAAGTAAGAGTATTGACACAAGGCTGTAATTTAGGTTAAGCAATCTTCTTCACACCACTATTAACCCCTACTTTTTCTAGAGATACTGCTTGGCAGAAGATTCTTTGCACTGTATTAAGACAGCTCCAAAGCTTACATACAAACCACACCAGAAATTACATTAGTAGTATATTGCAGTATTTGGTCATCTTCTATTTAGGTGTGTGGGAAAAAAAAACCCTCTATTAAAAATCAAGTGATCTTGCATCAGAAATGGGGAGGAGAGCTTGCTAAATCCAATTTGTCAACACCAGCACCTCGAACACCAGCAAGATGCACTTAAACACAGCCTGATGTGTCCCACTTCCCTGCCTCACAACATCCTTAGACAAACAAGAATGTAATGTGTCTGTTGATTGTTCTTCCTCTGTAAGAGACAGGAAAGGTTGATGTTGAACCACTGTGCTGTATGGTTGTGTTATGCAGTGTTTATTTTTTTGTCCATCTCCTAGGCTTTGTGGAGCTTGATTTGCATAAAACAATAATTCCAGCAAAAGTTCCAGAGAAGTGCACTATAGACATGATTCCAGAGTACAAGGCAGACAGCTCTCACAAGGCTCCCAGGACCGCCTCTCTCTTTGAACAGAAATCCATGAAAGGATGGTGGCCATGTTATGTTGAAAAAGATGGCTCCCGTATTCTAGCGGTATGATGACTTCTTTAAAGAGTACTTAAAACATGCTTACCGTGCTTTTCAAATTATAAAGAATGACTGTAAAGAGTGCCCCACTTAGCTGTTAGCTTTCAGGGAACAGACAGAGGAGTAGTAAACAGATCATTCCATGCACAAGTTCAGGAATTTTGCTCTATCAACAATTTTTTGTTTTAAAGTATGAGTTTAATACTTAAGTTTATTCATTTTAACTCTGTTTAACTTGAAGGGCTCTGGCACCAGATTGAGTCATGTTATCTCAACAAAGCAACCAACCGAGTTATTATGTGAATGAATTTATCACATTATTGCTTATGAGAAACACAAGACATCCTAAACACATCAAAGACTAAAGAAAAAAGTTTAAATCCATAGCATTTTTGTACACAGCAAATATAATTTATATACTGTGAATGCAGACTAGCCCATGATTATGACGGCAATCAGAAGACCTTAACCATATTAACCTGTTCTATGAAGAAATATAAATGCATATTTATCACTTGATAGAAAATTAAGCCTTTCAAGTGGGTACTTCTTTCCAATGTTTTTGCCTTTAAACTTTATTACTGGAATTCAATAAATAAGGAAAAATATTCAGAAACATCTATCAGCCACAGCAATATCTAAAAAAAGAGATATCTAGTCATTTGGAAAAGATGCAGTCCTTGGGTTGTTCTTGAAAGAAGAGAAGAATTGGGTTTGTTTTGCTCTTGAAAGAAAAGAACAACTGTGTTTGTTTTGCTGAATTGGAAAAAAACAATGTATGGCTTAAAACAGAACTACAAATTAATTAGCTGAACCATTTAGGTACTGTGATTTTTTTGTGTGTTTGTCATTCTCTGATACTGTGCTGTGACACTGTCATAGTGCAGAAATAAGTGTATTTTGAGAAGGAAATGGAAAACACACAGATGTATACAATGAGCTGATCCCAAACTCTGTTGTACAAGTACCAAACGAGTACTATTAGTGCTGTTTCAGTAAGATGCTTGTCTCATGCCGCACGTTTTCTGAAGGGTAAAGTTGAAATGACACTGGAAGTTGTCAACGAAAAAGAAGCTGAGGAAAGGCCAGCTGGAAAAGGAAGAGACGAACCCAACATGAACCCCAAACTAGATCTACCAAAGTAAGACATTTTTCTCTCATTAGCTCGAGAAATCTGTAATATCTAGCTACTATGATGTTCTTGACAAAATCCGCATGCGGTAAAAGATGTATCAGACATCAGTTATCCTTTGCAAAACCTTGCTTAAAAAGCCAGTCTTGTTTCCTTCTGCAAGCATCAGGATAAAATGCAAGGCAGTTTCAGTATTAATGGCACACATTTACTGAAACTACTGTCTTACATTACAAAACTATCTGTGTTTTCTTCAACCTCCAGACCAGAGTGTTTTAACGTGTTATACTCTCATGCTTCAGTATTCCCTGTTTTGTATGGGTAATGAGTAATGCTTGTTTCTTTCAAAATGCAGCCGACCAGATACTTCCTTCCTTTGGTTTACAAATCCCTGCAAGACAATGAAATTTATTGTGTGGCGCAGGTTTAAATGGCTCTTTATAGGCCTTATCATCTTGCTGATTTTACTCCTGTTTGTAGCAGTGCTCCTCTATTCACTGCCGGTAAGAATTTTTAAATGTCACTGTTCTTCAGCTGTGGTATGGAGTGAGCAATATACGAGTCATCAACAGGATACACTCCTCACTCAGACTAGGGTTTCTTTCAACTCAGTTTTAGCAGGGAGAGAGGGATTATATCCTTATAGCTATAAACAACCTCAGCTGATTTTTACTGAGAATTAAAATTTATGTTAAAACTAACTTATTAGCTAAAGATGGAGCAAATGAGTGCTTCAGAAGCGATAATAACATGCACAAAAAAAATAGTTAATAGATGGGTCTAGAAACTGGATTTCGGCCTACTTTAATCTGAATATCTTAATCATTTTTACTGTATTTTAACTGAAATTACCATATCTTGAATACGTTCTGATCTATTTTAATATCTTAAATGTCTTTTTAAAAAAAGCTACACTGAAGTATTTTATATACATCTTTTTACCTCTATTGTTTCTTCCCTCCTCTCCCAACAGAACTATTTATCAATGAAGATCGTGAAACCAATTTAAAGAAGAGTTTTTTACCTCATATTTTTAAATAGTAATGAAGTTTCGCCTCAGGCTGTGGACCAAATTCAGCAAGGCTCTCCATCCTTTTTATCTGCTAGTATTTGGAACTGTAAAGTAGATAAGTAAGAATTTAACCAAGGTTAGCCAAGGTTCAAGGGGTCATGACAGGTGTTTTTAAAAATCATAGGATAAAAAAGTACATGAAATGTGAGAGGGGTTTTTTTTTTTTACTTCAGTAGTATCTACACATGGTAAAGTTCTGACTTCCTTGCTTTTAAACTAGCTTTTTCATAAAAATCACTCAGGAGGCTGCCTGCTACTGCTATCTCTATTTTTTAATGGATACTTCCTTTTGAGAATTCCTTTCTTTTGGGTAAACTCTGAAATTTTGCATTTTAACTTAATGAAAACCAAGCACTACTTATGTATACCAAAGAAACCTGACAGCAATCAAAAAAGAGTCAGACGTTGGTTCTCTCTAGAGAAGTTTTCAGCATCATGCTGCTTAAAAGTCTTAGTTACCACACTGTGGGGTTGACAACGCTACATAGTATCTTGACAATGACTGGGTGTGCACAGAAATAAATCATACGTGTTTACTTAGTATAATTTACCAATGTTTAAATAAACTTATCCACAAGTAAAATGCAAGTTTCCAGTTTTCTTTATCTATTGCAAAACTGCAATGCATTCGATATTGTATAGTGTCTATCAGAGGATGGAATGCCACAAGTCTGGACTTTAAGGTATTTTACTGTTGTTTACAGTGAAAAATAAGGAAATACTTCTGCCCAAAGTTCTAATTAATTTCTTCATTAATTAGGAAATTAATAACTGAATTTTGTTGAATAGTTTCACTGTATTCCTTGTATTTAGAGATGATCTCCAATCAAAACTTAAGAGGATACACAATGCAGATTCAGCCCTTGTTTGACATCTGTTCTGCACGTGGGAAGTATTTCACTTAGCCTCAGTCTCATCTCCCTAGGCACAGTAAAATATAATCTGCACTAAAAATCAGGCTATAGTCTGGGATTCCACCTCACTTTTGCAGAGGGCCAAAGCAGAAGCACCTCTCTGAATATTCTCTGGTACTTGAAATGTAGGAAATCTGGAAATGTAGGAAATCTGCAGCAGAACCCAAAACCAGCATTTTGTATGACTGTCACACTCCTGACTGGATAAAGACTTCAGGTGATCTTAAAAAGATGATAAAAGTAACTGCAAGAATGAATTAGTCTTGAAAAATCTCTGTCGTTGTATTTACAATGCTTTCTTAAAACACAGCACTGTAAAATAAGCATGCACTTGTCAGGCAAAATAAGTAAATTATACTGACTTAATTCTGTTGAACAAGCTAGAGTAAAGGTATCGCATGAAATGATTTCCAGAATGTGAAGGCCTGCTGCCTAGAGTGGAGCAAGCAGCAGTCATCCTGTCAAAAGCATAACAATATCCTTATTTTTTGGCTGTTAAGAAACTCCCAAGCATCTTGACCTATGAACAAGAGCTCAGAGCTGGAACTAATCACCATCCAGATGGATTGTCTCTTCACTAATGACAAAAAAGTACTCCAGGAATAACTGGCAATTTGCACGAGCTGGTGTTTGATCATCCACTATTAAAATCTGTCTCAACCAATGCCATAAACCTGACAGACGATAAAAATTACGGCAGCCTTATTTTCATTGTAAGACAAGAAACTGTGTTGCTTGTAAGGGTTGTAATTAGACAGCATTTAACTTGAAAGAGCATTTCCCAGAAAACAATGATGAAATGGAGATCTGAGCAAGCCTGTTCACCTAGCATTTGAAGAGCGGCAGGTACTGCCCTTCTGCGTTGAGTTCACCCTCCTCCTCCAGATGCCTCTTTGTCCAAGCATGCATAGGCTTGATAGTTTCACTACAATTAGCAATGCTATTAAAAACATAACTGAAAAGTCTAAGAAGCCATTCTGTCTCCCAGCCGGCTCCAGTCACAAGCAAAAGAAAACACATGTTCAGAAGAAAGAAAACATGATCTTTAATATTTACATACAATGCTAGTCAAATCTGTAATCCCTGGTGTAGCTGCTGCACATGACTAACATACAGTAGGTTTTTTGCCTAGTTCCAACAGTCAGCGAAGATTTAGCCCCGTGCAGGGAACAACTTTATGCTGCTCTTGTTCTGCATTGACCACTGGGATGTTCACTTTGGCCAGGACAGTTCTGTACTGCCCCGGCTGCCAGCACCGAGGCAAACATCCCTTCAGGCCACAGAAAAAAGGGCAGAATGTAGGTGTGCCTGATACCACTCTTCCTTCCAGCAGGAAATTACATAATCCCAGGAATTCCTCCTCCTATGAGTTTGCTTTGCCTACAACTGATACACTGACCAGTATTATGGCCTGTGAGCTGATAGGGCCAGTTGAGCTGCACTGCTGTCACTAAGTCCCCACTCTGTGCTTCACGGAAGAGATTATCTGGGTCTGACTTCTCTATTCTGGGGAAAGAAAGTGTTTGATGAGGCTACTGTCTCTGCACCTGCATGTCATTCAAACACGAGATGCTACCAGGCTGAAACAACCAGGTAAAGGCTAAACCTAAACAGAAAGTGCTTTTAATAAAAAAAGGCTAAACAACCGCAGCATGTTAGAGTCCTCCTGTCTCTGACATCATGTAGGTTCAGAGAGCAGCAGCTGCACTCTTTCATACACTCGGGTATCCAAGCAGCGTGTGACTTCCTATCGGCTGCTTGCTGTCGTCACCCCCAGCCCTGACTAGTGGAACGGGCTGTAAGGACGTTAACAGCTACTGTCATGTACATCAACTAGACAGCTTGTACAAGAAAGGATCATCACGTAGCTCAACAAGAAAAATTTGCACCCAAACCAGCTCAGTGTAAAATAAAGAGGCAGTAAACTCATCACTACGTACAAGTTGTTCTTGCATTTCTGTGAACAACCACAAGATGACAGCCCAAGTCTCACGTGTTCACAAAGTCCCTCCAGCACTTGTGTCTTATTCCTATCCTAAATACATCTCCCATATGGAGCTAAACAACAAGATACAGTTAAGGGAAAACACAGCCCCATCAAAGTCCGTTACTTCTAAGTGTATTGGGAAAGCACAGCTGTAAGCGCCCTTGGGACCTGCCTGCTATGTACAACAGAGTGACTCAAGTCTGGTCCCCACTGACTTCAGTGCTGTCGGGCGAGTAGGATTTCCACTCTGTGCACTAGACGCCTAAGAATCTATTTAGCAACTTGAAAGCAGTACCAAGGAGTGAGACAGCAGCATTCAGTGCTGAATCTTGTGTCAAGGCTAGCTCAGCTAGTAAATGTGCTCAGCTTTTTACAGAGTGCTTTCCATTGCTGAGTTGTGTGTGTCATGTATAGACAGGCTGTCACATACACAGACAGGGACCTGAATTAGAAAGACAATTCTTTACAGACCGAAAACTAGAATGTTCTTTAAAATTTCATATGCAGAAAATAAATGGGAATACACATTATGTCTGTCAGGTCTGACCATGCTCTGACCATAAAGCTACCCTTTGAAAAAGTTAGTTTCCTTTGTAACCTCTGCTGTGGCTAAGAGATGAAATCCATTGACAAATGTGAGATGAGAAACACAGTAGGGAATAAAACCACACTTCCCTGAAGCCATCAAAAAATTCTGAATGCGTTACAATTGCTCATGAAAGCCACCAAGGCTGTTCCTCTCCCAGCTCTACAGGATGTCAGGGCTAGCAGCAAATAGCACCGGGGCATTCAGAGCACAGCAGGAGGAACAGAGACACCCTGAACAGAGCAGAGGGACTGGCAGCCACCTCAAAGGGATCCATCAGTGCCAGCACAGAGGCATGAGGCACTCGCTGCAGCCCTTCAGGGGAGCTGCCACGAGATGGTCCATGAGCGATAACGAGCCTACAGCACATCTTACACCAGCCCAAGTGTGCGCCTTAGAGCTCGCAGCTCAGGGCTGCAGCAGGCTGCCAGCATCCGTGTGGGGTCTGCAGACCAAACCACCTCCCTTGCAGTCCTTTCTGCAACAGTGCTGCCACCCCAACAGCAGGGCTGGAAAGCGTTCCCACCAATGCTGCATCAGTAACAGCACGCTCAGCCAGGCAGCAGGTTTTGGTTTAAGCCTTTCAGGCAGAGAAGTGAACTGAACCTGCATTTCCAGTCTCCTGTGCAATTCCTGTCAAAGTTAAGTAATTATGGTGAAACAACAGAAGACACGGTCACCACCATCTTCGAAAAGAAAGTGTGGGCATTCAGTGCTGCAGCCGGTCGTGCTCTCAGACCGCCTACTGCCTCCAGCCCAGGCCTTCAGAGATGTGGAAACTTTTGGTCACGATGAAGGTTAGGTGCCAAGCTGCTCAGCTGTAAGAAGATACATGTGCTTCCAGAAGGGAAGAGATGCAGAACTAGGAGTGACTGGAGAGTTTATATAAACCTGAAGTGCAACTGCTGTTAGGCAGTAATGGAAGAGTTACAGATCAGGTGCACTTAAGCACCTGAACTCCTATCTGTACCCCTTTACACAGCTATGTCCTCTGTTGGGTCTGCCACTGAGAGCAGCTCAATATGAAACAGCAATTAGGAAAACTAATAAAGTTAGAGGCATCATCCAACAGGCAACGACTAATAAACCAGAATATGTTACAGCATTGTATCAACCATAATCCTCTTACATTCAAACATCGTATTTGATTTTGCAACAGGTCTCAAGGCACATTATAAATGAATAAAGATTCAAATGTGGATAACGGAAGTAATCAGGACCAGGCAGGTAGGGTAAGGCCCCCTGTACAAGAAAAGCTTAAGAGGTCAGCACCAGCCCGGAAAGTGACAGAGTAACAACAAAATAACAGATATCTAAACTAAGCTGCAGAGAGGTAGACAACATCTAAATCAGAAGCGTTTCCTCAGGCACTGTGTTAAAACCATGCACATGCACACATGAAGACTCCTCCTTCCCCTCCAAACCTTTAACTAAAAGGCAGAAACTTTACAAAACATTAAAGAAGACACTTTAGTGCAGGCTTTGGATAACTGTGGGAACACACTGGCAGAGCACAGTATTTGGTTTAATAAGAAAAAAGAAAAACTGTAACACCTCCCTGCATTTACACATTAGGACAACGTCACAAAATACACTGGCTCCTATACTTCACCACATCCCCTGCTCACTGCCAGGAATCCCCAGCAGGGTATTCCACTTGGAGACAGCACTGTGCAGCTGCGAGCAGGACTGTACACCGACAGCTGTGAGAGTTGCCTGTCCTTGCAGAATTCCCAAGTTTTCTAGCCTTGCGTGCATACTCCTTACTGCTCAGATTATCAGATAAAATACCACAAAAGTCACCTCTAAAGATCACGGACCAGCTTCAGACCATTCCCACGAGGCCACAGTTTCACAATGCATTGGCGGCATTACTAACTTTAGATATTTATTCCTATTCACTACAATGCCCCTGACTAACAAAATCAGACTTAGGACAAAAGAAAACACCACCAACCTTTTCCCACACCCTTTCTGAATTTTTTTAGCGTAGGACTATTCTCTTATTTGCTTCAAACCATAGCACTATGGTGTGTTAAAAGAAATCATGGGTTATGGCCTTGAGAAGAGTATCTGAAACCGATGTAGTCATCAAACAAAACACTCTCAAACTGAGTCATCAGTGAGTTCCTTTGCCCCAGGACTCTGTTTCAGGACTGCAGGCAGACTCAGGGAGACAAGAATACATCAACAGCACAGGAATGACCTTCAGAAGAATTTATTTGCTCAAAGGAGGACAAACAAATAATAGGGAAAATAAAAATAAATAAAAATAAAAAATAAAGTAACAAAAAAGCACTTAGCCACGAGTCCACATATGCACTGAAAATGGGGGTGGATATTGCAAACATGACAACTTATCAGTCGAGATAAAGAATCCTTTAAGAAGCCCAACACCTACTCTAAATGTAAAAAGACAGATATCAGCATATGCTGAAACACTGAAAGCTCCAGTTAGCAGCAGCAAAATGTGACGCATCACCGTCTTGGAGAAAAGCATTGGGCTTCTGCAGCACAGTTCCAGATTTCTTAATGCTCCTTTCCCTGACTTCAAGGGGAGAAACTTTCCTGCAGTATTTTGTGTATGAACCTGCTCTGCTTTCACTGTCCGCTACACGAAGCCTTTGTTTTCACTAACAGAGGTAACAAATGTTTTGTTTGGCAAGCGATCCAGCCAGGAGCTGACAGCACGGTTAGGCAGCGCCTTCGCCTCACCCCAAAGCCTGCCTGTCTCCTGGGCCCTGCGGGGACCACCACAGCCAGCCTCTGGGCCCGCCTCGGCACCCCCGGACCCACCTCGGCACCCCCGGGCCTGGCAGAGGACAGCAGGCTTTTTGCAAAGCTGAAGAGCTCCCGGTTGGGAGCAGGAAGGAGCCAAGTGAACTTGTAAAACGAATCCTGCTCCAATCAGATCAGCCTAGCCCAGAACACACACGTTCCACCACATAATCCCCTGGCCCTCATGCGGAAGCCTGCACTGTAGATGCACTATATATGTATAACTGCTACTGTTAGAATAGTGAGGGGGGAAAAAAAAGACTAAGACAAGTATTTCTGTCAGAAAGGAACCGGAACATGTAGCAACATCTTCACCTGGTGTTGCTATGCAGGGGCTCTGCTACTGGGGACCTACTCCAGTTCCTGCTTCTGTTTCTCACCTTAAAAACCCCTGAAACAAAATGGGACGGTCCCACTGCGTTGTGAGTTCAAACACAAAAAAGTAGACAGGCAGAAGCCATCAGCTCTGAGAAAGGATTTACTTTACTTCTGTCGCGCAAGCGTGTGTGCGTGTGTTTTTAATTAGAAATGAGATGTCTCCACTCATGTTGCCCTGATCCATGCTGTGCCAGCTTAAACCCTGCCGATGAATCTGAACAGTCAAATAAACCTCTGTCCCTCCCCAAACATCCACCATTCACATTAAATAAAACACGTAACAATGGAGGGAAAATAGACCTGAAAAGAGCTTATTTCCAAATGCAAAGGTCTAACCTGAGGATAGCTATTTGCATGCAAATCTGAATTCTTCTTGCTCATATACATGGATCAAGAATTATCTGTTCACTTAACACTCTAAGCTTCTCTTATGCGATTAACAGGGAGAAGCAAACTGAAGGAAAATGGAATGGAAATCCCCCAAAGCAACGAAAGAGAACCCAACCTCCCCTGCTCCCAAACTAGGAAAAGACCCTGAAAACACACTTGTGCTCTCAGGGCAATAAGGAGGGAAGAAAATGAGTTGGCACCCCAAATCCATATTGCAAAGCAAAAGCCAGGCCAGCCTGCCACATCATGGAAGAGTTGTGCTGGCAGCATCAGCTCTGCCAACACACCTCTGAAACGCCTTCCCACAGCAACTGTTCAGCACGTGGACATCTGCTCCATAAAACCTCAGCTATAGGATACATATCCACTGCTGCATGTCACTACTGGTTCAAAAGCTGAGTTCTCAGTTTGGAAACACCAAATTTCACCTCCGATATTTTTTTTAGCTGAATGCAATGAAAAAATAATTACTGGGAAAATTTGGTGTAAAAGCAACTAAAAAGGGGTAAAGAAAAAAATCCATTGCCCATCTGTGAAAACAGCATGCTTGTTGGTTTGACCACAAATAGCAGTTTCAACGAAAAGCTGCAGAAAGCTACCAGAATTGCCTGTGGTAGCAGAAGCAACATCTAAATGGGCAAACCCAGAGCCTGATGCAGTGCCGGAGCTGTTACAAGCTCTCAGGAATACAGGCCAGGCTGTAACAGGCCCTCGTCCCTGTATCTGCAGAAGATGCAGAAATCCACAACACCGCAACTGAAATTTCAAGCTCAATGAGTTTATGTTTTCTTTCTAAGCATAATAAAGTAATTACATTTTACCCTGCTTATCTGAATTGGAAATGGCCTTTCTGCTGGTGGTTCCAACCAAATAAGCTACTCCAAGCCTTGCACAAGGTAGAAATTGTTTCTGTTAATTCCGAGAGGCAAGGCCAGGTGAATTAGCTACTAATTTAAGTCCAAGTCCTTCTTTTTTATTATTTTTTTTTCATTGTTCTGAGTATGTCCAGGATTAAGGCAGACTACAAACTTGCAATGGTATGCATATAAAACATCTGACCCACACTAACACTTACAAGGATTAAACAAGTTACTGTAATTTTAACCAGAAAATCACCTAGGCCATACGAGAATGAGAAGAAATACTAGTCATAATATCATGAACTGGTCTACTCTTCCAGTCATAGAACAATAGTGAAAAGCTATATGGAAATGGCTGGCAGACACAACACCACAGAATGAACTCTGATGTGAAAGCCAAGTGCTAACATGAATACACCAGCTCCAGAAACCTTGGTGAACTGTAGTCTTGTTGGGTTGGCATTTATCATATGAGCTATTTGTAAATGTCTTTCATATTTGCATTAAATAAGCAAGAGAATGAGTAATGGGGAAGGAATCAAAAGAAGACAAGAATTAGTGGTATATTGAATTATACCATATAAGCCACTACATTATAGTAACGTGGCTCTACAGAATTTTCATTTTTTGTGATGCCAGTAAGAAGATATATTACGAAAACTACCAATGATTTATGTTCCTGGAGAAAAAAAAGAACATCAGAAAGCAGCGATCTGGTGAGAGTAACATTATTCAGTGAACACGACCGCTTCTGTGGGCTCCTATCATAGTTTGGCCTGGAGGGGACCTTTAAAGCTCATCTAGTCCAACCCCCCTGCAGAGAGCAGGGACATCTTCAACAAGACCAGGTTGCTCAGAGCCCCGTCCAACCTGGCCTTGAATGTTTCCAGGGATGGGGCCTCCACTACTTCTCTGGGCAATGTGTTCCAGTGTTTCACCACCCCTACGGTAAAAAATTTCTTCCTTATATCTAGTCTAAATCTACCCTCCCTTTAGTTTAAAGCCATTGTTCCTTGTCATATCGCAACAGGCCCTACTAAAAAATTTCTTCCCGTCTTTCTTACAAGCCCCCTGTAAGTACTGGAAGGATGCAATAAGGTGTCCCTGGAGCCTTCTCCAGGCTGAAGAACCCCAACTCTCTCTGTCTTTCCTCACAGGACAGGTGTTCCAGCCCTCAGATCATTTTTGTGGCCCTCCTCTTGACCTGCTCTAACAGGTCCATCAAAGGACTCTTTCTCAAAAGTCTTCTTTTCCAAAAGTCTACATTACTCATCCACGACTGTTAAACAAGATCACAGCACACCAAGTTTCTCAAAGTAACACTACTTTGACAGAGTTACACCAAGAAGGACCCCATCTCCTCTTGACACACAATGCATTTGTCACTACAAAGCAGATCTGCCCACAGAGATGTCGCTGTATCTTCTTAGCTACCACTTTTATTGTGGTATTGGATAATCTGCTATTAACAATATCTGACAGTCAAAAATAAAACTCCCAAACCTAAAATTGTGCATATGTTTCTTAGTTCCTTCAGGTAAGTACATCTCTCTGGAAGATTTATGTCTGACAAAGATGAGTATTTTTAACCAATTTCCGATAAAAATGGTATCTCTCAAAGGCAACTCAATTCTAAACTCATCTGTCTTGACTCATAATTCAGAATTACCCCATTAAAATCAATTATTTGGCATAGGACACAGAATCGCTAAGCAACTGATGAAAGGATGTGGGATTTAGGGAGGATTTGAGGGAGAGGAAGAGTTTACATAACAACAAGCATCACCCGGTGATATTACAGAACATTCATAAACATTGGTGCCCTTATGTTACCTGAGAAAATCAAGTTAGCATTTGTAAAAGGCACTATTAATTTCCAAATGTGTTGGGATTTTTTCACAGAACAAAATTTCTAGCAATACATAAAACTAGGGCAAAAAAGGTCTAAGGATGAAATGATCATTCCTAAGGACGTTCCAAGAATGCACAGTCAGGGTTAGGAGAATACAAGACCCCACACCCCAGTGTTAAAAAAAGAAAGGGGAAGAACGGCTCCTGACCAGGTTGCCTCATGACCGCGCTTGCCTCAGCAGCCTCAGGTGCCATGCAACCCTTCAGCCACACACTGCTCTGACAATCTGCAGAGCCTCCACTTCCCAACGCAGCCTCTGAGCAACAGTTCTGGTGCGTAAGATGCAAAGTGCAACAGTGATAGCATGACACCTATCTGCTGAGTACAAAGCACTGCATGGCTAAACTTAACCAGCATTTCCTCCAAACGTGTCAAACACTCCTATGCTTTCATTGTGTAAACCATCTACAGAAAGAAGTGTCACAGCACATAAGGAATTTCCTAAATATGTTTCAAAGTTATTAGTAGATATTACCTTTACTAGACTGCCTCCCTTTTCCCACGTTATAATAAGCAAGGTTACTTCAGCATAGCTGTTGTAGTTCACTTACCTACAGAAATTCTTCCTTCACTTCTCTGCACTCTGACAGGATGACTGCAAGGGTGTGCTTTGTAACGGAGATGCTAAGTCATAGTATGTCAAGTTATAAACACCTGAATTGTGAACTTATCTCATATTATTCAGAAAATAATTAAAACATATCAAAGCCAGTGAAATTTTAGGAGACCTACTTTTACTATGGATTATCTTACCTCTTGAAAAAAGTTTGCAACAAAAGAACTAAAAGGGGTAAACTACGTTCATTAGCTCTCCGAGGTGGACATCTGTGGATTTTGGAAAGGGACTTTTTACCAGTTCAGAATTTTGCCTGTGGAAAGGCCAGCAGGGACTCTTGGGATCCTTTCGGTTTTGTCCTGCGCTAAAACCCACAGGGAGACTGTCCCAGTATCAAACTGACACTCAGACATTTTAGCTTTTTGTCCGCAGGGCTCCACCTAGGAGCACAGTTCCTTTGGTCTGGCAGAATGGATCATTGGACCCATTATTATCAGTCAGGTCTTCTCTTATGGTCCAGCTACCTCTAGATAGAAGCCTTGCTGCTTAAAATGCAATCAGCGTCCTGTTTGTGTTATGCACAGTGTATCTCCACTGAGCTCAGCCTGCATGCACTAATGAGGGTCTGAACTCTAATTAGCACAGAAGACAGTTTGATACTTACTAGTACTTACTATGGCACATAAGCCAGTACCCAGAGGACAAGTCATTCAGATTCTGGATTCATCAGCTCCTGCTTCCCCACAGTAAAACCTGGCTGCAGCCTCACCCTTGAGCATGTCACGCAGAGCCCATGATGCTCCACTAAGCTTGGAAGATCCTAGGGAATCCTCATGAACAGTTGCCTATGGCCAGCAAAGGCCCATCTGCTAATTTTGTTCCTTCAACACAAACATCAATCTGTGATCTCTCTTACACACAGTATCCTCCCTGCACTCTCTGGGTTTTAGAAAGATAACAGTAATTCCATTTTGCCATGAGGGGAAGGAAAGGAAAGCATCATTATTAGACTGTGCTAAGTGCTCTGCTAACAGGCAACTGCAGGCTTGATCTAGCTGTCAGTGGAAATGGGTAAGGCCCTCCTAGACAGCGTCGATAAATGATTTGATATGTGTATTTTAAAACAGTAGCTCCAGACCATAAAAGCATTGTTTATCAAATGAAATACATTATGCTTAAAAATTCCATTATATGCATTTCAAGGGAAAGAAATTTCACTGCAGCAAATATACTACTAAAATGTTTCTGAGGTACAAATATCTCATCCCCAGTTCTTTCAGAAACTGCAAACAAATAATTAGCCCTTCTGAACTCCAGAGTCTGTAGCCTGTAGTTAATGCGATGTTACTAATGCATTTATAAACACCAGGCTCCAAAGCCAACACTGAGATATTCCATCGTAATTTAGATCTCTCATTAACTTCACCACCCTGACCAACATGCTGTCACTGGCAGAGCGTTTGACAGTTTACATTACCTGCAGACATGAGTTCGTGTCAATTCAATTAAGAAAGATTAATTCCAGAACTGACAATGCATAAACATTTTTAAATTACACCTGGCCTTGTTGGCAGTGCTTACTCCAAGACTGACTTTAGAAGAGAGAACATGTCTTTAGCCTCCTGGGCAGAAAGGGAAACTAGAAGGAAGGTGAAAGAAAGAATTTATTATGAATTCAGTACTCCATCATACTGTCCGAGTCTATCTTTTTTAATCCCCCCCGCCCTCCCCTCCCAATAATTAAACAAGCTTATCTCTCACTGTCTGTTAGAGAACGAAAGGAAACAGGAAAGATTCGATCCAAACAGCCACTGCCAGAAACATGTCAGCGACATCTTTATGATGATCATTTGCTGACTGGTTCAGGTCTAATTTGTGTACATTATTGCTTTGGAAGGCATTCAGATACCATGGTGATAGACACCGTACGAGAATGTAGATAGATAACATTTGACATTTATCTTCATGAACAAAGATCTGGGTAACTCCCTACTGATTGCACTTCTGATGAGTGAAGATAAACGTCACATCAGACTAAGCCATCTCGTATTCTAGTGAGCCACTCTTGGTCTTGGCTCTGGTGTGTAAAAATATCTAGGTTCAGTGCGTATGAACAGGCTTAACTAGGTAAGCATCAAGCTCAGGGTGATAAAATGATTTGCTCTCTGTCATCAAACAGGTCAGGAGTCAGAGGAGCCAGATTTTTTAAAATCTGGTCCAAGGTTTAATCTACTAGAAAAAATGTTCTCTGAGATTTCAATGTAACACTTACACAGCCATTGCCTAAAAAGAGTATTTTAATAAGCAAAAACTCTCTACCGCTACAGCCATATCCATGCCGTACCCAAATCAGTAAACACTGTTGAGAAAGAGCGCAGTCCCACATGAGTATCACTAGTATCCTGCTTTCGGAACCAGAGCCTCATCTTTGTGCTAAATTACGCTGAACGATGCAGATACACCACCTTCAGTCATACTAACGCTGGCTGATGCCAAACAAGGCAGACATCCTTAGCGCAACAGGAGTGGGAATCTCTGTGAAAACATGAACTGGGGGTACAAGAGGGAGCATTTATCCAGCAACAGGAAAGGCACAGAGAGGTAACACGCTCCTGTCGTTTTTAAGATGATGGCTCATCCCATGGACTCTTTCTGCTGTCCTATTGAGTGGTGATAACCCTTCGTATTAGGGTTAAACAGGACAAAAGAAGTCACATAATCCAGAACCATCTGACATAAAATTCAAGATTCTTATGCTTAGACACAACTTTTTCTAATTTTTCTGCACCCACCAGTTGAAAAGATGGATTGAGTGGCTAGCAAGGTACCTTCAATTCATCAAATTTGAGTACTTCTGCACTAGCCAGTATGAGGCTGCATAAAAAACAGCCAAATACAGTAAGAAAAACCAAACCCTGCAAGTAATGTTTTGAAATCCCTTCTAAGGTATGGGTTTAGGCAGATGTTAAAACGCTGGTCCAATTCAGGATTTCAGCTTGGTTTCCTAAGAAGCAAAGGCTTATGCTACTGTATTATTTGTTCACCACTCTCTCATCAGTCCTGTCCTAATAAGCTGCTGGCCAGGCTCCATCTCACACACATAAGGCTTCTAGATGACCACCAGCTAAGAAAATTCAGGATTAATCCAATAAAAGCTGTAAGCGCTTTCATGTCGGACAGCAGGCAGGTATTACGATTAGGGATCTCTATTCCCTATGAAATGTATAGAGCGAAGTAGATGACAAAACCAAAGCCAAAGTAGTCAGCACATGGAGCAGCCTACACCTGACCAACAGAGAAGCACTTGGGGCAGGTGTGTCTGAAATTCACCCTCCGCACAGCTCAACTTTCTTCATAGATCTGAAGCCTCCCCTGTGGGTAGAGAATGACATCAAGACTGATGCTTAGCTCACTCAACATGGAATTTTAGCCCTCAAGGACCATTGCTGACTTTATCCAATGATTGTTTTGTGTAAAGGTGGTGCACTATTTATTTTTTTAATCAATATTTTATGTTTAAATCCTGGATTGTATTTGCAAGAGTATTAATTGTTCGCCACAACTGTTATCATAAGGTATGCAAACAACACATTTCCGGATTCTCTCATCATCTTATGGGGGAACTTTCAGTTCTGGTTGGAATTTTTTTTTTCCAAAGGCTGATGATTTTTAGGATGTGCCAGGAGAAGCAAAATGTTTCAGAGGCTAAATCTTTTTCAAGTCATTTCAGGATTATAAAAGTCCAAAGAGAAATGCCAAAAAAAAAAAAACCAAACACCCCC
>Ga0065711_1032412_pt1 | contig 27397 bp, 14 predicted proteins | sample Hoacrofraction12_FD_59098 | JGI IMG/M metagenome (GOLD analysis project Ga0065711, IMG submission 59098) | Hoatzin crop microbial communities from Cojedes, Venezuela - Epithelial fraction 12 v2 (version 2) | ecosystem: Host-associated > Birds > Digestive system > Esophagus > Crop | place...
CTGGAGATATTCAAGACCCGCCTGGACAAGTTCCTGTGCAGCCTGCTGTAGGTGACCCTGCTTCGGCAGGAGGGTTGGACTAGATGACCCACACAGGTCCCTTCCAACCCCTACTATTCTGTGATTCTGTGATTCTGTGAAAGCCGGTCCTGGAGTACATCCACAATGCTGGCTGCAGTATAGCATAGCTAATTTTTTCCACTGTAAATCTATGTGTGAACTTTTGTTCCCAGACTGCTTCTCATACTGTACAGCCCTTTCAAAAGGTAAGCTCAGGTGCATCCATACTCTACAACATATTTATTTATTTATAAGAATAGTTTTCTGTTTTATTTTGGGAGGATAGTTTGTGAAAAACAGGTAGGTCTGTGTGCAGTGGGAGTAGATATCAATGAAATAATTTTTTAAGAAAAAACAAAGCCCCAGATGAATAGTTTATATACATATTAACTGTATATACCTGTAAAAGCCTGATAATCTTGGCAGAGCAGATGACATTTTTCTTATGTGTTATAAATAAAGGTATGAGGTCTATGAGTTATCACTGCCTTTTTCATTAATTTTCTAAGTTCTAAACTTGATGTCTGAGCAAAATAAAAGTAACTTGTACACAGTTACATATGCCATCTGCTGAAATACAGTTAACACCATCAAAGCTCCCTCTCCCCTGTACCTCTGTTGTTCACCTCCATGCCTATTTTTCTTCTGAATTCTGTCCTTCCTTCCTTTTTGCTCAATATAAAATAATAAGATCAAAACAAAGAGAATATATCCCACCTGAGAACTTATTATGGTACAGGAATTCCATTTGTAGTCTTTGTCCAGCTTTCTTGGCTAATAAGTACGGAGTACTGTAAACAGGGTCTCCAGTGGCACACATAGCATCAGCCCCACTAAACAGCAGCATCAGAGTTTCTAGTACATCTTGTTTAACTACGGCAGCACACAGGGCCTTATCATGAAGAGTGAAAATAAGAAGTCTGTTTAAATTAGGAAGTTATTGGCAACAAGTGTATGTCATTTAGATGTAAATCCTTTCACCTCAGATATAGTTCCCCTGCATTTTCAAAGACCACAAACAACGAAAAGTAGCAGAAATAATGAAGCATGGTCTGAATCTAGAAAAAAGCAGCAACAAAAAAAGAAAACCCCAAAACACCATCAACCCAAACCCTGCAAGATGTTGCTGCCACAAGTTTTGTCTGCGCAGGATAACCTGAATCATTACAACTGGAGAGGAAGCTTGTTGTTTGTTTATATGCAAAATTCACCTTCCTTTTCCTTCACACACCGAACTATTTAAGAAAAAAAATCTTATTATTTCAGACCTCACACGTTCAACCAAAGAGATTTGATCCTTAAATCTGTTTCACGAGGAAACAGACTGAAATTCATAGGTAGTTTTTTTAAACTACGGTTACAGTCAATAAAGCATCTATTCTTTAGGATATCTTCATACTTCACCACCTTCCTTGAGATTTAAAGATCTCACCACATCCCACAACATCAGATGAGTCCCCTTTCATTTTTATATACAAGACAGACAGAACAAAGTTTTTCCCCCCCCCTCCAAAATATTGGTCCAAAATCTTAAAATCAGGCGCAGCTACAGAATTACAGCAATCTATTCCATGACAATTTCTATGATTTAATACATATTTAAATTATCTAGCTAATGAAAAAGTTTTTCTGAAATGCTTAAGGCAGAAGTCACTCAACACAACAAGAGTACTACTCTAAAATTCAGCTGCTCTAATAAACATGTAAGCATCCAGTAAGCAGAAGATGACACAACAGATAGTTCAGTAAAAGTTCTAGAATTACTTGGCAATGATCACCTTATTTTAGGGTAATTTCATGTCTCTACAGAGAATTTGACCATTACATCTGACATTTTTTCCTAATAGTTAAGTGATTGACAGACACTCTTCCCCCCAAACAACAAAAAAACCCACAGACTTCAGAAAAATCAAGCCTGTAAAACAGAGCTATTTTCTGTTCCCCATGAAGCCAAAAAATGTTTCCCAAATCCAATGAAATGCAGAAAAACTAAATTCAAACTATGCAGGAGATGGTTCCATACTTTGGCTAGAAGTGATTTAAAGAAAACTATTCTTATACACCCGTATTTTAACTTCTTATGTGTATAAATGACATATGACTTATAAGATGTATGGAAAATAACACTTCCTTTCTGACACAGTAACCACTGAACAAATGAGACCTCTCTAGTTCAAACCCCAGTAACTTTTATATGTTACTGCCTCCCCACAATCTCTGCATACCCTTTAAGACAATTTGACTCATACAACTGAATGCATTAGCATAGTAATATATATGCATTTAAACTCTTCTATATTCACAAACTCTAAATAATCATGACTCTGAAAGCAACAGATATTGGAAGTCAGTCAAATGGACATCGAAAGTAACATAGAAATTGATAATTATAATTAGTACTTTCCACTTTATAGCTGTAAAGAATTTCTTTCCATTATTTGTGTAAAAGGAAACACTGAGAACACATTTTTCACCATTAATTTTAGCTTGTTTCACTTCTAATTAGCTACAAGCTACTATCTAAGTGTGCGTGAGCTACTTTCACTGTTGATAACACTCTATCATCTAATGCAGTGGAATGTTAGATGTCAGACATAAGATAGCAAAAACACATAAAGAAGGAATTTAAAGAAGTGAAGTGGGAATTTGCATCCCTAGAGTGTGCATATGAATTAAAATAAAGATCTGTATTCATAGATGGCTCTGGAAGACATATTACAGGTACCACATAGGTACCATAACCTTCTACAAACAAACTAACTAGAAAAACTAGGAACAAAGAAATCATGAAATGACTTCTTTACAGGCATAAAAATAACCCTTCTTCAGCTCTGTGAGAATGTGTCTCAGGATTCTGAATTCTTTTCTCACCAGTTTAACAGGATGATCAAACTGCACATAAATACAACACAATACAAAAGGTGTGGTATGGGATTACCCATTCTAGTATTACCTTATTCAACTGTTCCTTGGTTTTGTAGGGAAAAGGTGCTTTCCTGAATTTTCCCTCTCTGTATTTTTGTGTAATGAATGCTATCCTTTTTTCTGCAGGGGCATCCATATGCAGCTCTTCGTCTGGAGGAAGATTTCCTGCCCAAAAACTGTTTGCCCTCTTATTTCCAATGATGATAAAGAGCTGGATAAGGTGCAAGAGAAAAAAAAAACAACATCAATATAGCATGAAATAGATGAAGCTTGTCTCTAAATAGCTTTCAGCTGCTAAAAGTTGAAAAAGAAAGTTATTAAAGAAAAGAAGATTGCCTGCAGAAAATGGAAGTCTCTCTCATTCGCTGCCTGTGGTCATCTATAAATGAATAATAAAGTCTGTAGTCATCATTTATCATCAACAGCAACTCAGCTTTACAAGGCTAACCAGTTATAATATTTCAATACATATTAGAAAATACCAGTAAGAGGTCAGAGAAGGCTAGCATGTGTTTTAAAGAAAACACTGATGACTCAGCCCTCTTTATCAGCACCACTTTTTAACTCCCCAAGCATCTAAACTGGTAGTGAGGTTTCTGTTCTTTTCCCGTTCCCGATTTTGCCCATCATCATTGCTTTCCAAAAGCACGCTCTTTCTTTTTCCCTTCAAAAACTAGATGCTTGGAGAAATACTAAGAGAAATTGTACAGAGAGTTATCAAAACAAATGAATATTCTGAATGACACAAAGGTACATTATTTGCGAAACATCAAGTTTACTGCAACAACTGCATGTTATTTAGTAGCTATATGCTCAGTTTCCTCGTGAGTAAAGTAATTAATAACTCCTTTTCAAACACAGTGTAAGACAGCCAAAGAGTTAGAATATCACAACATACCTCGATAAGTTCATTGCTCCAAATGCTAGCATCCATTTTTAAACTCCGGACTTTTGAATCTCTTGGTCCTAAAGATCTGTGCTGTCCTGAAAATCCAAGAATATTTTTACTTTAACTAAAGTACTTAAACTGTATTTCTCTTCTGCTGAGACAACCAAAACATTTAATGAAGACAGATTTATTCTACTTGCTATTTTCAAAAAGGGCTGGGCTTGACATCTGAATATAAAAGCACCAAAAACCACCAAAATTAAAAAAAAAAAAGTAGATTGCATTTGATAGTAACAAAGAAAGTAGGCTGTCTGATGTACAATAGTTTGGGAAGGGTCTGTTTTGAAAGAAATCCTAGAGTTATAAATTATTTCTCTGAATCTACTGCTTAAGCACATTTAAATATATAACATGATAGAACTAGATTTTTAGTAGTATCTGAAAAAGCTATCCCTACTGGCAGTAAAATAAGCCCAGATGTAATATAATTAATACCTCAAATTTATACACTGAAAATTTTTATTCTTTGGCATCCAGCCTTGCAAAAGCCAGCTATTTCCCATGCAGTGCTAGTGTGTCTTGATTTCCACTAATTGTGGAGGATTATTCTTCTCAGGGAAACCAACCACTTTACAGACCTGTCATTTATGTATGGAAGTGTTTTAGAATAAGGATGACCTTGGTGTATTAAAAAAAAGAGTTATTGTCACTTTTTGTTTGTCAAAACTTTCACAAGGATGGCACTGTAAAAATAAAAAAAAAGCCAATTCAAGGACGTACACAGATATGCAAATATGACATTCTGTAGAATCCACACAGCCTGTTATTAATTACTCTACCTGCGCACTTCTTACAAATGACAACACAGAGATTGATGGATGCCCAGTCAGGACTGGGAGCTTTACAGTCAGCACAGCTCCTGTTGGACTCATTGAACCAAATCTTCTCAGCTACTTCATAATCAGACAGAGTTTCTGCTATCGATTGCTGCAGTGCCTCAATCCAGTCTTGTTTCTCTCTTTCCGACTCTGCTGTAAAGCTGAAACAATTGACTTTTCTGTGTTATTGATCTTTATTTTAAGGCCCAATTAAACATAGTCTGTAGTTTCTCTTATTTATTACATTTACACTTCAAATCACAGTCAAGAAATCTTCCTCTACGCAGATATAAATACTAAGATAGAATGTATTATTTTGGTTTTTTAGTCAATGAAAATTCCCTCAGTTTTTGAGTTCAGTTTTCAACAAAACCACTACTAGCAAGAGCTACATAGCTTTTGTAATGTTCAAGTTATGTTCCTGAGTTGCTTTCAATCTTTTTATGTTACCACATACCAAACTTGAAGCCTGACCTTGAACAAATCCATAGAATAACCTAAGGAAACATGGAGACTTACTGAGGACTAAAAATGGACTTGCTACCTACAACAGCCAAAAGATGCTTTCATTTAAATTGATCTTTTTGAAAAATATAAATCATAATAAGCAAATACCAACATGATGATGGTTTAAAGAAAGTCAAAGAACTAGCTAGCCACAGATTCAAATCTCGGATCAAGACTGATTTACCTGCTACTTTAGTTGACTGAGAATGAAAGGAAACTCTTTGCTAACATTTAGCAAGCCCAGGAGAACAAAGTGATTTCTTCTTCTCCTGTATTACTGAGATTTCATTTAAGAAATTCTACAACACTTAACAAAAGGCTTTTATTAGCATGTGCATTTATTTTCTTAAAAATCATTACAAGTCACAGCATCAACAAAAGAGAGGCTTTTTACTGATTTGAATGGAGGATTTCTACATGGAATGGCACATAACGGATTCTTTTCTTTTCGAGAAAGAACTTCACTTCTCCAGTGAAGTTCCCACTGACTGGAAAAGGGGAAACATAACCCTCACTTATAAAAAGGGAAAAAAGCAAGACCCCGGGAACCACAGGCCAGTCAGTCTCACCTCTCTGCCTGGCAAGATCATGGAGCAGATCCTCCTGGAAACTATGCTAAGGCACATGCAAAATAGGAGGTGATTTGTGACAGCCAACATGGCTTCACTAAGGGCAAATTGTGCCTGACAAATTTGGTGGCCTTCGACAGCGAGGTTACTGCGTTGGTGGATGAGGAAAGAGCAACTGATGTCATCTACCTGGACTTGAGCAAAGCATTTAACATTGTCCCACACAACATCCATGCCTCTAAATTGGAGAGACATGGATTTGACAGATGGACTACTCAGTGGATAAGAAATTGGCTGGATGGTCACTCTCAAGAGAGTTGTGGTCAATGGCTTGATGCCCAGGTGGAGACCAGTGACAAGTGACGTTCCTCAGGGATCAGTCTTGGGACCAATGCTGTTTAACACCTTTCTTGGGGACATGGCCCTAGCGGTTGAATGCACCCTTGTCAAGTCTGCAGACAACACCAAGCTTCATGGTGCAGTCGACACGCTGGAGGGAAGCGATACCATCCAGAGGGCCCTGGACTGTCTTGAGAGGTGGGCCTCTGTGAACCCCATGAAGTTCAACAAGGCCAAGTACAAGGTCCTGAACATGGGTCGGGCCAATTCCAAGCATAAATACAGGCTGGGGCATGAAGGGATTGAGATCAGACCCACCAAGAAGGACTTGGGGGTACAGGTGGATTAAAAGCTTGACATGAGGCAACAATGTGCGCTCACAGCCCAGAAGCCCAACTGCATCCTGGGATGCATCAAGAGAAGCGTGGCCAGCAGGACAAGAGAGGTGATTCCGCCACTCTACTCCAACCTAGAGTCCTGTGTCCAGCTCTGGAGCCCTTAGCGGAGGAAAGACATGGATGTGTTGGAGTGGGTCCAGAGGATGGCCACAAAAATGATCAGAGGGCTGAAACACCTCTCCTATGAGGAAAGGCCGACAGAGTCAGGGCTGTTCAGCCTGGAGAAGAGAAGGCTCCGGGAAGACGTTAGAGCAGCCTTCCAGTACCTCAAGGGGGGCTACAAGAAAGCTGAAGAGGGACTTTTTACAAGGGCATGCAGAGATAGGACAAGGGGTAATGGCTTTAAACTGAAAGAGGGTAGATTTAGGTTAGATCCAAGAAAGAAATTATTTACTCTGAGGGTGGTGAGGCACTGGAACAGGCTGCCCAGAGAAGCTGCTGATTCCTCCTCCGTGGAAGTGTTCAAGGCCAGGCTGGGTGGGGCTCTAAGCAACCTGGTCTAGTGGAAGGTGTCCCTGCCCATGGCAGAGGGGTTGGAACTACATGATCTTTAAGATCCCTTCCAACCCAAACCATTCCTTGATTCTATGATTGTATCAATAAAATGCTTAGTATTAAATGGATGCAGCATTATTTAACTACTGCAGTTTATTATTCTTTAAGATGGAGTCAAATTGTTAAAATTACTTTGTTCATTCTGTGCAAGGGCAGAAGAGTAAAAAAAAAGAAGGCTATACAAAAATACAAATCTGTGGACATAGGACGTCTAGTCAGGGAGGTAACAGATAAAGCACACAGCTAAACAAAGGAAAGAAAATCCTTCTGTTATTTAAAAAAAAAAGCTGAGCATTCTTCACAAAAATGTTACCTTTCATCCAGAGTAGGTAAGTCACTGTAGTATGATGCAAGTATTTAGCGCATCAGTTATTTGCATTTTTTAACATAAATATTAAAGTTCTCACCTAAAGCTTTTATAAGGAGTAATTATTTCAAAAGATTGCTTTGCAGTCCGATCCACTTGTTTTACATTTGCCACGTTCATAGGGATTAAAGTGATACCAAATCCTGTCTTAAAATCCTAGGGAAAAGACAATAAAAAAACAGGGCTTTATCATCCAAGAATCAAACGTGCATAGAACAATTAAATCAGCATGGTCCAAAAATCCAACAACACTAATACACATTTTGCCCATAACATGTAAGCTGTTTCTAATTCATTAATGGATAAATAAACCTACACTAAATTTTTTCCAAATGGTATTCTTCTAATTGCTAGAATGACCTTACTTGATTGTTAGTAAGAAAAAACCCTGCACGCTATTAAAAAAGGAAAAAAAGTTTAAATAACAGATTGCCTTAAAATGTGGACCCAAAACTATAAAAGTATCTACCTTAAATCATGCTTAGTGACGAAATAATGTTTATACATCCAAACTCTTCTCATTGACAGCACTTTTACTTGCTTTTAAACAGACTGTTTCAACAAAATAAAACATGTTATGTGCAAAATTCTTTCTTAGACTTTTGGTTGCTCATGCTTCTGATGTATTACATGAACACATTGAACACGTCTTTGGAAAAAAGTCCTATACAGCAGCTAAAACAGACAAAGTGTTATCTGTGACTCAAGTATTAGAAATGCTAAGCATTTTTGTCTTAAACCAAAACAAATTATTTTTTTTTCCTCTGCATGGAACAATGTACTTAAACAACCTTACATTAACACAACTGGGAAACAAAATGTTCAGTGAGCTCTTCTGAGGTGCTCTCAAATGCATGCATTTCAGAAACACTGATAGGCGCATATGTTATTTCTGATCTATTTGGAACACCATCATTATCTCCTGCTTAAACTGATTTAGATGTTCATCTAATGGTAGTCACTTCCACAAGTTTAGTTTCTGGAAATATTAGCATACTTCTTGGAAATGGTAACCGCATCAGAAACAAAACCAAACTACATCATCTAAGCAAAAAGTCAAATCCACTTGTCTTACCATCTGCAAGATGTTCACTAAGTCACCTGCCACATAACAAGTAGTTGGGTGTGGGCTGATAAAAATAGGAGCACTGGAGGGAAAAAGCTTCAGATTTACCTGCTTGTGCAGAGGAGATTGTTTTTCTGATAAATACATAGCTAAACCTGCATCACCAACAAGTTTCTCTTCATAAGATTTTCAAATTTTGTAAGCTTTAAAGCTCACACGAAGACAACACTTCACAAAACTCTTTTCACTTCGTTACCCTATTTCAGGTATGAGCAAATAAAAATATTATTTTAGCCGTGATTGGTAAGGCTAAATCTGACATAATACACACATATTGGTCTATGCATAAGTGGAAGTACCAATTGCATCACAAGGAGCACTGAAAAGAATTATGCCCCAAAAGGCAGTATAGCGTCCATTTTAAGATGAGATTTTTAAAATGCCGTAATTTCCAGTAATTAACAGAGTGGGATAAGCCAGCAAATATTTCCTTGCCAGACTTCTTATTAAGAATTTTTTTTTTTTTTTTTTTACTTTCCATTACCTTTGACACTAACAGCATGGAACTAAGGTGTGGTTTTCAGCACAAACCTTTATAAAAAGTAGTAACAAGTACCCTGGCTGAGCCGCTCCTCATATAATATATTTTTTAATATTTCTACCTTTCTTCTACCCTCATAATCTGTAACACAGACATTTTTATTCTCCCCCCTCATCTTCAGCCTCCACTCCATTTTCCTGTAAATCAATGGCTTTCTTACTGACACATCTGCCTTAGAAGAGAGCAGAGTTCTGTGAAGCCTACACAGTCCCTCATTCATCCTCAAAGATCAGTTCTATGGGAAAGGAGTGAGCAGAATAATCTCCTTTTGGGTGTGAACTTGACAGCATACTCTGTAGCAGTGAAGCATTCTTGAAGTCAGACATGACCAGTGAGAAAAACAGAAGCATGAAATATAGGGTAAAAAAAAAAAAAAAAGATTGAGGATAGAAAAATACTAAATTTTTATTTCAATTAGCAGCAGTGTCTTAAATCAAATCAGCAAAATAATTTTAAAAACTGCCATTTAACATTCTAGAATTAAATGGTTTGTGCTTCTGAGATGTAAACTGGATGCAGGTCTCATGTTAGTTTCAATTAGTTGAAATAATAGGCCTTAAGAAGTCCTGATTTTTAAAGGATAGGTAATGAGACTATACTTGTACCTGAACAAACGTGTAATGCATTCTTTATTTATTAAATGACAGCTGAATGACTGCCAGAAACTATGGTTAATAGGAGTCCAACATATGCTTAGGTCCAGATTAGAGTTTACTGAAGGTAAATTACAAGTAATGAAGACAACTGAAATAATACCTAGCATATCAAGCCAGATAAAAAGTTCATGTAGTACAGTAGCTTCCCTGTAAGCACTGCCTACTGGCAACTATCATAAAAAGAATACAAATAAGAAAAGGTGCATCCTCATCTTCGCAAAGATGTTTCCAGCAATCTAAGGACTTTCAGCTCAGAAAATCCCTGAACAAATAGTTGCAGCCAAGCCATCATATTTACTACCCATTGACAGCCACATCCTTAAGGAATTTGAACAAATTCATGCTTTGAGGCCTCCACAGCATCCTACTTCATAAGGCTCCCAAATACTAATTGTGCAAAAAAGTAGTTCCTTCTGTGCAGGTATATTTGGATTTTTTTCATTGATAACTGAGAATTTAAGTACATGACATTAGAGAAAAGAAACGGTAACCGAACTTTTTTCATCTACCTCTTCCACATTATTCCTTCTTGCAAATCTCTATCTTATATTTCCTTCAGTCTCCGCTTTTTTAATGCCTTCAAACAGTTAGCTGCACCCACTTTCCTCGGAGCAAAAAGGGAGCAGGCTGCATGGAAGCACCCTTCAGGCCGAAGATCACATACTTATATCTGTGAAGACAGACACCAAACTGTTGTACTGAACTTAACAATGGAGAACTAAGAAAGTACTCTAGAAATGAAATGCTTGAATTCGGAAGTCTTACCTAGATTTAGCTGGAGTACCAACTCTCTAAATTTTGCACAGGTACCCAGTGTATGAACCACCCCACAGAAAAGAGAATAACTATTGTAATATTTTAAATTCAGCAAGTGTATAAGAACTTACAGTACTGAATTTCATTGTGAGGAATGCCAAAAACGTTAAGAAATTAGAAGTGAGGAATATACTTTTCGCAGCTGAAGGTGGTGGCAAACTAACCAGTTTCACTGGTACATTAGAGTGAAGTTATTTCCGTAATGGTCCAAACAAACAGTAACTGTACAACACTTGGCATAAACCAGGCTTTGTGAACAACAGGTATACTGGAATCTAATTTTCAACGTTCAGAATTATGTTTTCAGGAGTGCAGTCTTGTTCTTGAAAAACAGAAGGGGGAACTGGTGTAAGGAAGAACTGCTCCACTTCGAAAGATAAATTCATTCACTTTGAGTGCACAGGAGGACAATAGGGCCATTCAAGCACTATACAAATCGTACTGACAGCAAGTCCAAGTAGTATCTTTTCAGTAGAAGAATTGTCTTACTTCTACAGACTGAAAGCTTATTGCTTCAGATAAAGTCTAACACAGTTTCACAAGAAAAGTTTAAGAAGATTCAAAAATGCACAGAGAAGGCTGAGGGTTGCAGTTTTTTCTTCAAACACAGTTATGTCTTAAATGTCTATGTTTATACTATCTTCACGAATTTGAAGAAAGGTTGAAAAAATCTCTTGACAATAAGAGCTTTAAAGAAAAAAAAATTCTTTACAGATATAATAATAGATCAAAAGTATTCACTAAACACCACAGTTAACTGAAGGCTAAAAATACTAACAGGGGAAAGTAGTTAACTATGAGATGAATACTGTCTTTCTGGTAAGCTGTTGTTCCTTCCTGAAGGACAAATGATTTTACTGTGTGAGTCCTCCTATCATTATCACACCTGTCTGAAAAAGACATAACCTATAAAAACCTTTCATCTGTATATCAACTGTGAAATATAACTTCTTATTTTTAAATATACCTTTAACTTGTATCTATAAAGTACATATGAGTATACAAAATTGCTTTCTCTGTTATGTATTATCTTTTCATAGGCAAAAGCTACCCTGAGACAGGCTTTACTAACCTTTCTTTGATTCTACTCTGGATGAAACTCCAGGAGCTTCAAAATTAGTCTCATACCTTTTCTAATATATCATCACTGTTTTACAGACACAGAAATAAACACCAAGGTTACGGAAAAGTTAAGTACATGTATGAACAAAATCATGTGGCTACATATAATCAAGGCCAATTTATAGAGTCGCTGAACACATAACTTATGTTGTCTTAAAAAGACAGGCCTAGGCATCTTTCTCTATGGAATTCTTAAACAAATCTGTGATCAGAGGCTGAATCTTTAGGCTCTCAGCTAATGAGCCGACCTCCTCCACAAAACTACTCTTCATTTCCCTGAAAAGTATAATACTTTTTGTTTCTTTTTTTAATGTTTTTTCACTTCCACTCACTTTTGCCCTAGTAACACTCAGGCCAGCATTCTTGTTGGTTTAGTCAAACCAAAAATCATCTGAACAGACGAGTTCTAGAGCTGATGCTTGTGTTCGTCAACCTTACTGTTTTAGCAGCTATAACCATGTCTTTGGATGCACTGTAATTTATGAATCTAACATGACTTCCACAATAAATAAACGTGATCAAAAAAAAATAACACCACCACCACAATTGCCTCAGGATAACATCTCGGAAAAACCCAACAAAAGAAAATCAACCACAACTACAAGCTTACCATTACCGCTCACAGAAAAATTCTTGGAAATGAATGCTAAGTTTTATTCTAAAGGTTAATCAACTCTATTATTATCAGTCCATAATTTTATCTCAGTTTTTTGCCAGAAGACCAAGGGAATAACAGCAACAGCAGAGAAAAAGGAAAATCACTACCATGATTTCAAGACAATATATTTCTATATAGATGACACCAAACTGGACGTGAGTGTCGATCTGCTCAAGAGTAGGAAGGTACTACAGAGGGATCTGGACAGACTGGATCAATGGGCCAAGGCCAATCGTACGAGGTTCAACAAAGCCAAGTGCTGGGTCCTGCACTTCGGTCACAACAACCCCATGCAATGCTACAGGCTTGGGGAGGAGTGGCTGGAAAGCTGCCCAGCAGAAAAGGACCTTGGGGTGCTGGTCAACAACCAGCTGAACATGAGCCAGCAGTGTGCCCAGGTGGCCAAGAAGGCCAACGGCATCCTGGCTTCTATCAGGAATAGTGTGGTCAGCATGAGCAGGGAAGTGATTGCTCCCCCCTGCACTTGGCAATGGTGAGGCTGCACCTCGAGTACTGTGTTTAGTTTTGGGCCCCTCACTACAAGAAGGACATTGAGGTGCTGGAGCATCTCTGGAGAAGAGCAACAAGGCTGGTGAATGGTCTAGAGAAGAAGTCTTATGAAGAGCAGCTGAGGGAACTGGGGTTGTAGAGTCTGGAGAAGAGGAGGCTGAGGGGGGACATTATTGCTCTCTACAACTACCTCAAAGGAGGTTGTAGTGAGGCAGGTGTTGGTCTCTTCTCCCAAGTAACTAGCAACAGGACAAGAGGAAACAGCCTCAGGTTGTGCCAGGGGAGATTTAGATTGGATATGGGGAAAAAATTTTTTACTGAGAGTGGTCAGACACTGGAATAGGCTGCCTAGGGAAATGGTGGAGTCACCATCCCCAGAGGAGTTCAAAAAATGTGTAGACGTGGCACCTCAGGACATGGTTTAGCAGGTGTGGTGGTGTTGGGTTGGTGGTTGGACTTGATGATCTTAGAGATCTTTTCCAACCTTAATGATTCGATGATTCTACATATACAAAACCATATGCATATACATGTGTAAACACTTCTTAATATTATATTTTGAAGTACAAAAAAGTACAGAACTCTCAAGTACAGAAACAGTACTGGTGTATGCTGGAAGCATAGCGCTTTTTGGAAGTTGCTACATCAGCTGAGTATTCTCACTGCACATCAGTTTCCTTCCAGTGAATTACAAGATCATGGTCCCTTGCCTTTTTGTCTGTGGCTGTCAGATCTTGAGGTCATACGCACGCGCACACACGCACACACACACAAAATAAGGCCCTAAAATAGATGAGAATTCCCTTAATGATTTAAGAAGATTTAGATTTATCCTTCAGTCCAGCCCCATGGTATTTGATTCCCTTCAAACAACTAAATTATTCCAGAGAGATTAAAAGCCCGTAACTAGAACGCTTCAGATAAAGCAATCACAGTTTCTCTCCTCTCCTCCTTAATTGGAGGTATATGTTACAGCCTTTCCAGCTAGTGAGGAAGGCTAATTTCTGCACAGAAAGGTGGGAAAAATTTGTTTCCATGTTAATGAAAAATTAAGTCATATTTATGTATTCAAGTTTGAGAAACAGTGACTAGCAATGCAGAAATTGCTTTGATGACATTAATTCTTCACCACAAGTTTATATTGATTTCCTCTCCTTTTAAACTACGCTTAGGCTTAGCCTCCCCAGTTACCTTTCATCAGGCTTTTCAAATCTTTAGAGACCTACGTCCCCCATCAGCCTAAAATCTTCTAATATAGATTTTAGGTGATAGTTACATATCATGGATTGGAATAAAAACTGTCACAAGTAAAGACATACGTGCTCTCTCCTACAGTCTTCCTAATGAGGTCTTAAAATGAAACAGCAGTGAAGCATACAGTATATAATTAAATACACAAAAAAATGTTAAAAGAACATGAAGTTTACTAATTCAAGCCCTGATGAGCAAGGAGATGCTAGAATTCAAGTTGTCTGTGCATGTTAACTCTGTAGCTTCGTGCTCATCTGTTATGCTATGTGAGGTGGTCACATCAACAATTTTAGGTTCTTTACTTTGCTAAGCAAAATTCCTGCGTCCCATAATAGAACCACTTGAAAATTATTCGAGCTATTATTGCAAAACATTTTATAATGACAACCTGAAATGCGTAATTTTGGAGGTTAAAAAGAAGGAAGGTAGCAAAAGGCGAGTAGGGCCACTTAGATTAGCTCTAGTCAGGGCCACGCAGTAGGCTTGCTTGCAGTGGAGCGTATTGGATATGTTACTGGAATAAATCCTGCTCCACGTCACTCCACATCATTAAATTATAAAGAAATCTAGTACATGTACTTCGAGATGGCTTTATGAGGAAAGCCAGCATATAAGAAGTGGGGACAACTAGATTTGTTTCAAAAATGCATTCCTGACCAACACTCTAAGGTAGTTACAACCTTAGATGTTATTTTTCGTATAAGGTACAAACCTCTCTATTCACTTGCTACAGAAGTAATTCAGAATCCTCACTTCAGCAGTTATGTGTGTGTATTTTGCAGTATAAATACAACTTAAAATTATTTGATTATGCACCATCAGGCCCATGCCTTGCTTGTTGTATGGGATGGACATAGGACACATGAAGATGAAAGCCCCCTTCCTGTATAGGCTGCAAAATACAAAGAAAGGAGGATCACATAATTAAAGTGACTGAATACTATCCTGGAGAGTTAGCTCTTATCTTTGCCTTTGCCAATTTCTACTCGGTGTAAATCAAAAGCCTTAGCATATAGTCATTTTCACTGTACCTGATTTTATGCTCTAGGGTTTGATTTGCAGAACTGCTGAGCAACTGGAACTTCAGCTGAGACCTATGAAAGCAGTATTTTGAGCAGGTATGGTTTTACAGAAAACTGTTCCCTGCCAAACCCCCACAAAAGACAGAGAAAATAGAGAACACAAAATTTATGTATATTTGAATCATTCGTTCTGTTTCTCGGAACTCTGTGGTCATATGGAGAAGGCAATCATGTTCCTTTACCTAACAGAAACTAATGAAAAACCAATTAATCATTGTTCCTCAAATAGCCAAACACAGCAATTACTGATCATTTCCTCACAGAACACTCCTTTAACCAGTAAAGGATTCTTTCTGTCAGGCACTTCTGAACAGTGTGCAATAAAAAAGGCTCAGGTTACTCCACGAAAAGAAATTAAAATTATCGAACAGTTACTAAGCAAAAATGCACTGAATGAGGTAGTGATTCTGTGGAAGAAAATAGCATATTATAGTATGTACTCCAGAATATTAAATTGTGCAGATTTAATTGGATGAAATTAAGGTTTTGGAAATAAGCCCAGTTTTCCCATGTTTAGAGTGGGTGCACGAATCTGTGATCACGTTAATGTTATTTCACAGAGATCTTCTTTGAATTTTCACAGGGTTTTAGCTAATTTCTCCCAAAAAAGGAAGCTTACATAATCACAGAAGCATCTAACCCCAAGTAAGTTTTTACTCTAGATAGATGCTTGGCTTCATTCAAATTCAGCATAATAGCAGCCACTGAATACCGCAGGTCTTAACAAGATTTAAAGAACGTAAGTCAGAACAGAGGACATGGACTATGCTTCCCCACTCCCCTCCTCTCCAGTCCCAGAAGGAAAGGCTTTAGTGTATGGTTATAGCGAATTAAGACAAGATGATACAATCTAGAAAGAGATGTTCAAAGACAACAGCTACAAACAAATACATACACACATAAATTAAAATATTCAATTTCTTTGTCCTCAAAAATGAAGCAAGAAGGTGACAACAGAGAGGAGAGGAAAAATTATAATTCCAAATATCCACAAGCTTCTCACTTGTGCAGAAACATGCTGGGGCGGGGCCGGGCAATCCCTGCTGCAACTATGTCTTGCCATTACAAATAATTTGTATGTATGCCATTTAGTGATGGTCCAATAACCTTTTTGTTATTTCTGAAACAATGTGTGTGACCTATTGCATCAATGTAAGGTACTGAATTCTACATAAAGTTGTACATTTTACACAAAGCATTTCAAAGCTATTACTAGAAAGTAGAGTTCATGACTTAAAGGTACCATAGACATTTGCATTGCTGCTTTAGAAAAATACTGAAAGGACTGAATTCTTCAACTATTATACAATTTAGAGTTCAGCTGAGGTACAGACAGTGTGATTCAGACCACACTCCATTCTGCACACACATGCTTTCTTTTTCTTGTCACTCAACATACTAGGAAAGCAAGTTTCACATTTGAGGCACACAAGACAGAATCAAGCTTCAAAAGCAAGCTGGTAACACTGCATACAAAACCTGCCTTGCTGTCTTCCCAAATACCCTGACAGATATCAGGCAAGAGAGACAAACTGCTCGCTTTATTGCCAACCTTGTCCCCCATGTGAAAGACAAGTGCAGACAAAGGTCCAATTTGAACAATTATGGTAACTCCCTTCCAGCAATGCTCCTCTGCAGCATAGAGCTCACTCAGAAATCAGCATCTAATTAGCTAGAGAGGCTGAAAACACTGCAGCCTGCCTGGGCTATGATCTTGACTTTTGCTGCTTCATGAAACATCATGAAATGACATAAAGATAGTGCAGCTAAACAAACACGCAAATAAAATTCAAAGCCTGTCATGAGCAAGTACAGCCTATATTCAAGGCTTTCACCTTTATATTTCTTCCAACAGCCATTTATAACATTGCCTCGTATTAAGAGAGACAATTGCATTCCTTAAGATACACAACACAACACATGGAAATTCATTCCATTTCAAAGTTCATTTCTTGCTGCTCACTTTACACATTTTTCATCCCAAAAGGGTGCCAGTTTAATATATGTGAAACCTTTTATTGCCTCGAAATTCCTCAATTTTCCTTACTTCTACTGTTTGACCCCTTCCACCTGCCTATGATTTCTTTTTCATTTAGATGAAACAGGTATCCCTATAGCCACCATCTCAAACTCACACACCATTTTAAAATCTTCCCCTGTAATGAGCACCCAGAGCACCTCTCGTTGACACAAGGCCATTTTTAAACATAGCTATTACTATGAAAATTTTAAGTAGCCATCTGGACTCTTCTTCAGAAGTGCTTCACAACTGGAAACCTTCTTGGAAGATTTATCAAGACCGTTCTCGAGAGACCATAAGGTTCCATGTATTTTAAAAGCACCACGTACAGTTACAGTTCTCTGAATTCAGATCTTTATAATTTTCTCACTGAAGCTTTACATACACACCAAAGATCTTGTTAAGTATTCATAGTCCAGACAAACTGCTAACAAAGTGTTTGAACTCCTGAAGGAAGGACAGACTGTGAACGTTTTTGTCACATTTTAAAATCTAGAAAGGCGCTCAGGCAAAATTAATGAACCTCGTTACAGACTTTCTTGTACAGTTGTCACTGGACAATAGAGAAAACTGCTACAGTACCCCCACTGGAAAAGATCCCCTAACGCACCAAAAACCTCCAAATAATGGAGTTCCTCCTTTCCTCCAAATCTATCTGTGGAGATAAACAAATACGACATTGACCGTTGAAAAGTATTGCTGACCAAGCACAATGCTTTTATTTATTGACTACAAACAGTAAGGTGCTAAGACAATTAGTCCTCACGGAAGACATAAAAACTTCATATTTTATTTACTACCTCCTACATGAGTAAAATAAAATTTAATTCTACGACATCTTATTTGACAAGTAAAAATAATTCATATCTTCTCCTTCAGTAAGTATCAGCAAAAGTAATGCTTCCTGATGGAGAAAGTTTTCCAAAGACTCATGAATCTAATCTCCAAGTAATCTGCAAAATTCAAAACATTAACAAAGGACAATTAAATTAAAAAAAAAATAGAAAATGTTTCAACACTTTTTAAAGTGCCATTCAAATAGGATTAACTATGATGGACATTTTCACATCTTAAAAAAAGTATTTATGGCTTTCCAAATACCCTATATCCCAAACATACCCCTTTTTATCATAACTGGATCACTATGGGATTTCCCTGCTGATGCTAATAAAACTAAGAGCTCAGATTTCTGATCCTGTCAAACTGAACAGTCCTTCTGAGATAATGCAAATGTCAATAAAACATGTAAAAAAACCTTATTAGTAGTATTTTAAGGAAAAACGGAGAGATCTGGATTGCGCTAACAGTACTTTTTACAGCTAGGGACATTTTAGACACCTGCTGCTCACAGAGCCATGAAGATAAAAGTTTCAGTTTAACAAGTGACATTATGATCTTCAACTTAAGAGGAAAAAATAAGCTAAGGAAGGTATAGACCCACACAAATGCTTTTGGCCAGACGGTATAAATTCTCATCTGTTTAAGAAATCTTCACCCTAGCAGAAAGGAGACATTAAACCTCATCAAATTTCAGATTTGCTTAAAATTTGAAATTCAGAAACCTCTGAAATATCTGAACCAAAATAGCACAATAAATTTTCTTCTTATGAAAGACATAAATACATATTTAGTAGAAGAACTATATTTCGAGTGTGTGTATGCATGCACAGTAACTTTAAAGAATGTGCCTTAGACTCCATGGAGTTACAGATATTTTTTAGAAACCAGTGTAAAGCAGCAACTTCCCAGTAACACCTAGAACCAGGAACCTAAGGAGACTAAACTACGATTTGCGTTTTCTCGCCACTTTTTGTAATATTTATTCGAAAACAGTGAAGGGACAGCAGCACCAACTGTTCTGCCATACATTGTCCTGTGCCTGGACAAAGAGGGGGCTGATGCCATGACAACAGCAATGCTGCACAGTGGCTTTTGATAAGCAGGAATCTTTCCTAACCCAGTCGGTCATTTCAGCATTGTCTCTCCTGGGAAGACATCCTCCTTACATTTAGTCCAACAAAAAACAGAGTAGGGTGGGGGTTTGGGGGGCGGGGCAGTATTTGGGTTTTGTTTTTTGCTTAGTTTTGTATTTAAAGCGAATATTTTCTTCTGCTGGCTTCAGATTCACACATACTGATTTGTCATTATGAGACAAACAAAGATTAAAATATCTGATGAATGCACAGAAAGTATTTTAATTTTGTGTAAAGCAAAATCACTAATGGACACACATACAGCTACTGCTTAGCAGCTGTGCACTTTCATATTTACCTAGGCTTTTTGCCATGAAGGTAATGATTCCACATAAAGAAAACACTGTTAGTACAAAAGCAAATACGTAAAAGAGAGTTTCACAAATCAATGCAGTTTACAAGTAAGGAATCTACTTTTCACTACTTAAATATTGAAATGGCTAGAGTATTAAATGCTTATAGAGTTTACTGAACTCCTAGTAAATCCATCAGAAATAAGTTTTATTATGAGTTTACATAAAAAGGCATTGCCGTTTGGTTTTTGTGATTTTTTTTAGTTTTGATTTTACAATGATTAAAGCTAAGAAGGGCAACCATCACAGCTACACAATTTAACCAAAAGCATTCACAACTCAAAGAATAATCTCTCACAATTACAGAGAGGCTGTTCAAATATATTTATGATAGTCAAAAATAAAGCAAGGGTCCAGCTCTAAAACATCTGCACTATACTCATATTTCAGGATTGGGTCTAGAATTAATACAGCCTCACTGCACCAAAATGTCTTTGTCTTTCTTAATGTAACATTCCAAATTTTTTATGAATACCAGTTTTCCAATACTTAGAAATTATGAGCTAGAAGCACCTTATGTAAAAATCAAGTCAATTCAAGCTTACAATGAAATTATTTTCTGCTAATGAGATGCAATGGCTAACATATAACAGGAAAATACAAACTGTTTGTACAAATACAGAGCAACCACACTCTAAAGAAGATACTATTACAAATTAAAGTTTGAAAACAAAACAAAAACCCCAATACTTAAAAAAAACCCCACAACATGCTCCTTTTGAATAACCTTCACACTCTGTGTTAATAACTAGAGAGCTAGCTGGCAGAAAGAACACTAAAAATTACACTACCTTTAACAAATCATATCCATTTACCATTTCTACATCTTCTGTTTATTTTACTGAGCTTCTATTGTCACAGAGTGAACAATAAATGCAGGTCTTGCAGGACCCAGAATAAGCTACAGACACATGGCTCCCTTCCACCTGTCTCCTACATTCTTTTCACTTCTCAGGGCTCTCACGCTCCCATCCATCTCCTTACACATGGAAGAAATAAGTCTTGCACTTCTGAATCTAGGGAGAGACCGAAAAAGCAAAACTTGCCAACAGCAATGTTATCTCTGTTTCAGAGCACATTCTTGGGTTGGGTCAATGGGTCTTGACCACTACTTAAACATTAGTAAACTCTGAGTAATGTAGCAAATAGAAGCTAAACTTTTACATTATGTAAGTTTACAAATTTGTTTCCTCAATGTTCTCCTAGAACAGCCTTCAAAACTACATAATAATAAAAAATAAAAATTATTTTTAAATATACACATATTACTACTTTTAGATAAGCCAATATGCCTTACAAATCAGAGACAGTAAATAACAGCACCTATTGTGACAATTTGCTCATGCAAAGTGACAAAAAAAGTGAAGCCCTGATTTACAGGCTGATCTAACAGCAACATAGAAACCAGCAAACTGAATCCATTTCATGTCATGGTGAAGCACAGCTATGAAAAAGCTATTCTGGCTCATAACTGAAGGTATGCAGGTGCATCTCATCACACAGAATTTGCATCAAAATTGCAAAGGCTTGATCAAGATAACACTGTAAAAGAGAATATCACAAACAGTAAAATAGAACTAGCACAGGAATTATAAAATCGCTCCGTTCCAGGATATTCAGAAACCAAGCAGCAGCATTGTGTACCAATTGTGGGTGGCGAGGCTTGTAACACGCTACAATGCTTTTTGAGAACAGAAAATCTTCCAAAAAAATCCTTCTGCGTTAGCAAGAATGAGCAGCCGCAATCTGCAAACACACTGAAGTTAGAAGGTGTATTTTCCCAGCATGACTGTGCATTTAAGAAACTGATGAACAAGAGCTCAGGAATGAAACAGAATACTGGACTAAAATGGGAAAACTGGCAATTCTCACAACGGCAAAGCTCCAACTCACATTCACAGAGCTGGAGATTCAACCCAGGTATCTGTGTTTAGATCCTACAAGCAACAACCTTCCCTAAACTGCTCTGTATATACTCAAAATGCATCTTTTAACTTTTCCATTTAGAATGACAAGCAACTAGAATAAAATCTGTACAGGCCTCTTAAGGTTAATTTTAAAATACATCTTCACACAGTGTAAGAGAATGAAATTCAGGTCTGCAGATGAAAGAACTGCACAATTAGAAGACCTCAACAGCCAGCACCACAGAATTATGCAGAACTGATGAGATAACATCTTCTGGTTTTGTACCTACAGTGCACTCTATTAACCTTTATTTTTCCTTCTCCCTGTAAAATTCCAGTACAGCTCCACCTGCATATATTAAAAGATATGTTTCTGATATTCCATACCTCATCAGTGAGAGAAGCATGAAGAAACACAGCCTCTGGAACAGGGTTTTGTGTACATGTAACCCTTCTATTTCCGCTTCGGCATTTATTGGTGAGAACACCAGCAAGGATACACAAGTTTCACATGTAAACTGCTAATTACATCTTTACCATAAGCTCGTGCAGGTACCTAAGGTCATCCTCAAATCAGGCTTGTAAGTTTTGCCAACTGCACAGTGTCATTAAATAAAACAGAAAAGACAAATCAAGTTATATGTCATTCTTTTTTAGCTGTAGAGGGAAAGTGAGAAACCTGTAAATACCTAACACACAGGAATGATTACAGAGCACGCAGAAAACACACAGAGAAGCAGTTGATGTATTTATTCAGGGTGAAATAAGCCTTTTCTAGATGAGCTACATGAAAATGGCAGGTACCTCTGGTTGGCTCCATTTTAAACAAAGGTGAAAAGATGCTAGATACCCCCCTTATTTCTCTTTGTGAAAAAAAGATGTGCAAGGTGAAATAAACCAACCTGGAAGTCAGAATCCATCTCCCACCTGTGCAGCAGTGATGACCAGTCAGCACTGTCCCCTTCTCTTACAGCTACTCAGGACTAATGAATTTTGCCTCGATCAGTTTCTTAACTTTTGTTCTGACCCCCATCTCCTGGCTCATCAGTTTTCTTGCAGCCCAGTAAATCAGCAGCTGCTCAGTTCCTTCAGGGGAGAGAAGCAAGAGTCAAATGTAATAATGGGCTGCAATTACTCCTGTGTTGCAGGAACTGAGCTGCTGTTGCTGACTGCTGTCATTTTATCTGCCTTTGAACTTCTTTATGACCCCATGACAAGGAATTACAGCCCTCCGCTGGAAAAAACATCACACCTCTCATCATCACACAACATCCTGCAGAGCCGCTCAGAACAAGTGCCAGACAGGCTGACTGTGGAACAGGAAGCTGTATACAAAGCCATGTTAATTATACTAATGCATCCACACTGCTTCAAGACCTTTTTTAAACCTTGCTCAGTGTCTCTAACACAGCCCTGCACATTGGACTTAGATTGCAGACATGTATAAAAGTGGACAAGCATAGTACAGTGGATATAAACTCCTCCCTGCCTCGATGCGGAGTATAGAAACCAGTACAATTTGAAAACACTGGATGATACAAGACAGAGACAATAATTTTGTCGTAATCAAAATGGAGTCATATCCAATGGATAGCAGTAACTTCTTTTAGTTTTTCAATAGCCTAACTCATCTTCAACAAAGAAATGGACAGGTGTTGTAATACTCAATTTGTATTAGATCTCAGAATCCCCAAAAGGATTGGCAAAGTCAGTAATTAAAGTGTTTATCTCCATGAGTAAAACACACTCATCAGCTATTGCATTCTTTGGCTCAACAGGGTTTTTTTCCAAAGCAACTTTTATTGGAAATACCGCAGAAGTACAACAGAAAGGTCACCAACAGACAAAAAAAAACCTCAACCGAATAGAAGCTGTTTGAAATGCTCAAAACATACTAATGTCACTAGGTATCACTTAAAACGCAAAGAAGATTATTTCCATCTTTTACTTCCTGAATTATTGCTTTCCATCTTCTCTGTTCTTAAGCCGAATACATTTTCCTTCCAAACCACTGTCCAGGCCTGTTCACATGGTCCTCCAGCTGCCCACTGCCAATTGTTCTGGCAACCCTCCACCTTAAGTGAAGGTAACAAAGTTTGATTTTTGCTACAATTCAGTGCATGCAACATTTTTCAAAAATTTCTTTAAAGATGTTAGATAGTCATTCACTCTGGTGGGTCTCAGCGGGGTGGGAGGGACGGTCTGACTCACTTGCTGAGACAGAAATAACTTTTGAGTGAAGAATTCTGGAAATATCTGTACAACATATTGATTTTTAATGCATTAGTTTTGAAACATGCCACCTCTAACAAGATGATATTTTGCAGGCAAAACATTTGAGACAGAGAATTTCATTTCATAACAATGGCATTGAAGTGTTTCATGAGGCAATAACTCAGTTTAAGTTGATTAAGTTCAAACTTGTTGGCCTAGCAATTTATTAACCAGGGACAGAAATTATTGCCGAGAAAGCACACTGGGGTACTCCCCACATTTACTATGCTGTAAATCATAAATTCCCTTCCTTTTTCTGGAAGGATGGTGCATTTATTTAGAATAAAATTTGTAGATATAAGATAGTGGAGTACAGAAAATAATGCTTTCTTATTATCCGAACAATGCCATACTGCTCCAAATAACATAAAGAAACCAGCACAAGTGAAAAACAATTTATCTAAGATCCAAAAGATTAAAATGTCACTCAAGCTGCAATGATATTGAAGTTCTTGGTATTTTAAGGATCATCTTTATAACGCTTAGTTTAAACCATCCACTTCACATAACTGATGAAAACTCAAATCGCCTAATTCTGTTAGAAGTCCAATAGCAACTCCAACCTGCTCTGTCTCCACTGCCAGCAAAGATACTGTTCACATTTTCAGGGCATACTGTGCAGAAGACAACAGTTGTGGAGCAAGTGTCCACTGCTTGATTAACTGTTTGTAACAAAAAAAGATGGGTGGTGAAAGAGTATGAAGGAAAAAGGGGGGGATGACTACAAATTCTGGACATCTTAAATAAATTCCAATGGTCCTTACTCTGACAAACTCCAACAGAGACTGAACTGAGACCACCCAATCTTGAAAATCATCGTGAAGTAACAACACAAATCCATGCATGCCAAAACTGTTTTCTTTACGAACAATGCGCTTTTCCTGCTTGTTCAGCTACTGCAAGCTAAATCCATTATGATCAATCACCTGCTTGTAAGTGCTTGGGGTTCTAGACATTACCGTGTCAGTTACAGGCACATTAACGAATTGCAGGCATACTCTTTGGTCTTCTGCTGCTGCATGCTAATCCATTTTTTTTAGTATTGCAACCAAGGAGAACATTTTAATCATCGTAATGTGACTCATCTGATCGTACTCATCACATACTACGCAAATCCTAAGGTCTTCAATAATACTGCTTTCCCACTTCAGACTGGACAAAAGAATGGTCTCACCTCTGTTAAAGTTTAGCTTTCACAGAAGGATATCCATACAGCTTAGCTCTTTATCATATAGGCAGTGTAGAAAAATAAATAATATCCTTTTGTGACATTACATGTCTGAGCTCTGCCACACCAATTAAAGATTAAATTCATAAATTGCATTTAGTTAATGGAGTTGTAACAGATTTCAAAAATGGCAAGTCGATAACAAAAGATATATGCTAAATAATTTAAAACTTGCAATGGCATATCCTGGTATTTTTAACTAATTGGGAAAAGGAATTCACATACACTATCATAACATACGTTTGTACCTATCTTTAAGTTTGTGGAACAAACATTTCAGTGAAGATATGTTGTCTACACTGCCTCAGAAATGCTCTGCTCTTCACTGTTTTAATGGCTTTGTAATCTTACATAAATATTAATATTTCAGCTATACTAATTAGTTTAATATCTGAAGTAAAGGATGCAGGCAGAGGAAAAAAGGGTAATCAGTGTTGTCACTGGTGTGTTTAAAGTTACTTCTGTCCAAAACATGGCAAATGCACAGAAGTAACAGATGCATAGGAAAAATGTGTTTCACTTCGCCCTCAATTTAGATGGCAAAAAGCAAACCAAAGCTACTGAGTATCCCTGCCTTTCAGCACATATCCTTTCAGAACTGACTGATACATTTACAATTAAACAGGAACCAACTAGGTGCAAAATAACATTCTAGCTGCATTTAACTCCACAGCGTATTGAGCTATTGAAAAAAGAGAGATCTAACTATTCTTAAAAAACACTTTTTTTTCCAGTTTCATTGTAATCTCAAACCTTCTTGTTGCACAAACACATAAAAAAAAACCCTCCAATAAATAAGTGTATATATACATACATATACACACACAGCGACATTGTACAATCTCTCAGGTTCATTGAATGCAGAAATATCTTGTTCATGTAATTTAAAATGAATAAATAAATGTAGACCTGGTCTACCATTATAAATGAAAGTACACGTAATGATACTCTGCTTCCTACATTTAGGGCTTGTGATCTAGTGGATTATTTTACCACGGGATTTGAAGCCAAGCTAGTAGTTCTTCAATGCAGATAACACATATAGTGATGGATAATGCTCTCAGGTAATTCCAGTACTCTTAGAGGAAAACAGATTTCCCCAATACTGCATTATTAGTGTTATAACTTTATCACAAGTAGATCTAAAATCTCCTTCAATTCTTTACATATGTGCTGTGCCACTCTCTAAAATCTTTTTTTCTTCATAATATTCAAACAAATCCTACTTTTCTTCACTGTTAATTTTTACATTATCAAGACAGCTGGCTGTATATATATTAGTCATCCAGAAAGCTTGACTGAGCATTACAGAGAAGCTGGTAACTTTGTCGTTTTCCTTCCTCCTTCCCTACCCTCCACCCCAAATCAAATTAATCATGAAGCTTTTGATCATTGTGGAAGCATTAGGCTTTCTACCATGTTTCATGATTGCTTTAGGTGTACTTACATCTCAATGAGATCTTAATACCACAAAAACAAATTAACAAGAAAAATAAAATCCTCATAAAGCCAAAGCTTAACTGCATACAGAAGAGTTTAATATTAACTTTTTAATTTTTCTTTGATAGAATTCCTGTTTATGCCCTCTCCATGTTCTTTCATAATAGTTTCAACAACCTAGAACAACATCCAACAAAATTATTTTTGAATGTAAAATGTAGATCTTCCCTGTAAAAGTGGTTCCTGGTATTTTTCTTGACTGATTCAACAACCTTATTAATAGCATATTATTTTAAATCCATTTTTAAATATTTTTGGAGTAGTGGTGCATCCAGTTTAAAACTGAAGTGGTAATGGTCAGAAAAACAACAAACCTTTCCCCCACTCAACGATTTCCTGTAGTCATTCACTTTATATTACACAACAAGCAAAAAAGGAAATTTTTAAGCTTCCTTACAGAATTAAAGTTATTTCCTGTTTAGTTGTTTCTGATGTCATGCGCAGCAATTGATCTTTGCCATGGTTTTGAGTGCAGAAGATTGGAATGAATTTCTTACACCAGAAGGCTGTGCTGCCATTCAGCATGACCTGGACAGGCTGGAAAGTTGGGCAGTGAGGAACCTGATGAGGTTCAACAAAGGCAAATGCAGGGTCCTGTACCTGGGGAGGAACAACCCCATGCATCAGTACAGGCTTGGGGTGGACCTGCTGGAGAGCAGCTCTGTGGAGAGGGACTTGGGACTCCTAGCGGACGACAGGTTGACCATGAGCCAGCAGTGTGCCCTGGCTGCCAAGAAGGCCAATGGGATCCTGGGGTGCACTAAGAGCAGTGTGGCCAGCAGGTCGAGGGAGGTTCTCCTTCCCTTCTACACTGCCCTGGTGAGGCCCCATCTGGAGTACTGTGTCCAGTTCTGGGCTCCCCAGTTCAAGAAAGATGAAGAGCTACTGGAGAG
>Ga0065711_1032413_pt1 | contig 27397 bp, 6 predicted proteins | sample Hoacrofraction12_FD_59098 | JGI IMG/M metagenome (GOLD analysis project Ga0065711, IMG submission 59098) | Hoatzin crop microbial communities from Cojedes, Venezuela - Epithelial fraction 12 v2 (version 2) | ecosystem: Host-associated > Birds > Digestive system > Esophagus > Crop | place...
TTTTTTTTTTTTTTTTTTGTCTGTCAAGTTTTCCAATACCTTACGTGATGATTTGTGGCTAAGTCAAAAAGGCAAAGGCTGAAAATGTTAAAGAAAAACAAAATCATGGTAGACAAAGTTGAGCTTGTTAAAGCCTCTTTCAGGAGGCCTTCTGCTTGCTCATTTTTGATCTTTCCATACAGGCCTGATTGTGTAAAACATAGGAGGAATTTAAAGCACTTGATCCCTGGGACTGTGTGTGTGCTTAAGCTGGATCCAGGTACATAAGCATCTATTGGATTTCATCTTTTTTCTCTCTAACACTCCAGTTGCACCACTGTGCTGGCATGGCTTTGTTGACCCTTCCATCAATTTTTCCCCTTTCCAAGAAAAAGTGATCTCTGAGATTTGCTTTAGTCTCCAGTTCCTTTCTTCTAAATATACAACGCCATAGCCCTGCACGAGTCGTGTGAATCTCTTCCTGTGCTTTCATTGAGCTCTTGAACTTTTTTGCATATACAAAATGAGGTTTTTCTTCTTTTGGTCATTCACTTCCCCTAAAGACTTACTCTACCTATTATTTTTGGAAAAAAGCTTTAGAGTTGGTGATACGCACTATTGAAACAGTACAGAGTTGGAACTGAGTTGTATTTTTAAAGGCATGAAATGTGTTTTCTTTGAAGAAGGGCAAAATTAGCTGACTTGCTAAAAACCAGCACTGTGAGAATGATAGGCTATTTCAAAGGAGGCAGTAACCCTAATGATGGCAATTTGCATTACACTCTGCTTTATTTGTGGGGGAAAAAGAGAAAAAAAAATCAACTATGCTGGTCTTCATCCTCATTGTCTTGTGGTTGTTTTCCACCATACCTTCTTCTGTTGGTATACAGTATTTTCAAATACCCAAACTTGAGAGATTTTCTGTGTATTGTTTAGAAGGCCTCTTCCCTTGATGATATGTTTTATTTCCAGAATGTTCTCCTGATAATCACTGAATTTCTTCTCTTTTGTTTCTTGCATTTCAGTTTCCTTATGGTCTTCAAATATTTGCAGACTATTACATGTTCTTTTAATTGTCACTTATCCAATGCGTAAGCAGCATGCCAATATTTAGCTCTGTGATCTTCCTCCATAAATTTGTCTCTACAGAGCTGCTCATGATGCTTCTGCGTTTATTTTACTGACTGCTAATTTGCCTGCTTATTTTTAGTATTGAACTTAAAGGTGTATTTCTTGTGAAATTTTACTGGGATCTTATCAAGTGTATGTAACTTTTCATATGTTGTTTTATGCTACTTCTTTCTTTGTAAAACAAAATTGTATTGTTTTAATTTATTGCCATAACGTCTATTAAACTATATGTACACTCTGTAATTTGCGTACGATCTCTCTCTTATGTGTTCAGTAACAACATTATTAGGGCATTCTGGCTTGGATTGATTTTGTGTAAATTTTTCCTTTATGCATTTGGTCTCAATTGTGTGAGTAGATCTGTTTGTTGCTTTTTATGGGTTGGTTTAGGTTTTCTAAAAAAATATTTCTTAAGTTATTTTTTCTGTCATTCTGGTAAAATACTGTGAATTTTCACACAGACAAGCACTTTATCTTTTGAAATCTTTGAATATCAAAGACATGTAGCTGGTACGGAAAGACTGTTTAGCCATCTGTCAATTTAAATTTTCTAGTATTTTCTTAACAATATACTTTATTAATAGCAGTTTACAGTAAATTATATGAACATAAGGGGATTTTACAGATAAGTAGACCTCAGTGACTCAGTGTCTAGTTTGTTTTTAGTATGTCTACTTAGCAATTCCATTCTAAATATCTTCTGTTAATTTTATTAAAGGAATCATGAATACAAGATAAATAAACAATAGCTGGGGAAAAATCAGTTACAAGAGACACTGGAATCTCTTGCCATTAAACAAAAAGTCCCTCTATGAAGTCCCTAACGTTTGCATTAAGTATAACCTGATTTAAGATAGCTAATGTGATTTGTAAGCTTGTAACTTTTAAGAGGGGATGGCATTTAAACCAAACCAAACCAAAACAAAAAAAGTATGCTGCTATTTTCCTAATCTCACTGGGAAACTGTCCTCAGTTTTAGGTCATCCATTCAATTTCAGTAAAATGGCTTTGTGCCCTCTTCTCAAAGTTTGTCTTGCATGCAACTAAATGCCCTTTGCAGTTTCCGAATGCTAAAAAATGAAAATGTCCTACAAATATATTTAAAGCAATAGTGCTTACAAAACAGAGAGAACTTTAGTAGTTTGTTTGCTTCTAGGGAAACGTCTTTCAGCAGGGAAATAAACATGGCACAAATAAATCTCACTTAATCTTAGTTATTAAAAAACAGAGATTGATTTAATAGAAAGATAAAGGTTCTGCCAACCTTTCTCTGTTAAGCACCTGTGAGAAAGCTCTCAAGGGTATGCTGTATAAATTTGGGTTCTGTCACATGCGTGATTTTAAATATGAGTTCCGCTTCAAATGCTTCTACACTGCAAACAACTTCAGTGTTTATGATAAGTACAATTCAAGCTAATTTTTATGAAGTTGTTACCATTTATCACTTTACCTATATTAAAAAAAGCAAAATTGTTCCCAGAATACAGAAAATTTTAAAACAAATGTCTCTTAGTGAATCATTTGTAAACCATACTTGCTGTTGTTTCTAGTGCACTTTACAGAGCTTTGAACTGGATTGTTTCTCTTCCTGACCTTAAAATGATTCCTCTTTTCTTTCAGAACTTGATAGTGTGGAAAGGTATCTCTGAACTCTGAATACCAGATGTAACAATACACGGAAGTCTTGTTAAGACTGCTATTCAGACTGCAAGGCAGTCTGGTGCTTGTGAGTGTTCCTCTACTGAAGCGGGCAGTAGTCTGCTGTACAGCCAGCTGTGACTACCAGGACTGGAGGCCACACTTGGAGTACTGTGTTCAGTTCTGAGCTCCCCAGTACAGGAGAGACATGGACATACTGGAAAGAGTTCAGAGAAGGGACACCTCTCCTCGATGGAAAGACACAGAGATCTGGGACTGTTTAGTCTGGTGAAGAGAAGGCTTGGGCGATCTTCTCCATGTGTATAATTATCTGATGCGAAGTTGCAAAGAGAATGGGGCCACGCTGTTTTCAGTGGTGTCCAGCAACAGAACAGTAGGTAACTGTGACTACTGCTCCACTTACACCCATTGTCTATTGTCCTTTCTTTGGTCATCAAGTAAAGCAGTAGAGGTTCCATCAGAACATCAGGAAGTATTTTTTTTTTGTGAGGGTGACTGAGCGCTGGTGCAGGTTGCCCAGGGAGGCAGTGAATCACAGAATCATAGAATCATAGAATGGTAAGGGCTGGAAGGGACCTTAAAGATCATCTGGTTCCAACGCCCCTACCATGAGCAGGGACATCTTCCACTAGACCAGGTTGCTCAGAGCTCCATCCAACTGGACCTTGAACACTTCCAGGGAGGGGGCAGCCACAGCTTCTCTGGGCAACCTGTGCCAGTGTTTCACCACCCTCATGATGAAGAATTTCTTCCTAATATCTAATCTAAACCTGCCCTCTTTTAGTTTAGAGCCATTCCCCCTTGTCTTATCACTACACACCCTTGTGAAAAGTCCCTCTTCGTCCTTCCTGCAGGCCCCGTTCAGGTACTGGAAGGCTGCTATAAGGTCACCCTGGAGCCTTCTCTTCTCCAGGCTGAACAAGCCCAACTCCCTCAGCCTGTCCTCACAGGAGAGGTGCTCCAGCCCTCTGATCATCTTCGTGGCCCTCCTCTGGACCCGCTCTAACACTTCCATGTCCTTCTTACGTTGGAGGCTCCAGAGCTGGATGCAGCACTCCAGGTGGGGTCTCACGAGAGCGGAGTAAAGGGGCAGAATCACTTCCCTCGACCTTCTGGCCACGCTTCTCTTGATGCAGCCCAGGGTATGGTTGGCTTTCTGGTCTGCAAGCGCACATTGCCAGCTCATGTTGAGCTTAAAGTCTCCATCCTTGCAGATACTCAAAAGCTGTCTGGACATGGTCCTGGACAGCCAATTCTAGGTGGCCCTGCTTGAGCAGGGGTGTTTGACCAAATGACTTCCAGAGGTCCCTTCCAACCTCAACCATTTTGTGATTCTGTGGTTAGTGACACAGAATTGAAATGTATGATTGAAAACATGGATACACAATTTGGCTACCTTTTCTCAGTCTCTTACGACCAATAAAAATAGTAGGGATAGACACAGATGATTAGTAAAATCAGGCTTTTTGCTAAAAAGTCTGGGTAAGTTCAATCAGTCAAGTAGTAAATAACATGCTCTTGCCATTCATCTTGTGAAAGAGTAATCAAGGTATCTAAGTGCTCTCAGATCTGCTTCAAATCAGCATCAATAAAGAACGGCAGCTTGTGCTGCAGGGTAACAAACTAGGAAATAGTGTCATAGCAATATCATTGTTTCTCATTAAACCTTAGTGGGTGGCTGTTTTCAAACTGGTGATTACAATATTCTGTGATAGTTAATATACTTGTTCTGCTTTCTTGCTGTCACAAAAAAAACCCTAAAAATACATATTTAAGTGGGAACTGGAGCTTGTCCACTCAACTCCAAGAGCTGGACATTCCAAAGAGAAACTAAACATTGAAAAACTTAAAAATAAATGTCTAAGAAGAAGTTAACGTGATGTCAGAAATGAGTATTCCTGATAGTCTCTGATATGTGAGAAGTACAGTATTTCCCAGAAAAAAAAAAAAAAGGCATATAAATGAATTTGTGTCTTCCACTCTCAGAAGACAGATGGGTATAAAATCTATGGCTGAGAGACGGGAAGAATCACCTCTCTTGACCAGCTGGCAGCATTCCTCCCAATGCAGCCCAGGGTACTGTTAGCCACTTTTGTGGCAAGGTTTAAGGATAAGGGGTTGCTAGATTTGAGACTTCAGCAGTCTGGTGAGAAACTTTCTAGTTGTTCTGAGTTTTGGATGACTTCATGCATTTATTAAAAAAAAGAAAGATATAAGGAAGAAATAAGATCATTTACCTGATAAATACAGCCATTTGCATTTTGCTAGCTTAATGTTAAGTAATTTCAGGGACCATTTCAAAATTTTTACTCCTTCAACAGTACTGTTGATAAAGTACAGACCGTGCCACGTTACTTTGCAGAATGACAGTGTTCCTTCTTTCACTCTTGCGGTTTCCTCTTTTGTTTTTTTGTTTTTCTTCTTTTTTTCTTTTATTCTCTGAAACTCATATTTTTGGTGAATGAGCGTTATTCTGCTGCTTTTGTTTGCAGTAGGAGTTCTGCCAGTTGTTTAGTGAACTGCTTCATAAGGAGCCTGGCTGTTTGCGTTCAAGGATTGTCTTTTTTACTAGCGCTCAGAAGATGGACCAGGGAGGGTGCAGCATGTTTGTACAAGATTCCAGCTGTTACAAAGGTTCTCTCATGATCTCCAGTCATTTTGAAACTTGATGTAGATCTGACCTGAAGCTGATGGTTAGTCTGTGGGTGTAGGCTGCAGAAAATACATAGTATTAGTTGCAGAATATAGGTAGCTTGAAAAAGGCGTTTCATCAATACTGTCTGACTAGCACTCACTAACTGAATGACCATTGTGAAGAACTTGAAATATATGTAGAAGACCTAGCCTTTCTGGAAGGTCAAATTAGTCCTCTGATCCTTTATTCCCCACACCACTGTAATGGCAGTGTTGTCAAAATTAGTGTAAGGTTAAGAGTGGAGAGTTAGAAAAACATCAAATAATGCGTCTCGAAGCAGTACTTCTCAAAATTGTATATTAAGGCAATTTTATTGTAACTTTGTCAAAGAAATAGACAAATGTCTAAATGTTAAAATGAGGGGAAAAAAGAACAGGGAAAAACACAAGCTCCTTTTATGAGTTTTGCAGCTTGCTGGGTCACTCCACTGACGTATTCTCACTAGGCATTGTTTAACAAGTTTACTGAACTATTGAATAAGAAAATCAAACAACACACACCTGAAAATACTTGCCACAGCCATGTCCAGAGAGTGCAATAGAGAAGAAAACTGGTGTTAGGACATATTTACATTTAAGAAATTTGTCTTAACAGTATTCAGGAATCTAGTGAGAGAGGCTAGGTTTGAATTGAGTCATTACCCAGTTAAAAATAACCTTTCCAGGTCATGTCATTTTGTTTGCCGCAGTGAAATAAGTTTATTTCAGCAGAATGAAGCCGTTATTAGCTTGGCAGAGTCCACTTGTCAGAATTTTATGGAGCAGAACACCGTTTGGCTTGGAAATTCAATAAATACTGTAATGTGAGAGGAGTTAAACTCCAAGGGCTGAAGGGGCACAGCATGGGGAATTTGTCACTAGTGCATTGTTTGACACTTCTGTTGAGAAAATATCAGGATATATGAAGAATGATCATTAAAAATCTCTCTCATGATACATAGTGATGTTAAATATATGGAATGAAATGATTTTTTCAATATTGAAGCAGAATAGCAGCATTTTAAAAATTAAATAAATACTTTGCACTTCTGTTTTCACCTACTTCATTTCTCCTGTATGCATTTCTTCTAACATTGGGATTAGTAGGGGGATGGTTTAGCATGGTTGGAGGAAATCTGCAATTAAATGTAATCCAACTATTATTGTTTAAATCAGCATGGGAAAAATTGCTCTGTGCTGTGTATTTGTCTGAAATGTGGGAGGCTGGTGTTCTGTCTCCAGTGGGAGAGGAGTAGGCAAATTAATTGCTCTCCCTGCAAGGTGAAACTATGCAATTCACTCATGTGATAATTTTAGAGGCAGGGATGAGGTAGTCAGCAAAAACTGGTTAGGGTGCCCTCCAGCTATCCAGACTTTCTGCTTGTACTTGGAACACTATCATTTGAAATAACTCTTTAAAGTATTGCCTGTTCGAACAAAAAGATTGCCTCTGTGAATAAGTGATGGAGTCATTTTAGTTTTCCAGTCCTGTATGGTAATACTTATAAACAATGAGCTAATCAACAATTAAATATATCGTGGAGTATTGATTGTATGAAGTCATTCTGTCAGGACTGGATGTTTTTATTAAAAAAAAAGTACATCTGAAGTAGGAGTTACTGAAATACTAGTTGAAATACCATGCTTTGTACTATATAAAAATGAAATGCAGCTATTTTAATAATTCTAAGTGTTAAAATCTGGTAATTTCTAGAAAGTGAAGTATTCCTGTAAGGGAGTCAAGTGGTGGACCACAACAGGAAAAAGTTATTAACATATTCTAAATGATATTAACTGTCTTTTCCAGAATTTATTCTTTATCAGCTGTTCAGTCTATTTTCCTTTGTCATCTAAAAATTGTGCTGTTCGTGTATTCATTTTCAACCACAGTCACGCTAATGTGAGGGTACAGAGTAAGCCCTAAACCTTTTACAGACAGTGGGAAATGATTTGCTTCTGTGCAGGAGAGTGCCAAAGATGTCTGTATACATTTAGAAAATCTTAAAATTGTTGTGCCAAAGAAGTCTATATACTTTTAGAGTTAAAATTGATGTTACCTTTATCATCAGTTCATAACTGTTCCTGCTAGTGTAATGTGACTAAATCCAGAGAATATACTGTGGTTCATTTGATGGAAGTGCTACCTTCAATATTTTACTTGAATAGTGTTAGCACGCTTCTTCGTATCACTTGAGAAAAGAAAATGGGAGTGGCATTTGAATAAAGTACATTGTTTTCATATTTGTTGCCTATTTTTTTATTATATTTTCTTTTTTTTCTTTAGTATGCTTGTATTCTTTTTTTTTTTTCCCAAAGTAGTAGTGCTCTGTATCTTTTTTCAGTCTGAACAGAATTATCTTGTCTTCACTACTCTTACTTGTGTGACTCGGAAATAAGGGTGTTGTGGTTGGTACATCTGTGCGTCCTATTCAGACAGCTACCCTGAAGATGACAGTAACTGGGTGTGCAGATCTAGTCCCAGATAAGCCTTAGCATGTAGTCTCTGAGTTTAATTTCGCTTAGGGTAGGATGCTTCTCTCTAATTTTGAAGTAAGCATTCTCACATTTATGTTGGAAGTAGGAGTGTGCCTTGAAGTAACTAATTCATTTAATTGTACCAGAGATCTCCGCTTGTCTCAAAACATGTTGAGACTGGTGATTCAACTTTTTAATTACAGCCCTTAATTTGAATAAAATGGTTTAGGAAAAGGCTTTCCATATACTCAAAACCTCAAAAAATTTTATGAAATGTTTTTTTTAAAATAAAAAGCAAACATCTTAATGTCCAAGTTCTTTGCATTTGGTTAGTAGCTATAACTGTAGTTGGACACAGAAGAAATCATTCACAAATTGGTAGTTCCTGGAAGGCTTTTTAGCTGGGCAAGCTGTGTACACTTACATTACATGGACATAGCTTACCAAAAGAATCTGTTCTGTGATATCCTGAAGCAGCAATAAACAAACATACCAGAATAATTGACACAGTTTACTGGCATTTCACAGTTTATATGCTGCCACATCTATATTAGATTCTGGCAGCTGTGCATACTGGTGACTAAATATACTTCATTTTTATTTTTTGTTCATTCACTTAGTGCGCTTGGTGTTGTCATGAAGTTTTGTGATTTTTTAATTAATACTAAAATTAGAATTTTTAAATTATAATTTTTACAGTCATATTACTTCAGGAAATTTTAGCAAATAAAGTTAACCAGGCAGAAGTTTTGTAAAGAAAGTACAAATTATATACACCATAGTATTGAGAAATTATGATATTGTATGGGGCTATTTTTTATTGATCTTTACAGAATACTTTATCTTGGATTTAGAATGAATTTTTCTTTGATTATGTTACTCTTCCCAGCTTCTTAAGCACTATCAGATATTACACTTACATCCAAGGGGCAGCCAAAGGTTTGCATTTTGAATGACTTCATCCCTCGGCTTCACAGACTACAGGAAAAAAAAATATTCTTGGTGTCCTAATCACCCGGGCCAATTTTTTGCTGAGATGATCTGGATATTTCCCAACCAATACTGAAATTTTTACTTGTTATCATTATTATAGTAGATTTATGCTTTCAGAAAGAAAATAATACTAAAATTTTATCAAATACAGGTGTTTCCAGTTGTCATTTGCGATGTTATCATCAAGTGTTCTAGTCTGAGATTTTTGGCTACGTCTAAGTGGAGGGACATGTTATGGGTCCTCTTACGTCTACAAAAGCCACCTGCTTGGTCTTTTTGTCACTGACAGAGAACTGTTTGTCATGTGATCATCTGGGACATCTCTGTTTTGTGTGGAACTAGAACAAAGAATAACCCATGATTGCATATACCCACGCCTAAGTTGGACAAATTGTTTTCCCAGATTTCTATGTTACATTAAAAACATGCCCAGAATTATTATGTCTCAAATCTGTTTGTTAAAATCTGTAGTTAAATCTGAAATTCAGTGAACTAGTGGATGCAGAAGAGTGTGACTATGAGAGTATCCAGGGCACTCTGACAGTGTCCAAATACAGGGTGGGCTTGGGTATGCCAGAGCAGTGTTTTTCTCTCAGCGTGGTTAACTGTAGACTAAGAAATACAGAGTAAAGCCCCAGACCCATCTGTGAGGCATAGACAGTAATAGTGCTTTGGAGGTACTTCTGCACAAGGAAATTTAAATGAGTATGTGTGGCGGGCAACAAAATAGTTTTGAGTTGAGGAATTTAATAGAATCTAGTTAATTGCCAATTAACCTACTATTGACTCCAGTATTGAGAAATAAAGATGAGCAATAAAAGAAACACTTAGACAAATGCACCTTGGCTTGTCTCCAGACACCTCCCTCGCACGCCCCTGTTTTGTCCTCCAGTCCCCTCTGCGCACGTCACAGCCCGTGCCTTTGGTGAGGTGACAGGTGGCACAGGTGGCTGGGGTCAGTGCCTAGTGGTTTCTTTTCTTGTTTTATCCCTCCGTGTTTTTTGCTGAGCTGCTCCAGCGTGGGTTCCTCCATGGACTGCTGTCCCCTCGAAGCTGTCTGTGTCTGTCCCAGCTTGAGCATACCTTACCTGGTGCCCTGCTCACATCTCCTTGCTCCAGTCCTTCTCGGGCATCAGTTTGCCGCAGCCCTGCTTGGACATCTCTTTGCTGTAGTCCAGCTCAGGCATTTCCTCTTGTGCCTCTTTCTTCTCCAGCAACTCTCCTGCCCTGGTGTCTCTCTCCTCTGCTCCGGCATCATGTCTGCCCCAGCTCGAGCCTCTCCTCTTTGCTTCTGTGTCTCTCTCTTCCCTGGCAGTTACTGCCCTTTCTTAAATATGCTTTTGCAGAGACACTGCGAGTTCCTCTGGTTGGTTCGGTTTTGGCACAGGGTGGGTAGGTTTGATGCGTGGTGGAGCCGTCCGGAACCGGCTGTAACCGTCCCTGGGAAGGACGGGCCCTGCGGCTCTGCTGCCTGCTTCCCGGGCCTGGCCAGCTGCGCCCCGCGACTGCGCAGCCTGCGCTTGGTTCCCAGCGAGGGATGGCAGGACGGCCCGTCGTCCGTCAGGGTCGGTGCTTGCTGAGTGTTGCACTCTCTGCAGCAGAGAGCTAATTTCATCCTCTTGAAAAGGAAAAGACACAAACTGGAAAAACGCTGTCATCAATGTTGTCTGCGTTTAGTAACACCGTCTCAGGAGTTGTGGTTTTCATTGTGTGTAGGTGAAAAGCAGTGCCTTACTTGACCCTTATGATCCCGAAGGAAAGGCTACAACAAAAGCATCTTTTAAGTTTCTTTTCTAAAGGTTAGGAAGGGCTCATCTTCCTCTGAAAGTCACTGCCACAGATGTTTTGTTCCCCAGACGGCAATATTTCCAATATTACTGCAGAGGATGAGATCTTACAGTCCATTTCTTAACCTCTCAGTAGCGTTTCTTGTTGTCAGATGGTTGCCAAGTGTAGATGTGGATCCCACTGTAGCAGTAGTTAAGAGAAATACAGAGAATATTGATATTACCATTTAACTTCATCTGAAGGCAGTGTGGTAAGAAATGCAGCGCTCTGAATGAGTACTGTTGACTGGGAAGGATGCTGAAATGTTTACATATGGTTCGTTGTTTGTGGCAATCTTCTTTGTACGGGCTGAAGTACAGGTATGCTTGACAAACCAGCGTCTGTTGCTGGGGCCACGGGATATTAAAGGAACAATTGAAAATATGATAGACAGTCCTCATGCATTCTGGAATTACTTACCCTGACCCATGCCAACATTGTATCAGGTAATGAGCAACCAGGAATTTAGACCTTTTTGTGCCTTAAACACTGATTATCAACCACATACAACAGTAAAAATGCTGACATTAATGATAGTTAAATATTTCAGGTATTTTAACAATTGCTGTTTGAATTGGTATTGCTGACATTTTTGCTATTCTGTTGTGTGAACTGACACCACTATTGCTTCATGCATTTGTCACTGACTGTCTTGCTCTAAGTAGATCTCAAACTGAAAGAAGTGCAGTTCGCATTTTTCAACCCAATAACTTAAATAATTAAGATAAACAACTATGCCTCTGAACAAGTTTGTTCATTTGTTTGTTTTTAAAGTAATTATTTTGGTATCTATTTCCTGGGGCTTCTTTTCGTATGGTTTTTCAGCCATAGTTGAAGAAGAACTCTTAAATCATGCAAACTCAATCATCTGGTGTCACTTGAGTTTCAGATGAACACTGCTCTTAGTCATTGAAGCGTAAAATAAACTGAAGAAGCAAACCTTTAGGAATCAGTTTATATACCTTTAATTTACAAGGGTTGTAGGGATATGTTATGTGTCCATATCTAGAAGTGTATATGTATTTATGGACGCCAGCTGTTTCAGCCTGTGAGTGGGGACATAATGGATTGTCCATGGTAATGCTTTTTTTCCAAATTGCCTTCAGAATATTCAACAAAAGGACTAATAGATTCTCATGGGTCTTGGGACCACCAGACATTGCTATAGTGATTTGGAAATACTCTCCCTAACCAGAAAAAACAGTTGTTTGTAGTCAAAGGTAGAGCAAGTAAGAGTGAATCCTTCTGTTTAGACAGAAGTTGCTCTTTTTTACTAAGTAGTAAGTTGTTCTCACAGTTCATGGTGTAAATCTCTCCTCAAAGTACCTCCTGTGAGCTAGCAACAATTAAATACCTTTTTGACTATCAGCAACTTACTGCTTATCACTGCAAACCTAGTATGCACACTTCTGCTTTACATCTCTGAAGAGACGATATTTTTGTGTGGGTCTCATGTTTAGCTACTGGTAGAATCAGTGTAAATTTAAGGAAGCCATATTCTGATTACAGAATTATAGGATTTTACATGGATTGTGAAGACTAATTAGGTCATTGTATTGGTTAGGGCAAGCACTTTTGGGCTTTGTATTTTGTCAGTGCATACTTAGATACAAATGCCAGAAGATTTCTAAACATGATCACAACACAAATGAGGATGAGAAATGTAAACTTCGGCAGATGAAATATGCAGACTGAAAGCATGCATGAAAAGCACAGGTTTTTCAAACATAACAGCATGCAGAAAAAATTGTGATTTTAGAAACCTGACAGATGGTACTAGCATTAAATCACATTAAAATAAAGTAGTATATTTTGTTTTGAAAAGGAAGACTAGATTCCATGTTTGAAAATCTACCAAAATGTTTTTCTCATTTTTTGTTTTCTGAACGATTTATTAGCAGCTGCAAAGTAAGCAATGTTGTGTTGAAGAACCAGGCCTGATGTTTGTAAAATATATGCTTGTCTGTATGTGTTTGTGGGTTGTTCTTTTAAACTGTTAATGCATAGACATGAGATTCCCTTGGTTGCACAGTGATTAGACTGTTAGAGTGATGCTAAAGGAACAAAATGTTTTGACACCCGTTTAACTTTATGGCACCAATACTATTGCTGAAATGAATGGGAATACTCTTGCTCTTAAATTTCAGTAGGTGATGTGTTAGATTGTTCCTGAACTAATTCAGATGTTTTGAGGTCAAAAGGAGGCCTTCATTGACTTTGAGTGACTCAGTTTGTACCTCCAAATCCAGGTTATATGTGTGTGTGTGTGTGTGTGTGTATACTCATATATTCAGGGTGAGCGGGACAAAGAATATTTGGGAACGTTTAAGATTGTCTGGGACACTGGAATGGTATATGAGGGTTGACTGAAGTTGTGGCTGTCAGTAGGAACACTAGTTAAGGATCTTGATTCTGCTGCTTCACCATTAGGTCATGATGATTTGCAGCCTTTTGTGTATTACGTTTCTTGGCCTTCTAGTCTAGATATTAATTTGGCTTGTTCTGCAGCAGTTTGAAGGAGAATTATGTGAGCATGCAGGGAGGGAATTGTATGGTTACCAAAACTATAAAATATAACAACTTAGAATATTTACAGTAAGGAAAAACACCTGCATATCTGAACACTAATGTGAAAAAGTTTTCTCTGTATAGTAAAGGGGAAAAGGTAAGAAAACAGGGAGGGCTGTAAATGAAATTTAACAGTCTTAATACTGTGAAGAAACTATTCTTAAACAGATAGTCAATATTATCAGGGTCTGTAGATCTTCCTTTATCAATTCTGTGAACTATATCATAGACAATTAAGAATGTACTGTTTTGGAAATAGTAAGATTCGTATTACAGTGCAAAGTTTTGCAATGCAACTAAAAAAGGAGAAATGCTAGCCACCTGCAGTAGTAACTTTTAAAAGTCTAGAGGTACCTCATGATTTCCTGAGGACTCTCAACTTTTTATTCCCTAGTTAAGAATTGAATGATACAGGGGGGTGTGTGTGTGTGTGTGGTGTTTGCTTCTTAGGGTTTTTTATTATTATTTCATTTTTTGGCAGAAGATAATGTTAGAGTTACTGCCATTGTTTCTGTAAGGATTCCTAGAACTGCTTGGCTGGCCTTGTATGGCCTCATGATTTGGAACTAGTGAGGTGATTCAGAAATACCTGTTTTGAGTCAACCTTCCATGTGGTGTAATTCTGAGAAGCTTGCAGTGGTCAGAGGAGAAATTCTATTGATTTTGTGTATAGTTTCCTGGTTGAAAAGCCAAGATTTTTCCCTGTTTTCTAGCTCACCATACTCTGCTAACATGAAAAAACCCTACCACTGAGTCCTACTGGTTTCTTATTCAACTGGTTTCTTTTTGTGTAAAGTATGGTTTGAAACCAGTGTAGTGCTGTTTACTCTGTGGGCTTGCTTCTGACTTTTGCTCAACTAGAGGCAGTCTGACACTCCTATTCACAACTGGCGACTGATTCATTATACCTTCCCCAATCAACTTGGACTTCTTGTTATGTATAGCTACAAAATTCAATTGCATAGTTTCTTAAAAAAAAAAAAAATCAAACTAAATGTTACAGTTACTGCCGAAGACAGTGGTAGCTGTTTGCATGCAGTTTGCCTGGGTTTAGATGAGTGTGAAAGTTAAGACAGTATCAAGTCTTTGTTACAAGCAGCTACACATAGTCAATTAGTTACCCATGAGGGTTAGATCTTTTTCTGAGTAAAATGGGATCAAGATGTCTTAGTGGTATTTGTCAGAGGAATAAATCAACAATTTCTATCAAACAATTATCAAATAATGCTGTACATTGAATAGATAACAGAACTAAATTGCTAGAACAAATCAAGGAATGCATATACCAGCTTTAAGGAATTTTTCTTCAAGATAAAGAAGAGGTGACATGCTTGTTTTGTGTTAACTTCTTTGTACAACGAGTGCAGATGAGACATCTATAATACCATGATAATTTCTTTTAGGATTTATGTAATTGTTCTGTAGCTGTCAGAAAGCAAGAAGGTTTGAGTGTTTTAGACACATAGATTAGTGCTGGTAATGTACTTTTAATGTAAGAACACTGTGCTTGGACTTTACATACCGTACGCCTCACACAGCATGTAGAAGAAATATTTTAAAGGTCTCTACATGTATGATGTGTTCCACCTTTCCTTGGAGAAAGGGCTAAAGACATTACCTTTGCTTTTATTGCCACTTTCCAGTCCCTAGTAAATTAATGTCTAGCATCACTTCCTTCTGTTCCAGTTCTTCATAACACCTCTCTGTTTAAAAAGTAATTAAGATCTAGTCTTCTATGTTTCTTTGGTAAATCTAGTCTGCTATGTTTCTTTGGTAAATAGTTTTCTGACTTGGTAGCTGACCATGCTGCAGATTGTGAGAGGAGCAAAGAAAGGAATGATACTTTTTTGCTTAACAGCCTTTTAAGTGAGTGTGCGTGTTCCAGGATTTCCCACAGGGGGAACAGTGAAGTGTAAGACACACTTCTGCATCTATGGTTAGGATTGTGGCATGGAAGTGTTCTGTAATAAGAAAGATCTGTTTCACAGTGAATCAAGAAATTTTTAGTTTGAAGTTTCAAAGTTGGGTGGAATGAAGGCAAAACCAAACAGGAGATGAAAGATCTTTTCATGCTGTACCAAAGTGGTGTATAGTTTGTCTGAAATTATACTTCACTGTAGGAAAATCTCTACCCCTCTTAAAAAGAATAACATTATTTAACTAGTAGTAGCCAAGCTAGAAAATCATACTAACAGAAATCTCATCTATCCTTCTTAAACAATCGGACTTCTCTGTCAAAGATAAATTTTACATTTCCGTATAAATGTTATAAATTTCCTGTTGAAAGTTAATCTTACCAGAAATAATGAACTTTAAGGACAGATAAGAGATGACAGGATTGAAAGACAAACATCCTACTTCAAGGCTGCTGCTGATTTCTGTGCTTCTAAAAGGCATTGCTTTAATTGCTTTCCTGTGTAGGGTAGTGTGTTCCATTTTCATCAGGAAATGCAACAATTCAGTGTTCAATTTGATAACACATATGTGAATTTTTTTTTTTCAAGTGTGCCATTCGGCTTGTCCAGCTATATTAAAGGTTTATAGATGCCTTCCTTCATCCTCTTTTCCAAAATAATCTCTGATGTTTGTGGTCAAATGTACCATAAGTGTGTGTCCATAGTAGATTTTTTAGTTCATTAACACTGCTGAAATAATTTTATTTCTGCCAGACTGGGAAGTTGAAGCCATTTACACTTCAGGAGAGAAGAAACGTCATTTGGAACCAGACAGACTATTACAGTTTGACTTCGACTTTTGCTACTGAATCTACTGGAGGGGTTTTTTTTTGGGTGGGGGGGATCAATCTTTTTCTTTGCTATAAACTAAATAAAGTCATTTTTTTAAGTTTGTGAGGATAGCACTGTTTGTTTCTATTTTACAAAGAAAGGAGAAAATCAGAGAAACTATTTATCATCCTCAAATATTGACTTTAAATTAAGCAAAGGTGATTTTTAACTTAGTTTTTTATAAATTATTGGATAATGTGGTAAAAATACATATATGAAAGACCTCTCCATATCCTCTGAGATGACTATATGAACTATCTCAGAAGGCCGCATTGTGGTTATGTGACAAAATACAAAAACACCTCAGACATTTTACTCTCAGTCTTGTTTTTCTGAGTGATAGATAGCAGCCTTCCATCTCAGACCACTTCCTTCTTAGTTTTCCAACAAAATCAAATTGGATTTGACTTTTATTTCTGTCCGAGTAGACTACAGTTGAGATTGTTCTGGTGTTGAAATGTTTGGTCTAAGATTTTTTAAGGAAGCTTGTAGTATGTACTAAGTGGTTAGCAATACTCAAATTCTGACGTTGCTAAAATCATTTGAAGCAGACCATTCTACTCATGTAATTCACCTTTTGTCATTTTAGCGTGCTCATATTTCTGCTTTTGTGGAAGAGTTTTATGTTTGTGGTTAGTACTTGCTGCTAGGAGCAAAAGCATTCTTGCCTAGGTTTCTCCTAACTGTTTACTTTTAAAATTTGGACTTTCTGAAAGACTCACAGCAGGTATACCAAGGGGGGTGATTTATTTCTGAAATACAGAAGCTCATTAGATACTCTTTAGTGCTTTTTGTAAGCTTAAAGGTCAGCAAGTGAAGACCCTACCCTACAGCAAACTGGAGAAACTTATAGTGTGTTTCTTGTAAGAAAGTCCTCCTTCAGCAGCTTCTCTGTGTTTAGCTATTTGTGCTTACCTCTAATCCGGGTTTTGACACTAGTGTGTATGTTAACTATTCTGAGATCAGGAAAAACTCTCGTAGTGAATTATGGCATATGGCTAAGTGGTTCATTAAAAGAATGAAATTTAAATTAAATTAAAAAGCCTATAAGAATCTGCATTCTACTTGTGAAGGAAGACAGCAACAGTAGATGAAGAATCAAATCTGATGGGCCCAACAAAACGGCATGAACTGAAAATTCAGTTCAGTAACTATAGATGAGATTTTTAGAATCTACTGTCAAGTTAATATGAAAACATTTTAACAAATGGTTTAGATCAAAATTTAATTTGTTTTCTGACACCCATTATGTTGTGAGATTATTTTCAAATTTCTGTTACGAAATAATGTGGCTTTTATAGTATCAAAGAGTAGTGGAAGTATACATGATTTAATATGGGCTAAAAAACTGCATTGTATTGGGATTTTGGGGGAGCATGTTTTTTCTGTAGTTGCAAAACAAACAGTGGAAGTTGTCCACCCAGATTAATTTCATGCTTTAATTTTAGAGCATAGCCTTATTCGCTGGATTTTGCTTTCAGAATTTTCTTCCCTGTATTCTTCAGAATAAGGGATAAATGAAAGCCACTGTGTAATACCCGTTGAAAGCTTACGTGATTTAACCAATCCTGGAGAGCAAGTTTTGTGATAAAAGTGTTGTTCTAGAATAGGCAATCTTCAAAACACCATATTTCGATCCATTTCATTTTATTCATAATGAAACGTGGATTGCTAGTTTTGTTTGGTAGAGGAAGATGAGCTTGTATGTATTTTCCACAGTTTGTTTTTTTTTCCCTAATTTTTGGGAGTTCTGTGCAGGCTATTATTTTTTTAAAATTATGAAGAAAATATATGATTAAAGTAAGTTCCGTGAGTAGCCATTGAGTTTTACAAATGATGATACTCAGTGCTTCACATTCTATTCTTTACATTCCTTCTCATTGTATCACATGATCATTAAAATGGTGTTTTTCTTGCTAGTTTGTTTATGTTAGCATCAGAATACTGAAAAATGCAATATTATTTCAAGTTTTATTTATTTCAAGTTTTCTGTCCTTGTCATCACGAGTTTGGATTTTGGGGAGCAAAGATGATACTTTACTGTTTTGGCCTCTAATGCTAATATAATCAAAGCATGAGTAAAAGACACTCTTAAATCAAGAGACCATTTTTCCTTTGGTTTTATGATTTATAATTGTTAGAGTGAACCTGTGTTCTTCACAGCCTAGTTTCTTTCCAAGATGTTGATATCTACTCCAGATTGTTCCCACTGCAATGTTATGTCTTTAGCAAATAATAGAGTCAAAAAATGGCCAAATATATTAGTATTTATCTGTGTGTTGTCAGAAAGGTATCCTGAGATCTGTTACCAATGTTATTGCTACTTTAATATTTTCTGTATAAATTATTATAATTAATAGTATTATTAATTTAATCTTAATATTTTAGAAGATATCAATAAAACAGTTTTACAAAGTTGAATGAGCAGCCTTTTGGATTTTACAGGTAATGATATTTCCTCATGCTCTCTATATTCAATGTGTCTTTTTATGATTTACAAATATTTTGCAATTTCATCTTTAGTTCTTATAAAGGACTTCTTACTGTGTTTTATATTTGTACCAGTTTAGATGTAGAAATGGATTTCTATTTCTTACAGACCTGCATTGTCTGAGATCTGTTAGCTGAATATTGACCTGTACATAATGAAAGAGTGGTGTACTACTTCCTCTACCATTCCAGACATTTCACATGAGACCTGTCTCTCTTTTTTTTTACAAGTGGTAGTAATACCTATTTCTTAAAATATCTTCCACTGATGAAGTTAAAATTATGTAAGTTTTTCCTCTTCCCAATTAGACAGAGAATGTTTATACATGACCTCAGGTCACCTGCATAGTTTTGGGGGTTTTTCCTGGTTTAGTTGTGAAGGGAATAGGTATTAAGAAAGGGAATGTGTCTAAGCATTTTTTTCACAGACTAGGGAACCCGTGTGCTTTTACATTCACCAGTAGGAAGGAGTATACAAAAAAAGGGAAGGATCATAGGCATTAAATGAGCTGGGAGTTGAGCCTTTATCAAATGGAGCTCTCTCGGGATTCAGACACAATATATTTAACAATTATCCTAAAAATACTTATGTAAAACCATAAGGTGCATATGTATCTAGTTATTTTTAATATAATAAATATATTAGTTATTTTTATATAATATATAATGTATATGCAATGTTTTTTAATCTTGTATGTACTTACAGAAAAACGAAATAATTGCATGTACACCTTATACTTTTATAACAGCGTTTTTAGGTAAATTGTTAAATACAATGTACATAAACATATGTTTTTATACACATCTCTGCCGTTACTTGTATATCCCATCTTCTGTCATATCACAGTCTGCTGATAAAAATTCAACAGACCGTTTAGGTTCTTTGGAATGAAAAGAAAGTAGAAACTCTCTGAAGAATCCTCCAGAAAGAACTGCTAACAAAAGTAGGCACAGTGGGTAAAAGGTAATACTTACGAGATTCAGTCCACTGCAATATTCCTTGTCTGAAAGACATATAAGATATCTTTTAAATGTGGCTTTATGTCTACGTTTTTCATCATTTCAGTCTTGGGCACTGAATATTGTAAACTGCTGATAATTTCTCTGAGACAGAGTGAGCTCTGCCAGCCGGGCAATCTGCATCCTGGTCTGTCATTCACACTTCAAATAAGCTGAATAATAAAATGGTGATGTTACTATGACTAAATGATCTAAAAGGTTTTGACCCTGAAACAAATGCCTTTTCTGTAGTTGTTTTTTAATTTTATTCTGATGATTTAAAGATGTATATGTAAATATATCTACATATCTCTATGAATATATCTATATAAATAAGTGTAGCTATGTGTAAAAATACAGTCTCACCACATACATACTCTAGGTGTCAACAAAATTTCTGGTTTAGTGTATGACTCAAGAGACATGCTGAAATAACCTTAAGGAAAAGTTGAAGTTGCCTTTTCAGTTCCCCGTTTATTAGAAGAACTGATTGAATTTGTGTGCTGGCACCATGACAGGAGAAAGTCATGCTAAAAATAATTTTTTTAATATTAAAAGGTCTGCAAGAATGTCAGGACAAAAAAGCATGAGTCAGTCAGGTAGGTTCTGCTGTCAAAATCCTGACTGATAATGACTCATTCTGATAATTCCTGCATCTTGCATTATAGATGTGTGGTGTACAGGTGTGGTGAAGACTGACACCCCATTGCAGAGTGGACATGTAAGTGTTTTCAGGTGGAGGAAATAAGAGTTCTGTTACAGGTCCATTTTCAAAGGAAGTAACTGTAGTGTTTTAGTACTTATCAGGATGTTGCCATGCCTTTTTCTGCTTAGAGGTGGTGATGTTTTTAATGTGAAGAACTGCAAACATCACTCAGGATCTAGAGAACTTGCCCCCTGTGAGGCAGTGGAGGGATCAGTCCATTTACCTCAGCTACTTAAAACATTACGGTTTGTTTAAATTTTTACTGGCCTTGCTGTGGAATACTGGGTATCTTAGATTCAGTGAGGATCAGGGCCCAATATTATGTCTATGATACTGAGACAGGAAAGAATCCCTTTTCGGGAAAGTATTTGTGTACATGTTTGCTCATGATGTGTTTCATTGCATATCCATTAATAAGCTGTAATTCACATCACTTCCACTGATTAACTGCAAAGTGTTGCCACAGGAGTAGACACCATTGCACTTGTGTACAGTTGGATATTGCTACAGAAAAGTAGCATATCTGTTGTGTGTGCTGGTGTTTTACTCTCTAACATAGACATTACTTCCAACATAATTTCGCAGTCCTCTGTTCCTTCTTTTCTATTATATCTTTTTTAATGTGCCTAATTTCCAAGTGATTTCAGTGTTTAAGGCCTCTTGAGCATCACTGTGAGTAAAAGGCAGGAACCAGTGAGGGCGACAGCAATGATTATGTAGTTAAAATACCACTTAAGAGAAAACAAAATATGAGGCAGGACAGTGTGTCAGCAGATTATTTTTTTAACTCTACCTCTGTAATAAAACAGTTGTGGGACGTTGAAACTAGGATAGAATTGTTGAACTAGTTTAAAGAATATTTAAAGAACTGGGAACATGTGTAATAATACTGCACACCAACAATTTCTATATGAGAGTCAAGAATGTAGGAATTATTGTAAACAGTTCGACCATGGTGAGTTGCTTTAAACTTTCTCTAAAGAGTCCGTGAATGAAGTTTCACATTTGCAGATTTATTCCCGTGGCAATTCTGTGCAGTGATCTGGATTACCATTATACAAATTGATTTTGAGTTTGAGAATTGAGTATCAGCATAAGATATGTATTTTTTTAAAGGAACTTCAGGAAGTCTTCTTTTCACCTGTTGGGGGTGGTTTAGAAAAAAGCATATAGTAGAACTTTTGAAGTTATTTGAGAAATGCTTGCATTTCAGTTAGCATTTATCTGTTGCTGGATACTAAATTCAGTTTGGACTGTTGAACAGAAGTGATTATTCAACTGCAGAAATAAAGGCAGCTTTATAGCTAAAAATGAACAAATTGATTACACAAAAAATGAACAAATTGATTATACCAATACATTCCAGTACATTAATGAATCCACAGAGAAGTCACAGGGTGAACTCTATATAGATAAATTCAAGCCATCCTCCAAAATTCATTGTAAGTTTCGGTACTTCAGTAAATGAGTATACATCTTTGTCCTAGATCCCAAGCAGTCTTTTGCACAAAGATTGGTGGAAGTTTGGACTGGAAGTTTGGGGCTTCCATTACACAACTTCAAATAAAATTGTTTGATGTGGAAGTGTCTGTGAGGTAGTGCAATAGATACGACATGACTAAATTCATGTATCTGGACTTCTATATTCTGGGCTTTTTAGATATGCTAAAAAGAGGAAAAAACCATTAAAAAAAGAAGAGGTGAATTAGGTAAAATGTAAAAATAGTGATTTGCATTTATTTGATAGTTAAAGGAGCTGATTTGCAAAAAAAGAAAAGTAATGCTTGAAGCAATTTATTATTTTTGGTTCCAGAGTCTTTAAAAAATGAAGAAACAATAGTCACGTGATTTGTGGAGATAGTCCTGGGTTCCACGGTGCTCATAACTAGAAAATAACTTGTGTGGTGGAGAATTTCTAACATATGGAAAGGTAACAGTGTGCATACGATGGACATCAAAAAGCGTGACAGGTATCTACAGGTACCTGGGCTCACAAGATCATCCTTTTGAGTTTTGTGTTCTGTTTAAGACACAAAGCATATCTACTTTTTTCTTCCCCTTGTCTTTTAAGCTATGACCTGCATGCATTTGTTTATACAAGCGTCATTAACCTCGTGCTGACAGCAGTGATGGATCATATGACAGAGGCTAGGTCTGAGGAATTCTGATTCTGGATAGCAAGGGATTAGAGATATATCAGCACTCCTGGCTAACAGGAAAAGTCCCAGATGACTGGAAGATCGTCAGTGTGATGCCCATCTGCAAGAAGGGCTGGAAGGAGGATCTTGGGAACTACAGGCCTTTCAGCCTGACCTCGGTGCCAGGGAAGATTATGGAGGGATTCTTCCTGAGTGTGCTCACTGGGAATGTGAAGGACAACCAGGGGATCAGGCCCAACCAGCATGGCTTCATGAAAGGCAGGTCCTGCTTGACCAACCTGATCTCCTTCTGTGACCAGGTGACCTGCCTAGTGGATGAAGGAAAGGCTGTGGATGTCATCTACCTGGACTTGAGTAAGGCCTTCAACACTGTTTCCCACAGCATCCTCCTGGAGAGACTAGCTGCTCATGGTTCGGATGGGTGTCCTCTTCACTGGATGAAGAATGGGCTGAATGGCCGAGTGCACAGAGTAGTGGTGAATGGAGTGGTGGCCGCTCCCAAGTGGTGTTCCCCAGGACTCAGTTTTGGGTCCGGTCTTGTTTAACATCTTTATCAATGATCTGGGTGAGGGGATTGAGTGCTCCCTCAGTAAGTTTGCAGGTGACAGCAAGTTGGAAGGGAGTGTTCATCTGCTCGAGGATAGGAGGGCTCCACAGAGGAATCTGGACAGGCTGGATTGATGGGCTGAGGTCAACTGCATGAGGTTTAACAAGGCTAAGTGCCGGGTCCTGCACTTCAGTCACAAAAACCCCATGCAATACCACAGGCTTGGGGAGGAGTGGCTGGAAATCTGCCCGGTGGAAAAGGACCTTGGAGTGTTGGTTGAAAATCAGGTGAATACGAGCCAGCAGTGTGCCCAGGTGGACAAGAAGGCCAACAACATCCTGGCTTGTATCGGGAATAGTGTGTCCAGCAGGAGTAGGGAGGTAATCGTGCCCCTGTACTTGGCACTGGTGAGGCTGCACCTTGAGTACTGTGTTCAGTTTTGGGCCCCTCACTACAAGAAGGACATTGAGGTGCTGGAGCATGTCCAGAGAAGGGCAACGAGGCTGGTGAGGGGTATAGAGAATAAGTCTTACGAGGTGTGGCTGAGGGAGCTGGGGCTGTTCAGTCTGGAGAAGAGGAGGCTGAGGGGAGACCTTACTGCTCTCTACAACTACCTGAAAGGAGGTTGTAGTGAGGCAGCTGTTCGTCTCTTCTGCCAGCTAACTAGCGATAGGATGAGATGCAATGGCCTCAAGATGCATCAGGAGAAGTTTAGATTAGATATTAAGAAAAATTTCTTTACTGAAAGAGTGGTCAGATATTGGAACAGGCTGCCTAGGCAAGTGGTGGAGTCACCAACCCTGGAGGTGGTTAAGAAACATGTAGATATGGCACTTCAGGACATGGTTTCACAGGCATGGTGGTGTTGGGTTGACGGTTGGACTCGATGGTCTGTTCCAACCTTAATGATTGTGTGATTCTGTGACATTGCTTGGAGTACATCCTTACATTTTTTCACTTAATCCAATTGTTTCTGTTATTGTAATTTAAAAATAAATAAATAAATAAATACGTCTTTCTCCTGTCAACAGTGTATCTTCTAGCACCTGAGGTGAGGAAGCAATACAAACTAACACATCATCTCAACAGCTGAATAAGTTTCTTCAGTAGAAAACCTCTTTTAAAATTGGTGGTGTGCTGTAGCATACAGAGTACTAAGGAAAGGAAATATTTAAATTTTTTTCTCATGACTTCCGACCTTTGAAATTAAAAGCACTTTCCCCACCCCCTCAGCTGCTGTTAACCCTCAGGAAAAATGAGTTGCATTTCTTGGCAGAAATTTGTTTTAAAAGCATTAAGATGATGCATCTATCTTCAAAATGCAATAATAGACACAGGAGAGTCTGAAACATTAGCCCAGATTTAGACATGACCCCAAAATTTGTTTACCCTTTTTACATATGCTCCTGAAGTTATGCAGAAAATCCGTATTGTGTAGCTTTCTTCACACTTCTTTTTTCTGTTACACCACAGAAGTACAGTTGAAAAGTATTTTGAAAAAGTTTTCTGTTGACTAACAACAAGGTCTCTAAGTCATTCGCAACTGTATACTTCAAATGAGGCTTTTGAAAATATTGCAAAATTGGTTACAGCTGACTGCACACCCTGACAGTTGAAAATAAAACTCCCATACCAGTCATAATTAGAAATTCAATTTAGATTATGCACAGTGAGAGCAACAAAACATAGTTTCTTTCCGAAGAGGCGACAGTGCAGTCAGAACTGCTACAGCTGCCTTTCATGCACTGATAATTAAAAAAAGTCAAAACAAAATCCTTAACTGGAAAATACACACTTTCTTTATAATTACCTATTTCAAAGCTGTAATTGAGCATTTCATTATAAAGATGCTAATCAATCCGGAACAATACTCCTGGGACAACACACACATCCAGAGACATAATGGTTATAATAGAAATGCTGCAGAAACTTTACCGCGTTATGATTAGTAGCTCAAACATTTCTGTTGTGAAAGATGAAACTCCCACAAGGTGTGTTGCAGTGTTCTGTGTAGAACTTCAGGCTCATCTTCTAGATTTTAGATATATTGAAAAAACAGGTACTTTGTCATCAGTATAAAGAAGTAGAATCCATTCATTTAGAAAAATAAATAAGGTTTCTTGTGTCTAGGCAGATTCTTAGGTGAAACGAATGACTGAGTAAAGGAAACCGAAAGAGGAATTGTCTTTCTAGATTATCACGGGTTTTTTTAAAAAAAAAAAAATTCTGAAGTATCATTATTTGGAGCTTCCTCGGGAATTTTCTGTTGAGATTTTATCTCTGTGGGACAGTGCTAAGACTCCATCAGGAGTGGCAGAGTCCTGAATAACCACTGCTATTTACAGCCCTCTTTCATCGTGTAATGTGCACAGCTTTGGGGTTTTCTTAAAAAACTGGCAGCCAGAGTATTGTGGCTATTGAGACAGTGCTTCGTGTGGAGTTTGATACCTCTGTCGCATGGGTGGCATCTTTCTGGAGAGGGAGCACAGTAACTTTTGTCTGCCTGTGTTTGGGAAACAGTCTTGTGGTAACACGGAAGCTGATGATGTTAATAACAGAGGATTCCATAAAATTACATAGCACATTTCCTGCAAGTATTGTAAATAGTTTTGTGTCGTGTTCTAATGAGAGATTTAATGCAAGCTGAATCTTTGAAAGTTTTGAAATATTTTTATGGGACTGTCTGAAGGGTTAAAGTTTCTGTGTGCTTTCTTACAGGATACTGGCTTTTGTGATCACAGCATATGGTGTTTCGCACTTTCTTATTTGTTACAAAGCACCAGGGTAAAATTCTGAAATGTTTTTTGGTAGCCACCTGCATGAACTCTTAATATTTCATTAGTTCTGGCTAAATAGAAAACAGTGTGTAGTTGAAGGTTAGCCTCTTTCTTTAGTTTGAATGTCATAGCAGTACGTTCACAGACTGCTGCTTTCCAGCTAGAAATGAATAAGCAGAAAGCAGACGGAAAAAGCGGAAGTCCTGGAAGTTGCTGTATGTAGGGTGTGTGTCTGAAAGGCAGCTAGTTGTCTCTTCTGTCTTTTGATACAAATTTGAACTCTGCCAGTCTATACTTCTTGTGATTGTATGTGTGTGTGTGAACACGTGTATGTGCTTACAACTTCTTGCTGTAAGGATATTGTGCTTTGCTGGTCGTTATATGCCTTGCTTTGTCTTAAGTCTGTATTTTTTTGTTCCTTCTGATGCTCAGATTAACAAAGACTCTGAAACTCTGAATGACTGAGAGCTCTGATCTAAAATGCCATCTTTTCTGTTTTTTCAGCTATGTATTTTTTATAAAAGGTGATAAACATAATTAGGGTAATAACCTCCCTTCTGTTTCCTGTCTTCAGTCCAGTTTCCTTCTTACAACTTTTGACTGTTCGTTTAGAAGACAGACTATCAATGGTGCCTGCATATTTTGGCTATTATTTGAAGAAGGAAGAGATAACAGATTGCCTGTTTCAGAAACTGTGTCATGTTCATACTAGTGAGAGAGGTGATTGAGCATATACATAAGCCAGTAGTAGGCAGGAAGTCCTTTAGCAGGATGGAACTTCTCCAGTATATGGGGAGGAAAACAATTGTTGCAAAGTATGGGGTTACCTGTTAATATTGTTGTGGACATGCGTACCCTGTCCATATCACAATATGTTATTGATATCTGTGTGTTCTGGTTTGGCTGCGGCCAGCAACAAAAGCGCCACGCGGCTGCCCCTCCCCCCACCGCGGTGCGGAGGAGAATGGAAAGAAACAGGCAGAAACCGGAGGGTCGGGATAAGGGCAGTTTAACAGAACAGCAAACAAAGGCAACAGCAACAACAACGGTACAGATAAGGGGAAAACACAACACAAACCGCACAGCCCAGAGAGCCGCTCTCCCGAACCGCCTCCGCCTGCGCTCCCGAGCCGCAAGTGAGTTCTCGCCGCCCCGCTTCCCCCCACCGGAACCCAGCATGACGGCACATGGTATGGAATACCCTGCTCCGTTTGGCCAGGTTGGGGTCAGGCTGCCCAGCTGTGTCCCTTCCTGGATTCCGGTGAAAATTAACCCTGTCCTGGCCAAACCCAGGACATTATCCACCACCTATTCCATACCATCTACGTCATGCCCAGGTCCCCCAGTGTCCAGTTGATCACCACCACTTCTCCTGTCTCGAGATATCATTCCCTTAGTCTATGGATCATCACTCTAAACTGTCCGTTGAGTTCATTTAATCCATTACTTTGGGCTCCATCTGTCATAATGGTCTTCCGTGGCAGGAGAGGTGATGTGTGGTGATGGGCGGTCACTTGCTGCATCCGGAGCTCACGGCTGATGTATCTGGTGCGGCCCATGCCCACAGTCTGCAGGAGATGTTGATCTTGATGAAGTTGCTGGATGCCAGTTGTTGAAAACCAGGTCCA
>Ga0065711_1006958_pt1 | contig 27395 bp, 19 predicted proteins | sample Hoacrofraction12_FD_59098 | JGI IMG/M metagenome (GOLD analysis project Ga0065711, IMG submission 59098) | Hoatzin crop microbial communities from Cojedes, Venezuela - Epithelial fraction 12 v2 (version 2) | ecosystem: Host-associated > Birds > Digestive system > Esophagus > Crop | place...
GGGAGCGCGAGGCTGCGCCCCGCGCCCCCGGGGCCACCCCGTCAACCCGCGGCCTTCGGCCGCCCGGGCGGCCCCGGCCCGTTCCCTGAAGGCACCCCAGCCGCTCCGACCCGCCGGGCCTACAGCCCGCTCCGAAAGGGGCGGAGGGCGGTGGGCGAGGGTTCAGCCCGGCGCCCCGCGGCTCTGGAAACGGGAGAGACTTCGAGGGCGAGGAGCCGGCGGCTTCGGGCAGCGCCAGCCCCTGCGCAGCGCGGAGCCTGAGGCCGATGGCAGCGATAACCCAGCTCGAGTGCGCGTGATGTGGGCCGTTTCCGTTAAGCGTGCTGGTGTTCCAGTAAACGTGACGTGTGGGTGTTGGCTGCTGGAAGGGACACCGCTTTCAGGCCTGCTCTGGGCCGACACCCTGAAGAGCGACTTGCTCCTCTGTGCTCGCCCCCTGGCTGGGCCGAGCTCTTTCGGGATGGGCCTTCGACATGGCAGTGACCAGGGCCGGTGGGCGGCTTCCCGAGACCAGAGCCGCAGCCCCACCTGGTCCCGGAGACGGGTGGCACCTGGGGTGCCCTGTGCTTCGCTCCCCCGGCGGGCACAGGGGCGGGCAGGGGTGCCGGGGCAGGCAGCTCTGGGGTGAAGGCACCGCCAGTGCTCGCCGCAACCACCCCAGTTATCGATCTGTGCAGAGACCGGCCACGGAGGGGAGGTTTCACATGCAATGCTTTGGCCCGGCACCAAACTGTTCCCCCTTTCTCTGCCTCCTTTGGATACTGTGGGGTGGGAAAAATAAGGAAGAGAATAGGCTGGTGACTTTCAGATCACTTCTTTCCTTGGTTCTGCAGTGCAATAAAAAAGGCGAGAAAATAAATTACTGCTGGCTGGACCCAGCCTCACCCAAACCCCGTGAACAAGCATCCACCGTTCTGTCCTTTGAGGCCTTGGAAACGAGTTTTAGTAACACAGCCTTTTTCATTATTAATGGGTACAATTTTGCGACATCTGACAGGCAGAAAGTAGCTAGCATGTGCATTTGCTTCAGTCCTGGGCATGAGAGTATTGTTTGCATGGGGCACATATGCTCTGGTGATGTCACCACGCTGAAGTAGGAGCGCTGGTGGTTTTGTGACAGTGCCTCTGCGGAATAAAGGAGTTTGTCTGCTGTGTTTTGGCGTGGTAGGCAGCCAGAGAGCTTGGAGATGCTGCTTAGAGTCCAGACAGCAAGTGCAGTGCTTTTCAGAGTAAAGCCGATGATTTAGGTTGTTCGGTGGCGTTAATTTCGTGAAGCCGTCGGAGAACAACAGTGTCACTCACGTCCCCATAGATCGCCCGTCCCTGACTTGCTGTGCTTCCTTGGCAGGCAACATCAAGGCAATCCTCTTTGGAGGAATCTCTGGGTGCAGAGAAAATGCTGGGCACACCTTAATACACCTGGAAGAACGAGGGCACGAGTCCTGGCTGGAAATAGCTCTTTTGCATTTTTTTTTCTTTTCCCACGTAAGGGAGATGAGATGTTTTCCATTCTCCTTTTTTTGTGTGTGTGGCTTCATTTCTCCTTCTTAAAAAAATAGTAAATTAATTTAAAATAAATACTTGTGAGGAAACACCCTCCTCCCCCCAAACCCAGCTACCAACAAACAGCAATAAAACCACAGAGTTAAATTCAAATAATGTGAAGCGACTCATTTGAAACCCACAGACACAAGTGGAGTCAGAACTTTAGACTGAGACTGGCCTAAATTGCCCCATTTGTATTAAAGGACTCCTTAAACAGCCTAAGATCTTGGCTGTTGCATTAACCAGGCATGACCCGATGCGTTATGGGCTGGACTTGCAGGCTTTTTTCTCTTTTCCTTTGTGGGTTTTAAATCTCTCCTGTAATGTTACTTGAATGTAGGTTTTTAATGGCTTAATTGAGTTGTCAATAGGAAGCCTTTTCTTTTTTTTTTTTTCATTCCGAGTAAAAAAAAATAATAATGCAAATTGACATGGATAAAATGCATTTGAAGATCTATTCAGTATTTTGTTTTTCATTCTTTTATGTCTGTTTTCCACATCCCGAATAAGGGGATGTAATATAGCTTCTGCGCTGCTGGGGGTACGGCTGGTCTCACGCTTGATGATTTATTAAGCTCAAATCAGAAATAGTCAAGTAAAAAAAAAATCTTTTGACCAAATTACTACTGATCGTGAGGGCTCGGTGTACCAAGAAAACGAAAAACTGATTTTCGGTAGTGTGAAGACTGCCAAAATATGAAGGAATACCAGATGTTATTTTAAAAAAGTGCCATTGAAGAGTCCTTGGAAAGAGAGAGTGAGTGTAAGTGAATAGGCATATGTGGATTTAACTAATATTCAAATACAGCGTAGAACTGAAAAGGAAGAATTCGCAACAGTTTAGCTGTTTAAACCTCCTCCGTGTTTGCAGAGATGCCTGGTCAGAACCTTTATGAAATGCAGCAGTTTTGCTATGTTTTCTGAAGAGCACAATTTAAATCGCAGGCAAAAAAAAAAAAAAATCCTCACATGAAGAAGATAATGAAGTTGAGATACGTGCTTTTCTTTTCATTTGTTATACATATATAAACATCAAAATTTAGCCTTTGTCATTTGAGAGACAGGCTTTAATCTGAAGGCTTTACAGGAATGCTAGGTGAAACTACTAACAGGCATTTTCCCCCTCTGCCACCTTTTTTCTTTACAACCCTTGGTTCGGTTCCTGTTTTCATGTTGTCTTTTCCAGCTCTTTGTCCCATCTCCCGTGTGTATATCTGCATGCCCGTGTGTGCCTCTCTGTGTGGGTTGTTTTTTGTTTTTTTTAGTATTTTGACACTCTGCTCCCCCTTAATAGGAATTCTTCCTAGAAATAGCGCACACATTTCTAAAGGACCCTTTTCACAGTCCTTTTCTTTTGGCTCTAAAATGATGTATATGTAATTAGTAATTAAAGGTGCAAGCTCTCTTCAATATAAACAATATTGCTCAAAGTTAGATCATTAAAGGGAACCGCAGCACTAAATAATTACCTTTTGCATCGTGACACACTGTTTGCAGGCATCCGCTCCCTTCCCAGCAGTCGCTGTTCGGTGCAGGGTTATGGTTACATTTTCACTAAGGCAAGCAGGCATCTTTTCATGATATAAATTGGTGAATTAATTACGTAGCATTGACTTCAAACTCCTTTTAAACTTAGATTAAGGGGAAAAAGGTAATTAATCGTTTTCAGAATGAGTATCGTGCTGTGTATTTGGTAAGCTTGGGGTGAGTTAGGAAACCGAAGCCTTCCCGTGCCCGTCGTCTGCTCCAGCAGGACGGTCCGTGCTGGGGGACTTCTCTGAGGTCCCCGTCCTTTTCCTGCTGCCGCTGGTACTGCTGCCGCTGCTCTCCGCTTTGCTGTCAGTGAGCTCTGATGCAACGTGTAATACAGCTGGTAGATATGCCAATCAATTATTTATTCTGGAAGATGAAAATAGGGGCAATTCTTTTTCTAAACTGCCTTTTTCAAGGCTCAACCATTTTTGTTGCCAGGTAATTCATTTCACCTTCTACCTCCCATCCCTTTGCTATGTGTTTTTGTTTTTTTTTTTTTCAGTTTGGTGAAGAGTGGGACAAAACTCCTTTTGTTTTCGGCCAAGAGGAGAATCCAGATCTGGATTATAACATCTGTTTATCTCAGTCTCACTTCTCTGAGATATTTGTGTGCCTTGCTTTTCCCAGGAAATCCATAAGCAAACCACTCGGGCTAATTGAGAACGTTTTTCCTCCTGTTCCTTTAATCCTGATTTGATGAGAGGTCTCACTCCCTGGTTTACGTACTGCTAGTTCCTCTGTTTTGCTCAGCCCAAATCCTAGAGTCCTTGCAGAGGCAAAACAGCCTTAGGCAAAAGTCAGTGGAAATTTTGCCCAAGTAAAGACCAAGGTTCGTAGGATTTGGCAGTTACACAGCAGAACAAGAGAAAACAAACGAAAAAACATGCTTTGCCCCAGAAATGGATTGTGATCCGTAATTATTTTATAATGTAAGAATTATCTTCTAAATGCCTATTTAAAACCACAGTTTTTATTAGTTGTGAAATGAGAAGTTGCTTTTTTCTTAGAAACTGATGCAGGTCACTCAGAAGTGCTTTCCGAGCCTTTGGAGGTAATGGTATGAAATCCGTCAGATCTGTGGGCAGGATTTAAACAAAAAAACTTTTATTATTAACCTATATAGCAACTGCAGGGTTATTTGACATCAGGAAAATAGAGTGGAAGATTTCAGGCTCAGCCAATATTCCAATATGTTAAAAAAGTGCCTCATTTTCTTTCCTACTGTACACACTTTTGAAACCCCTTAACTCCTCATGAGACTGTATCGTGCTTACTTCACTCTTGCAAATAGTTTGCTATAATTTGTGCTACTGGGTGGTCATTTAGCCTTGCTGGTGTCTTTGTAACGGGACAAGGCGGTACTAATTGTGTATGCCACGGGGAGCCCGATCCTGCCTGTTTGGAGGACACAAGGTTTTGCCCTCTCTCAGAAACAGGAGGAGAGGTTTGGGTGCATACGCTTTGCTAGATGGGGCCTTGGCCAGATGGCTGGGAGACGCGGTGGGAACGAGCAGGTGGGATAAAAAGAGAAGAACTATTTCAGAAAGTGACTTGGGGCTTGAGTGTTTGCAAAATGGCTCTTTGCTGATATCCTCGCAGTGCTGGCAGCAGTGGGAAGGAGCTGTCAGGAAAGCTATGCCAGGTCAGCCTTTCCATTTTGTTTCAGGCAGGCTTGGTTGCAAAATACATTGAAATCATTCTGGGAGAGCAGAAAATCTGAAAAATAAAAGAAAGATCTAATCAGGCTTGGCCTCTTTGTGGGGTGGGGGGAGGCTGGGCCTCTCGTGATGCATCCTTCGGACTCTGGAACATTCAAAGCAATCTCTTTCTCTTCTCCCCTTGCCCCTTTCCTCCCTCTTTCTTCTTGTCCATGTAAAGCAGAGGCTGACCATGTGGAACCGGCACTCGCCGACGAGGATGAGAGCCTGGCAATAGCAGAGCCGGGCGGCATCAGCATCGCCGCAGGCGGGACAGACCCCGACTTGTTAACCTGTGGACAGTGTCAGATGAACTTCCCGCTGGGAGACATCTTGGTTTTTATAGAGCACAAGAGAAAACAGTGCAATGGCACTGGTGGTGCCTGCTATGAAAAGAGCATGGATAAGAGCAGCCCTCCCCCCTCCTCACGCGCCGAGCTCAGGAAAGTGTCAGAGCCAGTGGAAATCGGGATCCAAGTCACACCCGATGAAGAAGACCGTCTTCTCACGCCTACAAAAGGAATTTGCCCCAAGCAGGAGAACATTGCAGGTACAGCATGTTTTACACTCAATCAACTGCCTAGGTAATCTTTTAACGAGAGCCCTCTACAAAGTGCCATGAAACAGGCTTCAGTAACACCTCTTTATAGGAGCCATCGGTCTGGAGGATCCTCACGGCTATGCAGGGCTCAGCAGGGCTGTCCACCCCATGTTTAAATCAATGTAGGTATCTACACAGGGCTAGCTCCTGCAGATGGGGGACTCTCAGTCCCCTGGGAGAGCAAAGGGCAGCCTGGAAAAAGCAGAAGGCTTTGGGTTCAGAAGGGGGTTCAGTGGTGAAAGGGTAGGGGACTTGGGTGAGATGCTCAGTTCAGCCCAATTCAGATACCCTTTGTCACATGCAGACCCACCGGGAAGGATCAAATCCCAACCCTGCTGAAGTCAGTGGAAAAATCCTCTTCCTACTCAGTGGGAAGAGGATTTGGCTGTGACTGCTAAAGCAAGGGTTCATTAAGTCCTTGCTTATTCCTTCTGCCGGGGTAGATGTCAGCTTCCTGGCCTGCACTGCTGCCTGTGCCGCCTGTCCGGGGTCTCCGCAGATGGCTGGAGCTGGGGGGGTGACGCCTCCATTCACAGGCACACCCCAAACGGGACTTTTGAATGAGGAGGCAAGAACTCAAGCTGGCCTGGGTGAGCAAATTGCAGGCATTTCTTTTTCTAAAACTTTCATACGTGGTGCAGTTAACATCCACTCAGCAGACCTCCCCAGCTCGGAGGCGAGCAGGCAGGTGATGGTGCCCACCTGGGCGAGCTGCTGTGCAGCGGTTTCTGCGGAGCACCCGGCGTGGGGCTGCTTCCGTCGCGCAGGGCGTTTCTCCCCTCTGCAGCGATGCGGTCCTCTGCAGCGGTGAAAGGCTGGCTCTGCTCCCTGCTAGTGAGGGGGGGGGTTGTGTTACACAGCAGGATGTCCCCTCAGACACGCCTTTTTTGTTCAAATCGACCGTATCCCATACAGAAGACCACTGGCAATTTGTCTTTGCTGCCACTATCCCGCTTTCTCTAGGAACTGTCCTATGGGATTAGATCTGATGGTCCAGGATCCTGCCTGTGGTAGAAGTGTTCCCATGAGGGGATCCCCAGAAGACTTGTGAGAGTCTCCAATCTTTACAATCGAAGCTTAAGAGTTTCCCGCTTCTAGCACTGGAAGTCTCTGAGTCAGTCCCTGGCATCCCTGTTGGACTTGACCTTAATATAAATGAGGATGTGGGCTTTGAACTGCTGTAGTCTTCAGACCTCCAGATGATCTGCCTCTTAGGAGAGGGCATATGCCACCCACTGACTACGTTGTTGTCTTCTAGGAATCTTTCGTGGGTGCAGTCACCATCTTAGCGTGGGGCAGGTGGTGGCTTTGGGGGTATTAGCAGTGGCAGCCTGTGCTGTAGTGTTGTAAGGAACCCTACTGTAAGACCTGACCCCATCCTTTCCCCATCCTTTTACATCTGTAAATGCATTTCTCGGCAGAGATGACTACCTCATGGTGTAGCAGCTTTGAGGGCTAGATTTCCTTCCCATTTGGTGGGAGCAGAAGAGAAGTATTCAGGACCTTCTCCTCGAGTCTGCTGAAGGCCTCCTCAATGGCGCTGAACACTTTCAATAGCTGTCGATCTCTGTGAGCTGATGGCGGTCAGCCCCTTGCAGAGGGTGCCCAGGCCTTAGTAAGGTTGGTCCAGGAGACCTGTGCTGTAGTTGCAGCCCAGATCTCATCTCTGACAAATCTGTGCCCAAGCTCAGCCCACAGTGAGATACCTCAATGGCTATAGCCAGCGCAGAGGGTGCTGTCCCATCCCAGCTTCTGGCAGTCAGCATTGATACAACTAACGCTTTTGCCATGTAGAAAATCTGCCGGGGAAGGGGGTGAAGGGGGACGTTCACATGTGGAAAAGGCGTAAAAAAATAAAAGCCAATCTGGAGCACCTCATCTCTTTCAGACTAAACTGAATATCGAGTGAAAATATGTAGGAAAGATTTTTGAATTGAGAAAAATAAAAGGGTTTATCATTTGATTGGCATTTTCTCAGCAGTGCACGGAGATAGGGACATCCTCTAAATAGTGCAGTAATAATGCTTTCTCAATTAGGAGCCCAGCTCCAAGATAAAAAGGTGCAGTGTCCTTCCATATTTTTTTTTAATAGCAGCAGATAGTTTTCAATAGTAGGATAAAAGCCTCATATTACAGCCATGGAGGGTAGCCATGAAAAACCCACAGAAGTCATTCACTGGAAAGGCTTTAGTGGGATATACCAAACCCCTTATTTATATTTCAATAGAAAGGCTTTCTGCATTAGCCAAGAAAATCAGAATCTGCATTTAACATTAAAGGTATTTCCCAGTGAGCGGCTGTAGAGCATTGTTGTTAGATTTGTTAAAAAAAGAGACTAAATACGATTTCATAAAAGGGAAACTTAATCTCTAAGGCAGCTTTCTCCCACCCCGCCACCCCCTCCCTTTATTTTTTTATTTTTTTGGTAATAATGCAACAGCCTACAGTATTTTTACTTTATATGTGACGAAAGATATTCTTAGCCTTTCTGTACTGCGACAGGAAGAATGAATTTCTTTATTCCACCAAGAAATATGTAAAATAATCCCTTAGAAGTATGGGGAGATATGTTTGTTCAAAGCATTTAAAATGTTATTTTAATCAAAGGCACAAAACACTCTACATGCTGTGTCAGCTAAAGGAGACCATTACATTTTAACAGCAAATCATGCTCTTTTTCCCCCTCCTAGCCAGCCCCCCCCTTGAAACTAACTTTTTTTTTTATTAAATAAAAAGGCAAAAAAGATTAATGAATAAAAAAACTTCAGTGGCTCAAATGTATAAAGTCATTTAATATGGTGGAAGCATTAATTATTTTAGCTTAATTGAATTCTGAGGACTGCAGTAGTTGCATTTTTGTAGACAAGCTCTGTTTATTATTTCTTTGTGTAGATTAACAGTAAAGGAAACATAGATAACTTTCAGTTATTTATTGTAAAATAAATGTGTCAATTCATGTGTAAAGCAAGCTGTTCAAAGATAATTGAGTCTTTATATTTGAAGAGGGAAACCAGAAATCACCCACTCGCCACTCTGGCTCCCTGAAATATGCTGCCACTGCTGCTGCCCTCAAATAGATTTCAGCTCCTCTCCTTGATCATGTGTTATTTTTGTAGACCTTCTTATTTGGTCAAAATGATTTGTGCGGCCTTCTGCAGTGTGACTAAGCCGCCAAACCTTCCAGCTTCCCACGGCTGAGTGCAGCGAGGGTGCAGCACGGGTACGTTGAGTGCTGAGCTTGGCTCTGCCACTGCACCTCTCTTCCCTCCGGGCGTGAGGATGTTGGGATGCAGCACCGCGCCAAGCGTTCACCCTGGCGCAGGGGGTTCCGGAGTCCTGAGGTCTTTCCTCTTCTCTTTCTTTTTGCCATTCTTTCTTGTTAACTCTGCTTGCTCTGGTCACTGAATAGCTCGTGGACACACAAGAGACCGTGTCCCGCTTCTTTTTGAGGAAGGCAGGTAGGGCTCAGGAGTCTGCAAGAATCTGCATGCACGAAACACAAATCTCCAACTGACATTTCTAGATATCAATAGAGACAAAGGCAACTTTATCTCTGCAGTCAGCTTTTAAAGACCTTCTGATAACGAAGTCTGTCATCTTTTCCTGACTGGTAACTTGCAAATCCAAGCTTTTCAAGGCGCTTTCATTTAGTTACCACTGTCCGTGAGGTGTGTGGTAGCACGTTAGCTGGCACTGGGAGGACGTGACTTGCTTAGGAGCAGTCTGTCCTGTGAAGTCGTTTTTTTTTTTTTTCGAATTGGCTGACCTGTTTGAAAATCAGTTCTGCCTCTTGCACAGAGGGTGTGATAGTATCGAACAGATGTACTTGATTGTCGCACAGCAAAACACAGCCAGGCCAATGAGTTGGCTAGGAGTTATCAGTCAGCGCTTCTTTCACTTCACCGCTGGCAGGTATTTTGGAAAAAATTAGACCACTGTTGTATCTTATACCTCTTTCTATCTTTCATATTTATCAGATCTTAGGCATAAGCGGGTGACCTGTCCTGGCTGAAGGAGGCCCTGGAAAGGTGGCTCCCGCTGTCCTTTGACAGACGGTATCTCCTGTCCTCCTCGTTGCCCTGCTAGGCTTGCGGGCCACCAGGCTGTTTGCCAGCAGGGCTCTCTGAAACGATCCAGATTAAAGAAGAAGTACCAGCCAGCTTGTTTTTAATGCCGCATGGTTTCAGAGAACCCTGGCAGAGGGGAGGGAGCCTCCGTGGGGCAGGGACCTCTTGGACAAGTCCTTCTCCAGCTTCACTGACTGGTCCGCACATTCAGGGCAGCATACTCTTGCGGACAGATAACCACACCAGCAGCAGAGGTTTTTTAAGACGGTGTAGTTAATTTCTGCAAAGATGGTGCTAGGAAAGCGGAGGGGGTTGATTGGAATTCCTTGTTCGTCCTGTCCCAGCCGCCAGTGCTGGGCTCCATACATTATGTACTTGTACTAGATGTGCACCGTGAAAAAAGGCTCCCTGTCAGAGGCAGGATTTAACTGCAACCCCTGCTCCACGAATGTTCATTTCAGCCTTTTGAATGGTAAAACTGCCAGTGAGAGAAACTAAATAACTCGCATGTGCTGGAAGCCAGAGATAAACACCGCCGCAGGTTGCCATGAAATAGGGTATTTGATATATTTAGAATTGTTATTTTTCTCCAAATTAAGATTAGTTAAATCCATGTGTGTTGTGTGAGTGATTGTTAACTCAATGGCATGGATTATCCTTTTTTCAAATCATGACAGCTAATTATTATTGCTGTCTACCCTGAGACATTCACTTACAATGTACCATTATGGACCCGTGCGCCCATATTAGCTGTAGGACTCAGCCAGCCATCGTGATGCCTTCACACGTGAGGGGACAAAAACGTGAGCTGAAACAACCCGAGGCCGGTGGCAATGATGTTGGGCAGGCTGAGGAGAGGCATCCTGAGCAGCAAGGAGCCGGCATGGGGCTCGGCGGCCGTCCCCTTCCCCAGGCCGCCATGGCACTGTGTCCTGCCGCCATGGCACCATGTCCTGCCGTGGGCACCTCCCAGGGCAGTGGGTCTTGCAGGAGTACCTTGTCAAAGCCCGGCCAGCAAAAACACTACGTGAGGAAGGAGAGGCTTCCAGAAGTGTGTGGTAACAGCGCCTGAGAAACCTGGGTCGTAGCTGCAATCCTTTTTGCGAGGCTTTTCCAGGCTTGTTTCTTCCCTCGTGTCTGCCAGGCTCTCCCTGAGCGCAGGGGAGTTACCTGGCCTCCTCCTCCTCTGCTGCTTCACCTGGTATTTAGCAACGTGTTTTGCTAATTGGTGTTGCTGAGCAGGATGAGGGGGGGGATGGTGACACATGGGAGGTGTTGACCGCCGCTCCTCTGAGAGCGGGGCTAACGAGCAAGCCTCCTGCCCCCCGGGACCTGGCTGCGGCCCTGGCTTTGGTCGCGGGGAGAAAAACAAGCAGGGTGATCTCACCCAGAGCCATGCCGGCGCCCGGGGAGCCTGGCTCTCCTCCCGGGACAGGGCACCCACTGCCCTCCCCTGGCTCTCTTCAAGCCTGAGGAGAGGCTGCCGAAATGTCGATGGCTTAAAGATCTCAGGCTGCCAGTGCGGGCTGGTGGAGGCTCTCCGGTGGATGCGATCCCCTCCTTTAGAGGTCTTTAGGGGGGCTGGTGTGGAGGGCGGTAGGCACCCTGCTCATGCCAGCAAGAGTTAAAGGTGAGAAACTTGCCGGTTATGAAACCCTTTCTTCCCCTCGCTTGAACTCCACCGCGCCCATCTGGCATGGCTCCAGCGCCCTTTGCTGGGCCCCGGCCCGGGGGCCAGCGGCCAGCCTCTCCCCGCCACCATCTCGGCGTGCCCAGCCCGGGGTCCGGCCCCGCCAGGCACTCAGACCTTCCCGGCACCCGCCAGAGCCAAGCGCCAAATTAATTGCACCGAGTTTTAAAAGCAGACTGAAAACACCCCAAAACCAGCCCACTGAGGAATATCATGCCCTCCATTCAGCCTGCTGTAGGTGACCCTGCTTCGGCAGGGGGTTGGACCAGATGACCCACAGAGGTCCCTTCCAACCCCCGCCATTCTGTGATTCTGTGATTCTGTGAAAGCTATTCTCCCTCTCCCGGGCTTTAGCTTTTTGGTCTGTTCTGGTCAGCACTCTGATTTTCGTGGTTACTTTCTGCGCCCCGTCTGTGGTCCGCTGGACCCTGTGGGGCCGGGGCGGCGGGGGCCGGTGCCTGAGGAGCGGCGGGGACCTGGCTGGCCCCGCTTTCTCTGGGGGTGACTGCTCTGCCGCCGGCGGTGCCATGCCCAGACACACGGCGTGCCCGTTTGCCGAACGGGAGCTCGCTGCTGCTGTTTTCCCTTATGCTTCACCTCTCTTGGTGACAGCCATCTTCGGTTTTATGTGTGACGACGCTAGGCACAACCTTTTGGACAGGAGTGCCGTTTTGTAGGCTGGTGAGAGGGGGTTTAAGAAGGTCATTCGGCACACGTGGGCAGAGTCTTCTCGCTCTGGGGTGGATGCGTATCAGGAGTCACTCTTTTAAGAGCAAAACTTTGCTTGTTTGCATCAGCTTGGCACTGCCGTTACCCTCTTAATGCAGTGGAAGCACTCTGAACTTACTCAGCGGTAGAACCCAGTCAAAATGTCACCCAACAAAGCGTTTTTTTTGCCTTTATTTGGGCCCTCTTGTGAAATTACTTGGGCCATGTGTGGGAGACCAGAAACCATGTGTACATCTCTGATTATTATTAGCATGGAATGACTAGTAGATTTGTTAGACAACACTAATAGTAAATGATGCACAGGCACTGGTCAGCCAGTCATTACTGATTTTTCTTGACAACTTTGCGGGCAGCTGTTAGGAGCAAAGTAAAAGTAGTGCCCAACCATCCTATGAACTGCTTCGGCATTTGTGTGGTTGTGACTAATAGCCATAGGCGTGTGCTCAGTGGAGTATTGACTGCAAGAAAGGAGTTTGTGTGCGTTCACAGGGGATTTTTTCACTGGGATGTAGCTGAAGGAAAGCTGGTTGCGTGAAAGTACTGTAAAACAGAAAATCTCCCATATAGACAGAAAAAGTTGCTGTTCCTCTCTGACGGTGAATAAATACATAAAGGCACAGAAGTGGTTCCTGTGCTTCAGCAGGACAGAGGTGCTGCTATAGCATGAGGCTGCCTCCCTTCATGTCTTTTCCATAGATTGTTTTTCTTTCTCAGCCTGTGTTTGAACTGTGCTGCCTATGCATGCAGTGACCAAATCGGCTGTGACATAAAGGTTGAACCTTTCCAGGGTTTTTTTGGAGATTGGAACGTTTTTCTGTCATAACTGGAGAAAAAAACCCCTGTGAAGTAATCATACTTTTTGTACAAGAAAGGCTTGGATTTCTATGTCGTGTCACATAACTTCAAAGGGCATAGATTTGGGGCTGAGTTTCAGCGCTGGCTTCGGTGGCTGAGTGGGAAGATGGGAGCCCGGAGGGTGAGAAATAGAGGAGAGAGGCCAGGTATAGGAATAAAACCATGTTTCTCGTCGGACAACGCTGGAAGCCCGGAGAAACTGGGTAGCTTTCGGCTTGGGAGACGCGCGTGCTCGCTTCAACATGAGCATCCTTTTCAGCATAGTTCCTTCTCCCCGTTCCCTCCCACCCTCCAAACGGTAATTGGTGGGCCGTGCGGTAGAAATGTTATAAAAAAAAAAAAAGGAAGAAAAAGTGGGTGGGTGGGGTATCTAGGGATTTGGTGTCTAAGCTCAGGAGTTAAGCCGGAAATCCCAGAGATGTAATGAAAACAAAACGGACTTTTCACTCGCGCTGTGGCATTCTGGCAGTCAGAACGCTTTCGTGAGCCAATGTTTTCATTGTAGGTTTTCTCGAGAGAAGTAGTGGAAACGAATCATTAACCCCTTAACAGGAACGAATGTGGTTGCTGCAGCGGGGAGAGAAGAGCCGCCTTGGCTCCCAGTTGCCACGCTGGAGAGCTTGGGAGTGTGTGTGTGTGTTTTGTGTGTAGCGGGGAAGGTGGGGTAGATACCGCTTGTAAGGAGTTTAATAATCTTTATGGCAGATGTGAAGTGGTTACTTAGTGGTTGTTGTTTTTTCCTCTTTGCATGTATGCCTTTGCAAAGAGATTTGGGCGCGATCAGTACAAACCACTCTTAAGCCCAACAGCTCTTAAACTTGCTCTTTCTTCTGGCATTTGGTAGCGTATTTCTTGAGTGAGAAAAGGGGGACTCTGCTCGCTGGTCCCTCGGCAGGGTCATAAAAGCTGCAGATGGAAAAGACCTACCAAGTAGCAGATCCCAGTTTTCTTGGAAAGTGGACATACAGGATGCATGTCTGTCGCAGACGTGCTACGTGTACAGCTTTAAATGTCCAGCAGCTTTGGATGGCGTTCAGCCTGACAGGAGTAAGCCCTTTAAAAACAAGGGAGTTTGGGGAGGAAGGGAGGGGGGAGCTATTAATCTAATTTACCTTAACAGCCACTTTTGGTGAAGAGATTGTGTATCCCTGTCCTCCATGCTCTGATTAGGCTGCAGTTTATTTCGATATTTTATTTCACCTTTTGATCACGGCTGGCACTTACCGTTATTTCTCTCTCCACTCTCTCATTAGGGTATTTTATCCGCACGTATTCTTGCAAGCAGCATAGAGCATCAGCTACCTGCTCTAGCTAAAAGGCATCTCATCTACCTTTTAGCATCTTGGAAGAGCAATTAAAATCATTTATACACCTTCTTCCAGCTGCCCTGGATCTTCCAATCCTGCTCTTGCGTGCAGGTTGTGGGACTCTGGGTGCTGTGCAGACTTTGGATGTAATTGCATAGCAGCTGCAGGGGGCTGCGTCTCTGGAGCTGACCTTGCTCAGTGCCTCTGGCCCCTGAATAGATATTTGCCTGCCTTCATCCTGCTTCGACAGCTCCCCCCCTCCGCACTGCAGCCCCTCGCTCTGCCCCGGCCCACTGCTCCTCTGCCCAGCGTTGGGAAGGCACCCGGCGGCAACGTGTGGGTGGCTGAAGCTAGCTGCCTTGGCAGTGAGCAGAGGCTGAGGAGAGCGTTGGTTCTCCTGCACGCCCCGGTTTGAAGAGGGGAAAAATAAGAAAGGAAAGAGAGGCTGCTGAATAAGTGATGGTTCTACATGTTTTTTATACTGCACTGCTTTCGTAAGGGTCATTTAAACAAGGTGGAGTGGTGGGGGAGGAGAGAACAGCAGACAGGGATTAAACAGCCCTCTTCTTCTTTTAAGACTTTTATTACTTTCAGAGTCAGACCTGTAGCCAGCTAATGTAACTGTAAAAGTCTCCTTTGAATTACTGGCGAGGTGCTCTGAAGTCGTCTATTATAGCTGATGTGCTTGCGTGCAGGCAAAATCCAGATTTGAATTTAGCACCAACTTGTTTTATTTTCTTTATTAAACCAACTCCAGGCTCATTTTTTCCTTTCAATACCAGCTTTTCGTTTCCCGTTTTCTAGAGTACCCTATTACTAGCTCATAAAAAAAGTTAGAAATGAAGGGAAGTTTCCTGAGCAAGAAGGAATTTTTTTTTTTTTGGCCTATTCCCCCTGCCCCCTCCCATGGCTTGGCCTGGAGCCAACCTGTCTTTCAACAAGTAGAGAGCCGTTCCAAGTTGAAATTTATAGAGCAGAGTCCAGGTTCAAGGGCTGAAGCCCGCCAGCAGCTCCAGACTCTTTGTTACTGATTAATTCTGCAAGCGGTTCAGCTGGTTTGCTCACTTCTGCCCGCTCTTCACAGCATTGCAGCGCTTCCCAGCTGGCTGACGCTGCTTCCCCCCTTCTCTGTAGAGCAAGCCCCCAAATTCATTTTAACTCCCTGCAGTCCAAGCTGCACCACGTCAGCTTTATGGTAAAATTACAAAATATTCTTTCCCTCTGCTTTTTTTTTTTTTGTTTCCTCCCCACAGGTATTTTTAGGCATCTAGCGCTTCCCATTTCACTTCAGCTCATATTTACGATTGCTTCTTGGCATCGTTTGGAACCCAAGTTCGCAGGTTTTAATTAGTTTACTCAAATGAACGCAGCGGGGCAAAATAGTTTGTTTCAGCTTTACCTGCAAAGGATGTTTCCCGTCTCAGCGAGGGGGTTTCCCTCGCGGAGAGATTTGAAAGGCAGAAGTTTTCAAGTGGTCTCAATATGGGGCCCCGCAAGAGTGAGTGTGGGAGGTGAGGGGGAGAAAGAGCAGGAAGAAAAAAGGAGAAAAAAACCAAACACGACAAGGGTTTAGGAAAGTACCTTGAAACGAGGATGGTCCCAATCCTGCAACAAACTGGATGTCAGTGCATAACCTTATTGACGTCAGTGGGGGGTTTTGCCATTGGCTTTAGCGCAGGCAGGATTTTGTCCGAAGCCTGCGCCGAGCTGTAGGTTCGCCAATGGTCCTCTCGCCGTCAGCCAGATTACTGATGTGCAGAAAGTTAAGCGTGTCTGTGAGCGTTGGCAGGATTAAGATCTGTGCTGGTATTTTCAGACCAAGTGAAATGCATGTGGGAGGTTTTTAAAGAAGAAAGTACATGGGAGTTTTAAAAAAAGGAGAGTATAGCCGAGCCTGCCGTTTTTAAGTGCCTTGGGGAAGAACCTGGGTTGCTATTAAAAATATCGGAGGACTAATGTGTTACTAATTGTGACACAATTAACTCCTTAAAAGTATTCAGTTGTGAGTCCCAAGAAAATAAAAAGATGGGGATGAACAGCTAGAAATTCAGGCCTGCGTTTCAGTTTAAACATTTCTTTTTTATTAATTAGAAATAAAAGCAAGCCTAGAGGTTCACTTTACCGTGAATCTTGGTTACTCTGCTCCTAGAAGTCTACTTCTGGGTAGGTTCTTTAAAGAATTAAAAAAGAACAACAACAAAGAAAAGGAGCTCAAACCCAGTAGCTGTCTGAGACCCCTGTATGTGGCTTTACCACAAAGCTCTTAAATTCTTGTTTAAACATTTCTCCAGAGCTGTGACTCGGGAAATAAAAATGTGTGCTGTTTGTCTACAGCAGATTAAAAGTTTACCTTTAATGTGACAGTTTCTCAAATCTAGTGTCGGAAACATGCCCCTATTTTACGGTATTATGAAACAGGTCTGGAGCAGAAACAATATATTTAACTAAGAGAGAATGAGATAGAATTTGTGGGTTTCTTTCTGTAATGGTTTACAGCCAGAGACCTTTTCTGTGTCTGTCTCTGAAACTTTTGTGCATACAAGTGGTCAGCACATGTAAACCACGCTTTGAAATTTAACAGTTAACCTTAAAAAATCCGAAGTTCGGCAAAATGGAACTTTTTTTTTTAGTCTACGGATGGCTCTTTGTAATGATCTGGCAGAGGAATCTAAAGTTGGTTTTTTTTCTCCCAAACATTCATAATTTCAGCAGTAGAAAACTGAAGCACACCCGAGCTCTGAGGCGGCTTGCTCTCACATCTGCCTCTGCCTGTGTGCTGATTCCCTGGGGTCCCATTTATAACAATCTAACAAGATAGAATCTGCCTTTGAGTATCAGTAAATATGGCTAAAGATCACAAAACTGTACTCGTAATTGTTCAAGACTAAAAGGGAGAATATAGTGTTTGATTAATGTTTATGGTACAGGGCCTTCTTGTGGAAAGAAGTCAAAACAGTAACCCCCCCAAACCCGCTAAAAAAACCCCTGAGCCCCCACTCTGTCCCCGCAGACTGCACTGAAGGATGTTTAAGATGATGCATGTTATTTTTTGATTTGGAAGTTGATTGAGGATACCCAATCGGAGCTGTTTCTTGAAAGAGATGCATGATGCACCTTTCTGTTAGCAGCGCCAGTACACGGGAGTAAAGGAGGTCTTCGCTGGCCACCAGAAGCACCCATCCCTCAGGTCGGGGGGATTTCTGATGGTGTATTATCTTGGACTGGCCTCTTCCATACTGTGTCTGCTCTGTGGGTGAGGAAAAACACCCTCAATGCACCCTATATGACAATTAACATTCATTAGAAATATTTAAGCAGGGGGAGGCTACGGATGCAGTGGTGTCTCGGAGACCCTAACAAAGGCACCTGCTTGTGTTGGAAGGACTGACGCGCTGGATTGACGAGGTCTGTGTTAGCGCTGGAGCCTTGGGGCTGCCCAGGCCAGGGTCTGTGCCGGGTGACCGGCAGCTTGCGGCAGGCGTCACTGAGGTGGGGTGGGCTGTCCTCACTCCCTCCGCGGGAAGCTTGGGAACTCCTGTTGTCTTCGCTGATGGGAGACTTCCCTGCTGTCTGTAGAGGTTTATTTTTTAGAGTGATAGTGGGTGGAGAATGCGATACAGACAGATCTGTTTCTCTTTCATTAGCGCTTTTAAGACGCTTGTTTAAATGTGTTCGCTTGCTTTTCAAAAGGTAAATGTCAGTGTTTCAAATATCACTGTTAGCAACAACAACAAAAAATTTTAAAAAATAGGTCTTTGAAAAAGCCCAGGCCAGGACTTTGTTAAAATGCTGGTCTAGAAATGGCAAGGGTGACGCTGGACGTGCACAAAGAGGTAAAGATGCGGGGAAGAGCCGGCTGACGTTCAGGGCAGGTCCCTGCTGCAGGCTCCTGTGGGCCCCAGCCCAGCGCAGGTCCTGCCCGGGGAGCCAGCGGCCGGGCAGAGCTGCAGCCAGCAAGCGGACTGGGTGCTGGGGACCTGCTGAGAGGGTGGCTGAGACTTTTGCAGTGAAAATCCCAGTTTCTGGGTACAGAGAGAAAAAGTGGAGGGGCAGGTGTGCTTATGCTCCAGCGGAGTTTGCTTCTTATGGAGGAAACAGCGTGGCCTTCCGGGCTAGACACTGGCTGGGGTGTGCAGAGCACTGTGCTAGCAGAAATATCACCCCAGCAGGCCATCACGGGAGAACCTTGGCACTTCCAAAACCACGCTTGAATGCTTCTGTTTCCCACCCGCCTGTTCCTACACTTCTCCCAGCCCTGGCTGTGTGATGGCAGTGCTGAGCAGAGCCTACACCCCGTCCCCAGTAACACTTCTCTAGGGCAGGTCTGCGTGGCTTGATGGGTAAAGCGCAGGAGACCATCAGCCCTTTCTCCAACCCTGCAATCCCACCTTTGTTCCCGGGAGTGCAGCAAGTCCAGGAGTTTTTAGTGCTCATTTCTGTCGGTTTTAAGCCTCATATCTCTTTGCCAGCACCAGCTTTAAACCGCCCGCAGGAGTTATGCAGATAGGCACTCTCATTTCTCAGATGAGGCAGAAAAGATGTGAATGGCTTGATTTTCCGAAGTGCTGGGCTACGTCCAGTGGGGTCTCGGGGCAGCCTGCCATGCTCAGCACCCCTCTGGATGAGGCCACAAGCACTACCGTCCAAAATGACAGCGGGGAGCGGGTGACGGCAGCGGGGCTGTCGGCGGGAAAGCCTGCCCTCTGGTTCACTGCTCACCGCCCTACCCTTTTGTGTGTGCGTTGGTATTTTTGAACAAGCCCAAATCCCTCCGGGTCTCCATGCTGCTAGCAATTTCCCGCCTCCCGAAACTTCTCGGCAAAAGGGTTGGGTTAAACAAATGTGAAATCAAGGGCAGGGCACCGCGGACGGCGACGATCTCGCCTGTCCCCTCTCACCGCCAGGAAGGATGGATGGAGGATGGGAGGCTTCATGCCACTTCCCGGAGCCTCGGCAGCGTTGCCACTGCGGGCATGGCGCCAGAAGATGGCTTCTCCCTCGTAATTGAATAAGGATCTAAGGAAATTTCACTTGCGAGCGTGCGATAAGGCCCTTCCCCGCACGGGGAGATGGGAGCCCCGGAGCCGGGTGCCTCGGGCAAGAACCCGTCCGAGTTTGGCTCCGTTGGGACGAGGATGGGAGCCCTTGCTGCCGCCACCACGGGTGCTGGTCCCAGGAGGAGCCAGGACTCCTCCGCGCTGCATCCCCGCAACTGGGCGCTGAGGAAGAGGAGGAGGAGGCAGGGGGGAAAGGGGGAGGGGAAGAAAAGAAAAGATCTGTGACAAAATCATGCAACACCCACGTAAATATTGTTTGTATGAATTGGGTCCTTCATCTTTTGTTAGCAGCAGCTTGTTAATTAACAGCAGATTAGTGCTGCTTTCTTCTGACACATGAATATATTTTGGGCTAGAAAATACTTGTACTCTATAAAACTGTGTGACTGAACAATTCAGAAAGTACCAGCGGAGCGCCGTAATGGATTCCCTTTTCATCCCCTCCCCCCCGCCTCCTCCTCCTCCTGCTCTAAATGCAAGCAGATTTCTGCAGTCTAGTGCAGAAGAGACATGTTAAACACAGCTAAATAAATCATGTTTACTCTTGGCGTTCTTGGTAGTGAAAAATCTGTTGGCTGTTTTTACTTCCTTATTTCTCAGCATTTGCTTCCTACCTGTTTTTGAGCCCGTGCCCAGAAATAGTAGTTTTGTCAAACGAGCGGATTATGCCAACCAGCAGTTCCCTCTGCCAAGGAAGCTGCTGGATCGCAAAACCCGGTGACTTCTTTCTTACAGTGACACTGAAATTCTCCCCCTTCCTCCCTCCCATATTAGAATATAAAATAAAAGTATTAAAATCTGGAGAAGGAGAAAATGTAACCGGATTCTGGCAGTTTAAGAGCCTAGATTAGGAAAGTTTAACTTCTGTTCCAGAAGCCTGCTTTAAGTTGTTTGGAGGTGAAATCGCTGGAGATAGCAATAATAGGAACCAGACATCTTCCTTTTCCCGTTATCATTCCTTGTCCTGTTCCCCCCAACAAATGGGTGTGGGTTTTGTTTCAGCATTGGGTTTTTTTTTCCCTCTACAGAGAGCTTTGCAGCTGGGAGCAAGAGGTAACTAAGCCTTTATTTTAACCAAGTCAGCTTGTGAGCTCTGCTGTTGTGGCCAGTGGGAGAGCTCTGGTTATCGAGGCCGAATTCAGCTCCTGACCCCGCACTCCTGAGCAGCCCCGTAAACCTCTTGCCTGAGCGAGGGCTGCCGAAGGGGCTGAGCTCCCTTTGCAGGGAGGGCTGAATGCAGACGTGAGAAAGCTGTGCATGGCTATATGTGCATGTGTGTGTATGTATGCATACATGTATGTATGTGGCACATCTGCTGTTGTCAGCAGAGCTGTGTCGAGTGGAGGGGAGTGTAGCCCTAGAGGTAACCAACTCCGTTTTGATGCAACCCTGGGTATTGGGCGCTCCGCTTTGACCTCAGGTGGCAACTTCTTCGCCTGGACCCATCCTCCTTGCTGCTCTTACCCCACATGTCAGTGATCCCAGATGTGACTGTAACATGAATTACGAGCCTGGTGAACTCTCCCTGTTTGGTTTTAAAATTAGAAAAAAGATCCTTTTTCCCATCAGAGCTTTGCATGTATTTACTCTTTGATCACATTGGAAGGGCCTTATCCTGTCTCCAGAGGAGCTTTAGTTCTGCTTTTTGTGGTAACAGGGATCTGGCCCGTGCTGAATATTAGCATTTTAATAGCTTGCTTAAAACCCCGTTGCTGGTACACTCGCAGGGCTCCCGGCACGAGGAAAGTCCAGCTCTGGGGTTTTGCAAAGCGATGTTGCAGGCTGCGATGCCTGCTGAAAGAGAGGAGCGGGGATGGCCCATTTGTCATAGATTATTAGTATTGTCAATAATAACATGTCTACAGAAGCCAAATTAATTCCTTCTTCCACTAAGCTAAGTCCAAGAAATGCCAGATCAGTTTCAGAACAGGGGAAAAAATAAACAGAATCAAAGTTTGTATGTTATGACTCCTCTGAATTTCTGGTGGGAATACTCTGCGATAGAAATGATATTTCCATAGAGGCTTTGGCTGCCAGTTTGCTTAATTACATTAAATAGTGGTATAAACCTCGGCAGAACATAAACCTCTGTTACAGCCAGTCATTAGAATATTGAATCATAAGGAATAATGATACCAGTGCTAACATATTATAACAGTCTTTATTATATTAGTGATTGAAGTGTTATTTAAAAAATAAGGTTTGTTGTAGCGGTTTAGGTGTGCATGCATATTTTCTCTGATCACCTATTAGGAGACTGAAGACAGGATTTGAATTTATTACAGGGAAATAAAAGGCTTGCTTAGAGGAAGAACTGCTAGATCGCTGCTTATGATTTTACAATTTGATTTCGCTTGTCCTTAAGCAAGGTTCATAATGCTAACTTCGGAAATGCCATCTACATCTAGAAAATTAGGGTTAAAAGGACTACTTTGTTGAAACTAATTACAAGCTAGTTCAATTTTTTAGTTGGTGACATTTTAGAGATTTTCTTGTAATGCAAGAGGTTATAGAAAGATTTGGTTAGACTGTGATATACGGCAATAAGCTGCCGTTTGAATATACTGACATTTTCATCAGAAACAAAACAAAAACCCACTAGCTTTTATTTTACTGGGGTGATAGGTATGAATTTAATATCACTTCCTCATCCTGACCATGAAGGTTTCAAGGAATTCTTTTGCTTGACCTCTGTTTTGTTGTTCGGTTTTTTTTTTTTAATACACTTTCGTGAGTAATCGACTTCAGCTTCCATTTCAGACAGACCTGATAATAAAAAGCCTTTTTGTGCCTTATACTTTTATCTTACGGAGAAGGATGCTATTCTGTACAAATAAACGGATGAATTGGGAGGTACGGGGGGAACTGGTCCAGAAAAATATACCTCAGAGAAAATGTCGTGTACATAGAACGGTTCTTGGTTTCTGGTAGCTGGCTTTGCTCTTATTTTCGTGTCATAGTGAAAGAAGTAAGGGATTCTTTATAGACTCTACTTGTGTTTTTCCTCTCCTGGTGTAGGGTTCAGTTATGCTGTCTAATTCATGCTTATGACTGGCCAAATTCTGCTTGCATCCAAGTGTTTGCGTGAAACTTCTCATTGTGCTATTTAGCAGCAGGATTGGGCACAGGTTGGCAACGAGCTTCCTTGTGCAGACGAACTGTCGGTTTATTATTGCCCTTTTTAAACTTACATTGTAGTCTGAACTACATTGCTGGTTTATTTGTCTGCTTTCTTTCGTTATTTAAAAGCTGGCTAATTTTATAGCCTCTTTTCTATTCAGAGAGCTTTATTTACTCAGTTGTGCTGGTGTCCGGTACATTCAGGACTGAAACTTTAGGTCCTCAGGGTTTCACTCGTTTGGTGGATTGTTTTACCATCTCCAGCTGATTGCTCCGCTCATTTAATTTGACAGATTCAGTTATCAGACTTGGGCCCGCTTGTATGCACACAGCTGGATTGCTTTTCCCCCGAGAGATCCAAAACTCAAAGGGAATCCTCATTTTAAAAATCTCTGTTGCTTTTCCCACCCCTCACGGTCGCTTGCCCGGCTTTGCTTGTTGAAGTTTGCTCGGTGTTAGTGAAATGCGCTGCTGAGTGTGAATGTGCTCCTCGCACAAGGGAAGATTTGCAAATTAGAAACGTGCATGTTAATGGGACCCGCCCCTCCAACCGCTGTCTTCTTACTTGAAGTGTATCCTATGCGTTCACACTAGGCAGGTAGACTATTTTTCACACTGAAATTCAGCACTTACGAAGTGCCTACACTTACACTGCTTTTGGCAAGGGATGAGCCAAAGAAACAGGAGCTGTGATTCTCTCCCAAAGCTAATTGTGTCTGTATATTAAGTTTGTCCATCTGTGCTTTGCAGGGACATCGGCATCATCTGATGGTCCTCCTTCGCGTTTCCAGCAGTGAAGTAGTTAACAGTGCTGCTGCTGCTGAATATATTGCTGTTACAGTCCTTTTAGTTTCCAGGACCTTTAACGAAATCAGGTGGATGTCATTAGCTGATTTTCACAGATGGGGAGACTGAGGCACAGAGGGGCAGAGTGACTTCATCTGCCTCTCTTTCCCCAAGTTCCCTCCACTTCCAGGAACTGTTTTTGCTGCCAAACAGCTGAAGAGTTGCTAAAGCCTTATCCTACCTGATTCTGCCAATGATTTTTTTTATATATATTTTTTTTTTAGTGTGGGCTAGGGAAAAAATTCAAAAATACTAGTAGAAGGCAAACTTTGGAGCAAGGAGGAGATGCTTAGCTGAGCAGCAAATCCTGCTGTTGTCTTTCCCAGAGGCCGTATTCTGCCCGAGGATACGTGTGTACCATGCAGCGTCTGCAGGTGTAAGCAGGGCTCAGTCCCGAATGGCCAAGGCAGAGGAGAAGTCCACCGCTGTTACAGCCTCCTGCCTATCTGGGGCTCTTCCCTGGCCACTTCATTTTAGCCTCTGGACCGTGGTTTTGTGGTCAAGCCCTCAGATGATTTGTAGTGGTATTTCTCTCACTAGCTGCCTGTATATATTATTTGCCCTTTGGAAACAGCCCTTTCCATCCACTGAGTTCCTTTATTTATTTCAGGGCATGTTAAATTGCTGCAGTCATCTGTTGGGGTGGTTGTATGCCGGAATATTCGCTGGTATGTAGAAATATTCACGGTATAATCAGGACTAAAAATTTTAATCCCCACAAGGATTTTTACAGCCATTGAAACTCCCCAGGACTCAATTACAAGAGTTGGGGAACAAACTTGGGAAAACTGATGAACTGTTTATTGTCAACCCTTTATGCCTTTTGGAAAACAAAGTCCACAAATCAGTGATTATTCTTATTTGTTGGTTTATTGCGGTAGCTGCTGGACGTTGCAGCTCCGGTCAGGGCACCATTGTGTTAGGCACTCTGCACCCCCGGAGCAAGAGCTGGGCTCTGCTTGGAAGCGTTTTGGGGCTCAACAGGCAAGACAGGCAGAGGGTGGGAAGGGGAAAGCCAAGGGCGGCTCGTGCCCTGGGGGGTGCACCCTGGCACCCTTCCCAGCCCGGAGCTCCGTCTGCAAGACCATCCTCCTGAGAGAGGAGAATGCTCTGCTTCCCTGTGTTAAATCATGTCTGCTGATATGCTGAATTTGCTTATCCCCCATGATGTTTGAGGCCCCGTCCTGCCGTTGTTTCCCCTCCTCTCACTCTTGGTTGCTCTCGTAGCAGAGGGAAAGGGTTGTCCTGGGGCAGAGCTTTGCCTCGGTGGGGTGGGCAGAGGGCACGGCGGGAGGAAGCGATCGGTGCAGTCCTTTTACTGGCGCTTTTAGTGGCGGTGAGCCACGATGATTCAGTTTTTCCCATAGTTTCATGTTCAAAGTGCAGAATAGGGGCCAGGAGCAGATTTGGATGAGTATTAGGTGGGATGGGGGACGGGTGGTCCTGCAGGAGCCCCTGGGGAGACCCGGCTTACAGGGATGCTGCCGATGCTGCCGTGCAGCACCTGGATGCTCCCGCCAGCCTCCCATCCCAGCCCCCGAGCGGGTCCAGCAACAACCCACACCCTCATTTCCTAAAAGACAGGTTTTGGCACTGCATAAGCAATCTTGCAGGTGTAGTGTGGGCTACTTCTGGGAATCCACATGCGCTCTTCGGTAAGTAGAAATCTCCATGGCCTGCCCTCAGTGTCTGCCATGCACAAATATGTGGACAGCCTAAAATATGGATTTTTGTGCAGTAAGAAGAGTTGCATGCTCAAAACAGGATATTTAGATACATTAGGATATTTATTAACCACACTGGGTGTTGCAAGCTCAGTTTATTTATCTTTGTAAAGTGCTTCCAGATCTTTGCATGGAAGGCACTAGAGAAATGAAAGGCTTATTATTATTATTATTGTTATTATTGTTGTTGTTGTTGTTATTATTATTATTAGAGCATCTAACTACTGACAGGCAACCACAGCTGCAAGCTCAATTCAAGCCACTTAAATTTAGGGGCTGATTTTTACAATATTGACTTTTAATACTTTTTCCCATTGACTCCATATGCTGAAATGTGTGTTCACCTGCCCTGCTGAAGTATCATTATTCTCCAGAAATATGTAAATGGGTTTCTTTTAAAGAAAGGAAGAAAAAGTGGCATAAATATCACGTATTCACATTTATATGGTAGAATTCAACTGCCGTTTAAGAAGGACTTCAAAGCAACCAACTGTATGAGCTGGTAGTCGCTTCTCTGTCATTAAAAAGGAAAATGCATTGATTAAAGTAAAGCCAAGGAATCTCATAGACAAAGGATAACATTTATGGTGTTCAAGGGTCTGACACGAGCAGCCCAGGAAACGGAGAGCTGAGTTTCACAGACAAGCGTTTTAATCCGTCCGGTTGTGCACAGCTCCTGCCGCGTGTGCCTTATGTAATCTCACACTTCGCCCGCCCACGCACACCTAGAGACAACAGGCAGCTTCGAAAGGTCTTGGCAGTGCTCAGAGGAGAGACTCCCAGCAATACCCCTGCATGGTGTTTAACCTCATCTTTACTTACTTACAGTTAGGTGTTTCCTTTTTTTTTTTCTGCTTCCCTTCTTTTTTTTTTCCCTTTTCTTTCCTGTGATACATCAAGGGTGGGTATTTTTGTATCTCCAAAAATGGAGCAGATATGGGGGGAAAAATCCCATTAGCTCCATGATGTGTTTTCATGGCAGCTCCGGAGGTTCCGGTCATGGCCGTTTTGTGTATTTTGTAGCACTGTCCTCATGCTGTTGTGATTTTTTGGTGGTTTTTTGTTTTTTTTTTAAGTAAAGTTTTAATGTTGCATTCTGAAGACACCAGCTAATTGTTAAATGGTACCTAGACTATGCTTTCTTTAGATTTTAAAATAAGAAACAATTAACCAGAGGTTTTTAAAGAGCTGCAGAAAAGCCAAACAGGCCTGTGAAACCCCAGGATCTAATAACAAAGAAGGTGAGTCGCTTTTCCAATGCCGTAAGAGTTTGAAGGCATCCTTACTCTGGCTTTTGAGTAACAGAAAGAGCCCAACCACATTTCATCCTGGTGTAAGGTAGCCCTTAAGTTAACTGTTTTTCCAAAAAAGACAAAAAAATAAAGGACGTTGCTGGCTGCTAATTAGATGTATTTTAACTGCAAAGTCATTTTAGCAGTTAATATTGTTATTACGTGTTTCAGTGTGACTCCTTAGTGAAGCTATTAAACTGTGAGAGCCTGAACTTATCAGACATTTTGTAGCGTGGATGGATTTTTGTACTCTTGTTCAGAAACCTGTGGGGAGTGGAGCACCTTTCTGGCTCAGACGAGGAAAACACATTTCTTGCCAACTGATTACCAGGGTGGGCAGCTGAGACCTCTTTGCACCCTCCTTTTGCACTTTTTTTTTTGTTGTTCTTTTCCCCCTGCCAATAATATTTCTTCTTTCTGTTGCACTCCTTCCCTACTCTCCCAGACAGTGATCGAGCCCCGCAGTGCACCCTTGAGCCGAGGAAAGGGATGTAGCAGCAGGAATCGATCTCGGTTATTTCGGGATACTTTCGCCTCCTGACTGTTGTATACAACAAGTTGGCAGTTCTCAGTAGCCGGGAGGCTCTCAGCGTCAGGCAGGCTCCTGCTTTTGAAAAGCAATAGCCCACAGCAGACGGTGGACTTGGCCATCATTTTCCTATCGGTTTCTCACCCAGGATTCTTACTTCGTAATTGCTGGGTTGGGTTTCTCAGGGTTTGGGTTTTTTCCTTCATCTTCTTGTATTGGTTGCTTTTATTTTCCTTCGTAACTAAAACAAAGTGACTGATACAATATCCAAACTGGTGAAGAATAAGGGGATTTTTTGTTTCACCCTATATTTGCTCTGATTTGAATTGGGTTATCTGCCTATCTTGTTTATGAAATTTTGTGCTGTCTTTTCCGCACAGACTGTGACTCCCAAATCTTCCACAGCTCCATTTCCATATTCCTGCGTGCTTGTTCTTTGTTAATCACTTGGCAAGCGCTTATTTGAATATTAAAAATTTCTTTAATCATCAAAGGCAGGAGCACAGCTTCATGAATATTCATATTTTTTTCCTCCTCAGACTGGATTCTAGTTCATTACCCTGCAGTAAAGCCAAACAGTCATCAATCGCGCTCATTACAGCCGCTGGCGTTTTGATTGGCTGCCTGCTGCTGGTAGCCCGCGTCCCCCATCCTCCCGCTCTCCTCCATGAGCTGTCGTGTACCTGCCAACAACAACAACAAAAAATATATCAACAATGCAAGAATAAATTTCTCCGGTTGAAAAACAACTTTGCAAACTTGTCAAACACTCCTCGTCACTTTTTTTTTTTTTTTGGTTTTAC
>Ga0065711_1032414_pt1 | contig 27395 bp, 36 predicted proteins | sample Hoacrofraction12_FD_59098 | JGI IMG/M metagenome (GOLD analysis project Ga0065711, IMG submission 59098) | Hoatzin crop microbial communities from Cojedes, Venezuela - Epithelial fraction 12 v2 (version 2) | ecosystem: Host-associated > Birds > Digestive system > Esophagus > Crop | place...
GGGTGTGCTGTGGGGGTCCTGGGGGCACGCCTGGGGTTCAGGGTGTCCCGGGGGGGGGTTCTGGACCATTCCTGGGGTGCAGGATGTCCCCGTGGTGTTGCTGGGGTGCGGGGTGTCCCCGTGGGTTCTGGGGATGCCCGTGGGGTGGGGGTTGTCCTGTGGGGTTTCTGGGCCAGCCCTGGGGTGCAGCATGTCCCTGTGGGTTTTGGGGACACCCCTGGGATGCGGGGTGTCCCCGTGGGTTCTGGGGACACTCCTGGGATGTGGGGTTTGCTGTGGGGGTCCTGGGGACCACCCCTGGGGTTCAGGGTGTCCCCACAGGGTCCTGGGGCCACCCCTGGGGTTCAGGGTGTCCCCGCGGGGTCCTGGGGCCACTCCTGGGGTGCAAGATGTCCCTGTGAGTTCCAGGGACACCCCTGGGATGCAGCATGTCCCCGTGGGTTCTGGGGACACCCCTGGGGTGCGAGGTGTCCCCGTGGGTTCTGGGGACACCCCTGGGGTGCGGGGTGTCCCCGCGGGGACCCTCTGCCTGGCCCCTGTCCCCACGCAGCCCCGTCGCCTGCCCGGCAGCGGCTCCTGCAGCAGGGACGCTGCCGCTCGCCCGGCTCCCTCGGGCCCCCTGCCCGCACCCACCAGCCGAGCTGCGACCCTGGCGTCGCCCGGGCTCCCACGCCCGCTCTCCCCTGCGTGCGGCGCAGAAACCGCCGTCGTCCTCCTCGCGCTTGGGGACGGGGGCTGCTGGCCCCTCGAAACCCAAGGTTTCCGCTGCCCCTTGCCCCCCGCTCCCGTGGTACAGTTAACGTAGCGAGGGCGCAAAGCCTGGCGGGGTGGGGGGCGGAGAGGAAGGGCGAAGACAAGGGATTGATCTGGGATTTAAATAGAACTTTTATTTTATTTTTTGTAACCCAAACATTTCGCTTTCCCGGAGCGGTGGGTGGGTGTGTCAGACCCAACACTTCTGCGAGCCGCGCTGCTGAAGGCTGCTCGGGGCGATGTGATCCTCTGCGAGTCTTTGCCTTTTTTTTTTTTTAAAAACCCTTTTTTTCTTTAATGTCTAACGAGGGATGCTGAGTCTGCTGCATTCCAGGGGAATGACTCACGTGTTCCCTCTGACCCAGGATGTGTTCCCCGGGTTTCACTGCTGTTACTTTGATGGCGGGGCGAGCAGACGAGCACGAGGTTGGTTGGGCGGTAGGGACGAGAAGGGGTTGCCTCGAAAACGAAGCTCTGCCGTTCCTCCGAGGTCGAGATAAGCAGGGCTCGCCGGCTTTGGCCGTTGGATCTGGCCTCAGGCTGCAGGGCTCGCTGGGGGTGGCAGCACCCCGGCCTTGCCGGGCGAGGAGCAGCCGAGGCTGGGCCAGCTGGAGCAGGGCAGCGTCGGGGTCGGCAGCGGTGGTGGGGTGCCGGGTGCTGAACAGACCTGGAGCACCCCAGCCCCTGCCCCGCAGCACCTGCTGCGTCAAAATGGCGTTTTTGGGCCCGCGAAACAGGGAGCGGGGTGCAGCGTGCCCGGGCAGTGCCCGGAGGTTGGACAGCACCGACCTGCCTCGCCGCACGGACCACTCTGGCAGCGCCGGCCGTCGGTTCCGCAGCCCACGGCACCACTGGCGCCACGCCCTGGGCTGGGGCTCTGCTCCTGGCTGTCACCGAGGTCTGCTGGGCAGGGACTCCGAGATGCAGGCAGCGGGGAACTGGAGGAGCACAGGGCCGGGCTGGGCCGTGCCGGGCTGTTTGTGCTGGCAGAGCCAGCGTGGCATCGTCGGTGTTTCTCGGGAGACGGCAGAGCGAGTACGAGGTCTGCTGCGGGAGGACACGAGGCGTCACCTGGCTGTGCCTTGGGAAACCTGATTGACCGTCTGCAGAGAGCTGTCTGGTGGCGGGAGGAGTTCCTGGCTGCGGCTGCAGCCATGGCCGGCGAGGGCTGGACCTGCCTTCCCAGGCTCGGGTGCTGGCGTGGCGTGCGGAGCCGTGCCGTGGGCGCTGCGCCGGGGCCGTGGTCTGCTCTGCTCCGTGGCCTCGGGAAGTCGGGGAAGCTTTTCCACCAGAACCTTGGTCTGTTCACCAGCGAAGAGCCAAGCAAAGCGCCTTTACTGCCTTGAAAATTGGTCCCTGGTGCTGGCTGAGGCACGAGGAAGCTGCCGGTGGCCGGGCTCTGGCAGCAGCAGGCGCGGTGGGCTCAGCCTGCTCGTGGAGCAGGGTCCTGCCTCTGGCGTACAGCCTCTGGTGTGGGAGTGCTGCCGGTTCTCCCTCTCGCCGCCCCCACGTGGTGCCACCTTCACGTCTTGCTTCTCTCTTCCTTTGTAGCCTCCTCTGGTCCAAGCCATCTTCAACCGCGATGTAGAGGAGGTGCGGTTGCTGCTGAATCAGAAGGAGAACATTAACGTACTGGTGAGTGCTGCCCGGCTGTGCTCGCTCCCCGTCCTTCACCCAGCGCTCCCTGTTCCCTTCCCTGCAGCGCGGTTCTGTAGCAGAGGGGGGGCAGAGGCTCGGCGGGGGAGATGGGGGTGTTGTCAAGGGGGGGCTCTTTTTGGTGAGGATGGTCACAGCTGGGGTTTTGAAACAGAGGTTGCTGGATTCTCCTCCCAGCTTAGCCACCATTTGCTGGGCAGCTTTGTCCTCTTGCCTCGATCTTGCCATCTGTAAAATGGGTCGTGTGGACAGCCGGGGCTCCCGCCCCTCCGGGAGATGCTGAGAGCTGCTGAAGCGCTCGGCCGTGCAGGGCATCACTGTGGGTCCTGTGGGAGGACTGGCACAGAGGCTTGGCTTCGCTGCCGTGCTACTTTACCTCTTGCTCCTTTGGGGTGGTGACCCAGAGTAGTTTGGTGTGAGCGCCGTGGGTTTGGCTTCAGGTGAGTTTGTTCCCCAGCGCAAGGAGGATTTCAGCCCCTTGGCAAAGCCGCGTTCGCCTCGCAGGTGTTAGGAGAGGTTTCCACTGCGCTCGTCTTCAGGCTGGTGGCAGAGGGTGGTTTTGATGCTTGCTGCAGAGCGGAGAGGCTGGGAGAGGCGGCCGCCGGCCCGACGCACCCCTCGGGGTCCCACGAGCGGCCGGCTGGCTCCGGAGAGCAGTGAGCGCTCGGTGGCCCCAGTCTGCTGGTGACGAGCGTGGTCTGTCCGCACGTGGAGCGTGGGGACCAGGCCAGGCGAGGGACGGGGTGAAACCTGCCTGTGAGTGCTCGCGTCCCACTTGTCAGTGTGCTGTCCGCCAGTCTGCGTTACCAGCATCCCGCGCAGAGAGGAGTCAGTCGCTGGCGGCTTGGCCAGCCCCGGCTGCCCGGCCTGGCTCCGCCTGATGCGGTGGCACCGTGGCCCCGGCGCCGGCTCAGCGATTCCTGCACTCCCAGCCCAAAAGCCGGGCGGAGCCGTGAGCTCCGGGCGGCAGCAGCCTTGTTCTGGGTCGCCGTCCCTCCGAGCTGCGGCATCAGCCGGGGCTGCGAGCCGTCGCACTCCCGGCCTTTCGGCACACGCCGGTTTGTCTCGCCGAGCCCTTGCGCAGGGCGTTTGCCAGGCCCGGCCGGGGCTGGGCACACCCCGACCCATCCTCCTGGTGTCAGGCCCTGAGGTCAAGGGCGGGCGCAGCGTCCGCTGGCCGGCGTCCCGGGGAGGTGAGGGCCACTCCGTGCCGGTGCCCCTGTGCCAGCGGGACGACTGGTTCGATCGTGTCTTTGCTTATTGCGCAGAGATGGAGTGGGGACTGTCCTCCGGGGCTGCTTTGGCTGGGGACCCGGCAGCGCTTCGTCCTTTCTTGTCAGGAGAGAGGGTTGGGATTGTTGTGCCGAGCTCTCGCGCAGCTGCTGGAGGAATAAACCCACAATTGTTAACGCTTAATTTCTTTTGTGCGTGCAGGTTTAGAAATGTTGCTTGTTCAGTGACCTGCCAGCTGGGTTTCGCTTTCACATCCTCCCGCCTGGTTGTACCAGCACAAGTTGTTACCAAAAAAAGTGAAACTGCCACCATTTTCCCAACAGCTTTTAGCCTAATGAAAAGCGATTGCGTTTTTTCCCCCCCAAACACAAAATCTGGGGCTTAAACCAAGTTGCGCTCGCCTGGCTCTCTGCTTCTTTGCTTCCTGGCGTTAGTCCGTGGCGTGTTCCCTGAGGAAAGCCCGAGCCGCACGCCTGGAGGCGGAGGTTGCCCAGGGCCCGGCCCTGACTAAGCGGAAGGGAAAGGTGTTTTTTCTCGGGCTAGCCCAGTCTGAGATCAGAGGGGGGCTTCTGCCCCTTCCTGCCCTGCAGCAGGTCTGAGGCTGCTGTCGGAGCTGTCTGCAATTCTGAGTGGTTTTTATTGTTGGATAAAAGTGTGCGGAATGGGACAGCCTGCGCACTGCGGAGCGCGGCCAGGCTCTCCTCTCCGTCACAGCGTGCTTTGCATTCGTTCATTCAGTCCAGCAGCACGGCAGCCAGGTCGGGTCGGTCTCCGGGGAGTCAGCGAGGGGATGGAGTGAGCGGCTGGAGCTGTCACGGCATCCCCGTCTCGCGCTGGGGCGGTGGCCCGGGCACCCTGCTCGCACTGCGTACGACCCAGTTCCCACGGGGCTCCCCGGGTGCTGTGCACCCCCGCAGCAACGCTGACGGGGCTGGGTTTGAGCGGTTTCCTCGTCCTGCGCCCCGAGATGCTGCACGTGCTCACGAGGGGCGTTGGGGCAGACTGGAGGGGGGGAGGGATCTGCCTGCCCTCGAAGCTCATTGGCAGTTTTCGTTTCTTGCATCCCTGCTCAGGACCAAGAAAGACGAACGCCGCTGCATGCTGCTGCCTACATAGGAGATGTTGCAATCCTCGAGCTCCTAATACTGTCAGGTAAGGGCGCTTGGCCCAAGTGCCGGCGCTGCCTCTGAGGCAGCTTTCTGGTCTGCTCTGGGCTGAGGGGTGTGGAGCAATGGTGTTTGCCCCCCCCTCCAAGCAGCGGTGTGCTCAAGCTTGAGCCAGCGGGCTTGCAGCCAGGAGAAGGTTGGGAAATGCTGCCGTAGTCCTGGGAGGTTGGTTCAGACAGAGAAGTGTCTTGGAACTGAAATAGCAGAGGTGGAAACCAAGCCAGGAGGGGCTGCGCTCGGTGTTAGAGGGAGGTGCTGGAGGAGGGCGAGTGGGGCTGCGCGCCTCAGGGGTGCCTTGAGCGGCAGGGTGCTCGGGGGAGCAGAGCTTTGCTTGCGCACGGAGAGGGGTCAGCTTAAAACCAGGGAGTTTTGCTCCGTTTTGCCTTGTGTTGCTGGGCGTGAAGCCGCCCTACGTTCCGCTCCAGCGACGCTCAGCCCCATGCTGGGTGCTGTGCCCGGGTGGTGCCGATGGGGCAGGCTCCTCAGCTGCCGTCCACCAGTGCAGCGCCTCGGGGCTCCGAGGGCTTCGCAGCTGCGTGCTCTGGAGTGGGGGAACCCCGAGGCTGGCGTGATCCTGTGTGACCCCAACAAGGAGAGACTGGGGGGGGAAATCCTTTGCTGAAGGCTTGTTAAACAGGACTAGGGACGTTCAGCTCCGTCTGCAGAGCGTGGGATGCCCTTACGTGCCCTGCGCTGGTTTTTGCATGTCTGCGTGCTGAGTTCTCGGCAGCAGAGGAAGGCAGGGGCTTCGGGGGTCGTGGGACCGACGTGCCTAGCACAGATCTGGAGTGGGGTGGCAGGAGTCTGTCATCTTTCGTTTCTAATACGGAGATGCAGCCCACAGCGACCACAGCTCGCAGCGTGAAACGCTCCGGTTTTTTATCTCAGGTGGCCTTGTTTCAAAGCAAGGAGCGGAACTGCTCGCTGGGTCTCTGCTGCGGTTTTTTTGGCTCAGCGGGGAGCCTGGCACTCTGGAGATGTAGTCTCTTCAGCCTCCCAGGGATGTGGCTTGTTCCTCTTGCAGTTCATGGAGCCTGTCCTCATGTCGGGCTCGGTGCCAGGTCCCCTCTTGCCCGGCGGGTGCCCGGAGGTGGCTGCAGACCTGCCCTGGGGCCTGGAGCCAGGGCAGCTGTCACTTCTCTGCCCCTGACCCCTCCTTTTGTTCTTCCTCAGGTGCTAATGTTAACGCGAAGGACACAGTTTGGCTCACCCCGTTACACCGCGCCGCGGCGTCTCGCAATGAGGTGGGTTCCCCCTGCTCCTTGCATGGGGGTGGTGGGCGCTGACGGGAGGAGGGGACTGCGCTTCTCCTCGTTTCCTTCTTGACTGGTTTGGGCTGAGGTGGGTGGTCTCGTTAGAGCGGAGAGGGGACGAGCGCATAATTCAGAGGCTGAGAATGAGAGCTGGAAAGAAAAATCTCCTTCGTTCCTGTCCCTCCATCCTTCAGGAGTTAGTACGTGGGTTTTCCCCACAGCATCCTCCTCCTCGCTTTCCCCCCTTCCCCAGGGCTTTGGTTACTCCAGCTTCACATATGTTTGAGGGATGATGGGGGCTCTCACCCTTTCTCTCAGGAGCTGATGCCAATGAATCTTGTTGGAAAGATTTCCTGACATTTAGCTTTTGTGGGCTTAACTTCACCCCACTTAACTCTGCCCTGTTTGGAGCTGCTGGAGAGCACGAAGCTCTGTGGTCCTGTTGGTTGGAGCCAGGGGATCCGAAGCCCCGCTCTGACATGCAGGGCGAGTTACCACACATCGACTGGTGGTGTGAATTCTCTTAATCGGCAGCAGACGATGAAACCCATTGGTGTAAACCTCTACTGAAGGCGTTTGCTGTGAGCGTGTGTGGACAGTTACCGTGGGTCGCTGAAATGTGGGAGCTCAGCAAGCCAAGACCACTTTGCTGTCAGGTCTGCAGTGCTGCTTGGCGGTGAATTTGAGCACGCTTCTTTGCTTCTCTGCCCCGGCTCAGGTGTGCTGGAGAGTCACCTCCCTGGTTCCGTTCTTCCCGGTGTGCTTGGCACAGGACTCTGCCAGGGCCCTCCGTGCCCAGCTCCCGAGAGGAGCCTGCCCGAAATGCCTCGTGCTTCCCGGCTGCTCCTGCCTAGAGCCGCTCTCTAGCGTTGCTGGGTTTGTGTGCTGCCTGGACGCTTCGTCTGCTTCTCCCAGCTGGGAGGGGCATCAGCTAGCTCTGGGAAAAGAGAGCAGAGCAGCAAGCCGTGGGGCTGGGATCGCTGGAAGCGCTGCCCTGATGCGGCGTGGGAGTGGGCAGCCCGTGAACTGGAGCGAGGGCAGTGCTGGGTTGCAGCAACCAGCCTCTGCAAGCAGAAGGGGGAAACAGTTATCAAATGTAGGTCAGTGGGTCATGTTTGTCATCCCCTGGGTGCTTCGCACCTCGTGAGTCGTGGAGGAACACTCACTTGCAGTTGCATTCTGTGGCGTGGAGGTATTTCCCATGCTGGCACCACCGCGCAGCCGCGTTGCACAGCCGCGCTTGGGTGCGATGAGCCCGGCTCATTCGGGTCCCACACACCGAACTCCAGCCCAGAGGGAGCTGGAGCAGCCCAGGTGAGGGCTGGAGGGTTCCCGTAGGGAAGATTCCTTCTCCCTGCTCGTTCTTGGAGTCTCTCTTTTACCCCCCTCACCCTTTCTCTGTGATAACGTGCTGAAACACTGCTGTATCTGGGCTTCAGAATGTCGCCAGGGACACAAAAGCGAACGAGTCCGTCCCTTTGGCAGCGTGGGGAGAAGCCGGACGTGTGAGCATGCCGGGCAGTCGGCTCGGCCCCGCACAGGCAGCTCTGGCTCTCGGGGCTGCGGGCTGCTCTGGATCTGGGCAGCCCTGTGTGTGCTGACAGCGAGAGCTGGATGGAGCTGCAGCTTCCCCCACCTGGCTGGGGGCTTCCGCGGGCCCCGGTGGGCTGGGTGAGAGCTCGTCTTCCCTCTGCCCCTACCAGAAAGCACTTCACCTCCTCCTGAAGCACTCGGCAGATGTCAATGCCCGCGATAAGTACTGGCAAACACCTCTGCACGTCGCTGCGGCCAACCGGGCCACCAAGTGCGTGGAGGCCATCATCCCGCTGCTGAGCACTGTCAACGTTGCGGACCGCACGGGCCGCACGGCGCTGCACCACGCCGTGCACAGCGGCCACCTTGAGGTGGGCGAGGCGGGCTTGGGTGCGGGGGGTCCCGGGGGACCTCTGCCTGCGCAGGGTCTGCAGCTTTACCTCTCGCCGCTTCTCCCCGTCTAGATGGTGAACCTGCTGTTGAACAAAGGGGCCAGCCTGAGCACTTGCGACAAGAAGGACCGCCAGCCCATCCACTGGGCAGCTTTCCTAGGTGGGTTCTCCCCACGGGCATTGGTCCGCTTTCTTCTCCCACGTCGTGTGCTGCCTGTGGATTCACCTTTCGGGGTGGTGGGGATCCCCGGAGGCCACTGTGCACCAGTCTCCATTTTCCGGGGCTTGCCGGCTCTTACCGCTGTCTCCTGGACAGGGCATTTGGAAGTTCTGAAGCTGCTGGTGGCCCGGGGAGCTGACGTGATGTGTAAGGACAAGAAGGGCTACACCCTGCTGCACACTGCGGCGGCCAGTGGCCAGATCGAAGTTGTGCGTCACCTGCTGAGGCTGGGAGTCGAGGTAGGACCACCGTTACTGTGAGCAGGGTGGGCTTGGGCGCACACCGGTCTGGAGACAGGAGTGGGAGAGGGTGCTGGGGGGTGGCAGGAGTCCTGGCTGGTTCTCAGCTGCCTTTTTTTCTTCCTTTATCCCCAAATCCTCTGGGGTTTGTTGCTCCCGCAGATTGATGAACCAAATTCCTTCGGTAACACTGCACTTCACATTGCCTGTTACATGGGCCAAGATGCCGTGGCCAACGAGCTGGTCAACTATGGCGCCAATGTCAATCAGCCTAACGAGAAGGGCTTCACCCCTCTGCACTTTGCTGCCGTCTCCACCAATGGGGCACTGTGCCTGGAGCTCCTCGTGAACAACGGGGCCGACGTCAACTTTCAGGTCTGGCACCGAGGGGCTGAGCTTGGGGATGGGGGAGCGGGGACCCGCTGCCTGGCGGGAGAGCTGGGGGAGGCTTGTGGGAAGCCTGGTGCGACGTGGCTTCTGCTCTTTGCAGAGTAAGGAAGGGAAGAGCCCTTTGCACATGGCTGCCATTCACGGACGGTTCACGCGTTCGCAGATCCTCATTCAGAACGGTGAGTGGCTTCTTCCTCCGGCCCTGGGTTACCCCAGCCTTTTCTTGTGCTTCTCAGAAGCTGCCCGCAGGACCTCCCTGCGTGTTTGCTCGGAGGGTTTAAGAGCTCCAAATTACCACTCAAATTCACTCTGTGCTCCTGGGGCTGTTGCCAGTGGCCGTGTGCTGCTTGGGGGTGGCAGGGAGCGTGCATGCCCGCAAGGGCAGCAAAGTGCAGGTCAGGAGACTGAAATTCCAGCCAGGTCAGAGCTCCTGCAGCCAAAGAATGTTCCCACTGCCACGTCCAGCCTGAAAGACAATATTCTTCAAAGAGGGCTGCCGACCTGGCAGACACCTCGGGGTTCAGCTGGAGACCTCTGGGGCTGAACGCATCCCCTCTTGGGGCAAGGGCGAGAGAGCTAATGCCCTGGATTTGCAGGATACAAGTGGACCCTCAGCTCGCAGAGCAGTTTACAGTTCTTCCTCTGCATGATGCTGAACGGACTGATGAGCCATGTCCCTGAGACTGGGATGTGGCTGTCACAACAGCCTGGGCTGCTCAGGACTGGAACGCAGGGACTCGCTGGCAAAGCGCTTGTCTCTTCCTTTCTAGGCAGTGAGATTGACTGTGCTGACAAATACGGCAATACCCCCCTCCACGTTGCTGCTAGATATGGCCACGAGCTGCTAATTAGTACTTTGATGACGAATGGTGCTGACACTGCAAGGTAAGGAAGGACTCTTCCTCCCTTTCGTGCCCTGGGCTGGAGGATGTGGAAATGATCCATCCTGACTCCCTTCCCGTCTCCTGACAGGCGTGGGATCCACGACATGTTCCCTCTGCACTTAGCTGTTCTCTTTGGATTTTCAGACTGTTGTCGTAAGCTACTTTCCTCAGGTGAGTGGCTCGTCTGCCCCTCTTGCGCCGGGGCCCTGGGGGACCCTCGGGCTTCCCCCTGACTCCCTGCCCCTCTGCCGCCCAGGTCAGTTGTACAGTATCGTCTCCTCGCTGAGCAATGAGCACGTGCTGTCTGCAGGCTTCGATATCAACACACCTGACAACCTCGGGAGGACTTGCCTCCACGCTGCTGCTTCTGGAGGGTGAGCAGTGCGTGGGGTGCTGGTCCCACGCTGCACGCGGGAAGGTCGCTGCCGGCCCCCAGCCCAGCCCATAACCCTCCTCTCCGCCCGTAACCTCTCCTCTCTGCCCAGCGTGGGCAGCCCAGTGCACAGCTTTGGTCAGGACAGGGAGTCGGACCCCTGGGTGCTGTTCCCAGCTTCGAGAGAGATCAGAGACCCGTGTTTAGAGCAGGAATGAAAACGAGAACCTCTTGGCCCTGTTCTGCCACTGACCCTGTGACTCGTCCCGGTTGCTCCCCTCTGTGACTGTTTTACCTTCTTTAAAATGGGCCTAAAACGCTTCCTTGGCTGGGGCTTCGTCAGGGGCTCCCAAGCTGATGCCTGAAAAGCAGCAGGGACTGAGGGGGCTGTGTAAATGCCTCCTGTTGTTCGCCAGGAGGTTTGATTTCACGCGGCGCGTTGGGAGCAAACGTGGCTGCAGCGATACGGCAGAGGTGTGGGTCCCATCGAGGACCTGGTTTCTGTCCTGTCTGAGCGATGCTGGAGAGCCAGACCCTGAGCCGTCCCTCGGCAGCGCAGCGCAGTTACCGTGCCTGAGCGGCGGGAGCAAAGCACTGACGCAGAAGCCAGAAATCCTAGATCTTTTTTGGAGCGTGACATCCAGTGCGTCAGCTGCACTGCTGCCGTGGCTGATGTCTCTCTGTAATTGCCTGGCTGTTTGAGAGCTCCGTGCGGCGCAGGGTAGCACTGGTGAGGCAGGAAGCGTGGAGGGGTATTTCACTGGAGAGCAGGGAAGAGCTCTGTGTACGCAGCATTCTGCTGTGGCTGCGGCTCTTGTGCCGCCCGGAGATGAGAAGCTGGACTGAGCTTCAGCAGGTCCGGGCTGTGCGGATGGGAAGCGTGGCTGGCTGGTCTGCAGCCGCGAGGAGTTTGTTCCTGCTGTGGTCCCTTCTGGTCTGTCTCTAACTCATCTCCCTGCCTCCTGTAGGAACGTTGAATGTCTTAATTTGCTGTTGAGCAGCGGTGCTGACTTGAGGAGGAGAGATAAGTTTGGAAGGTAAGTGTGCTGTGGGCCTTGCAAGGGAGCGAGGGCGATTCCTCCAGTGCTGAGACAGCTGGAGCGCCCCGAGCCTGGGTTTGGTTGGGATGTTCCCGAGAGCTTTGCTGCACTCGGTGTCTGAAGCTGCTTCCTTTCCCCCGTCCTGCTCCAAGGGGTCCAGGCTGTGGGTCTGCAGAAGGAGCTGCTGACCGGACCCCTTGCACAGGGCTCAGCTCCACAGTGGGGGGTGGCTGGCGCCCAGGGCCCTGCCTTGCGGCCAGGAGAGTTTCTCCATCTGCGTGACAGGCTGTGCTGCTAAGCCCCCTTCTCCTGTCCCCCTTCCCAGGACTCCACTGCACTACGCAGCTGCCAATGGCAGCTATCAGTGTACAGTGACGCTGGTCACGGCAGGAGCCAGTATTAACGAGGCCGACTGTAAAGGCTGTACCCCCTTACACTATGCTGCTGCTTCGGACACGTACAGGAGGTGAGTGTCTCGGGGGCGCGTGCCCCTCACTGCTGGGGCTGGGGACGATGGCACACGGCTGGGCGGCGATGCTCTGCTGTTCCCTGGCCACCTCCCCGCAGCTGGTGCTCAGTGGCTTGCGAAGAGGGGAGCTCTGCGAGGAGCATGGCTGGGAGGGGTGGTCAGCAGGCTGACGCTGGTCTCTGACCTTCCAGAGAAGAGACTCATTCAGGAAACAGCCATGACACTGATGAGGAGCCACTGAAGGAGTCCAGGCTGAAGGAGGCATTCTTGTGAGTCCGCCGCAGCCCCGTCTGGCAGCTCTTTGTTGCTTGCCCCGTCCCAAGACCCCTGCGTGCGGTTGCTAGAAATACCTTGCTTCTGCTTCCGCTGAGCTGAGCTGTGATGCCTCAGAGAAAGCACCGGCTGGTTGGATTCTCGAGGCAAACCTGGCCCTTGCTTCCTGGTCCTCACTTCCAGCTGGCTTTGCATGCGCTCCGTGTCTTGAGGGGATTAGCGCAGCATCTGCTCTGAGATCAGTCGGGGGTTCCCTGCAGAGCTCTGCCTCTCCAGTCTCCCCTTTTTCTTGATCTCCCCTTTCTCTCGCTTGTTGCAGTTGTTTAGAGTTCTTGCTGGATAATGGTGCTGACCCATCCCTCCGGGACAAGCAGGGATACACCGCTGTCCACTATGCAGCTGCGTACGGCAACAGGCAGAACCTCGAACTGGTGAGTGAGCTGGAGAAAACCCTCTGCTGCCAGGAGAAGGGGGGAAGCTCCCCCTAAGGGACATGCCGGGGCCTGCGGTGTCCAGGTGTGGTTAACGGGCTGTGTGCAGTATAGGCACCACGGTGTCAGGGAGATCGGTTTGATCTGAAAGCACGAGGGCTCCTGGGGATCCGTTGTGCTGGGAATACCACAGAGGAAAGACCCGGGCCTGAGTGAGATGCCAGAGAGAAAGGAGCTTTGCTACCTGGCACAGGAGCACGTGGGGATGTCTTGCTTAAAGCCCTGGCAATAGGGCAAGGTTGGACTGCTGAAAGAAAGCCCGGACACCTGTGCCACGGAAGAGCTGTTGCGGTGCAGGAAGTGCCTTGGAGCTGTTTGAGGTGCCTGCGCTGCTGCAGGGTGGGCTTGCAGCCGTGTGGTCATAGGAAACCGTGTGAGCAGTGGGGAGGCTTCGGGACAGCAGGGGCTTGATGTGACTGCCTATGCAGGGCCCAAGGCCAGGCTGAGGAAGGTCCTGTCCTGAAATTCAGAGCATTCTGAAGCAGATGAGCAGGTTTTGTAACCCCTCTGCAGCCTGCTGGTGGGCAGGGTGTCTGTCAAAGCTGCCGTGACTCCTGGGTCGGTTACGGTTTCGTGCTGTTGCTGTTGCAGCTCCTGGAGATGTCTTTTAACTGCCTGGAGGACGTGGAAAGCACCATTCCAGTCAGCCCTTTGCACTTAGCTGTAAGTACAGCTGGCTCAGCCCCGGGGCTGCGGAAGGCCCTTGGCTCCGTGCGGGGCTCATGCTGAGCCCTGGGGAGGTGCCCGCTCCCAGGCAGCGCGGGCTGGGTCCTGGCCGCTGTCGGTGCAGAGCAGGGCACCAGAGGAAAGGCGCCGGCGGCTGGGGAGCAGCTTTCCCCACAGGCCTTTGATTTGTGTGTTAAGCTCGGTTTGGAGCCACCTCCCTGCTCTGTCTGGGGGTGGGAGCGGGCGAGGACTTTGTGTGGGACCCAGGCACACACGAGAGGCAATGGCCAGGCCGGAGCCCGCGTGGCTGGAGGGACCCAGGGGCAGGAATTGTCTGGGGGGGACGACTCCTGGGTGCAGCCTCTCCAGGCACCACTTTGACGCGGTCTGCTTTGACCTCAGGCCTATAATGGTCACTGTGAAGCCCTGAAGACACTTGCCGAAACCCTCGTGAACCTCGACGTGCGGGACCACAAGGGGCGGACGGCACTGTACCTCGCCACGGAGAGAGGCTCCACGGAGTGTGTGGAGGTGCTCACCAGCCACGGCGCATCCGCGCTGGTGAAGGAGAGGAAGAGGAAGTGGACCCCTCTCCACGCTGCAGGTGACGGGGGGTGGAGGGGGCTGGGGATGGCCGTGGGCAGCGAGGGAGCGCGTCCAGAGCGATTCCAGGCGTCGGTGCCACCACTGCCGAGGCTGCCGTTCACCCAGCTGCTGCTCGGGGCGAGGGAAGGGGCTGCGCGTTGGGACGATGCTCAGAGCAGGACGAGGCCAGAGCAGGCTGCCATGGTGTGGCTCAGCAGTGGGTGGGAGAGAGGACAGCAGCAGGTTCTGCACACACGTGTCCTCAGCGCAGCCTGTGCACATGCTGATCAGTCCTGCTGCCTAGCAGCCGCCGAACGAATTTGCTCAGCCGTGTGTGCCTGGCTGCTGGCGCGAGCCCCTTCCTTGGGTTTGCGGCGGTGGCTGGAGAGGGGACCCGTCTGTACGCGTGTGTGACTCCTCCTTTCCCTATGCATTGTCCCCAGCTGCCAACGGGAACACCGATTCCCTGCACCTTCTGATAGACAGCGGGGAGCGGGCAGACATCACCGACGTCATGGACATCCACGGCCAGTGAGTTTGTCCGGGTGTTTCTCGTGGGATCTGCGTGGCACGGGGTCCGGCCCCGGGCAGGGCGCAGAGGGCAATGCTCGAGCCCAGCTGCCTTCCAAGCCCACTCTCCTCCCTGCTGCCTCTCCCCGCTGCAGAACCCCGTTGATGCTGGCGATCATGAATGGCCACGTTGACTGTGTCCACCTCCTCCTGGAGAAGGGATCCACAGCCGATGCAGCGGACAAGAGGGGAAGGACCGCCCTGCACCGAGGGGTGAGTGTGTCCGCGGGACCGGGGCAGGCCTGGAGCCCTGCGGCTTTTGTTCACCCTCCTGAGCGGAGGCTGCCTGGAGAGCAAGCGGATGGTTTCTTTTGTGGCAAGGTGCTCAGTGAGAGAGCCCCTCTTCACTTCCTGAGATGCATCGTGTGAGAAGGAAGCTTGGAAGAAGGGGGTGGCTCTGTTGTTAAATGATGGGAGGGTGAGATCTGAGCTCCTGGTCCTCTTTGCTGGCCGCAGGCTGTGACGGGCTGTGAGGACTGCCTGGCTGCGCTGCTGGACCACGATGCCTTCGTTCTGTGTCGGGATTTCAAAGGCCGGACCCCGATCCACTTTGCCTCGGCGTGCGGGCACTTAGAAATCCTGCGGACCCTGCTGCAGGCAGCCCTCTCTACTGACCCTCTGGACTCCGTGGTGGACTACAGCGGTTACTCACCGATGCACTGGGCTTCGTACAGTGGTAAGGACTGGGCCGGGCCCCTGCCCGCCTCTGCTCTGCTGTTGATGGGCAGGAGGGAGCCAGGAAGAGCCAGGTTGTCCCTCTGTCCCCCACTGCTTTGGGAGCCGTCAGCCCAGCAGTGACTTCAGCCTGATGGGAAGGACGGTGCAAATCTGGGAGGGAGGCAGGGGGTTTTTCTCCCCAGGCCAAGCTCCTCAAAAGAGGAACGAAATATGAAAACAGCTATTACAGAGCAGCTGAGGCTGCTTCCTCCAGTGCTGCCGGATTTATGGGGTTACTTGGCCATCACCCTGGCTGCAGGGAGTGGTGGGGCTGACGCGGCGACGGGAGGGGGTGTCTCAGCGTTCCAAAGGGAAGCTAGCAATGTGGCCGTGGAGTGCTTCAGGAGATGGTGTGGAGCTGGAGACCTCCTGAAGGGCAGCAGCGTTGCTGCCGGAGGAAACAAACCTGCTGCCGCCTCTGTGCTGGGGAATGGGTTGGTTTGGGCTCTCTGGTGCCGCTGGTCCTGTGCAGCCTCTGGTCATCTGGCACTTTGGACGTGGGGAGAGCCAGAGGAGCCTTCAGCCCCTTCCTGCTGTTACAGGTGAGGACCCGCAGGCTGGGTGCTGATGCGTTTCTGTCCCTCTTTCCTCACAGGGCATGAAGATTGTCTTGAATTGTTACTTGAACACAATCCGTTTGCGTACCTAGAAGGAAACCCCTTTACTCCATTGCACTGTGCAGTGTAAGTGGCGTCTGGGACCTGCCCTGGGTCCTCCCCAGCCAGGGGATGAGGGAGGAGAGATCCGTGGTCTGAGCGGAGGAGCTCCACACCCTGCCCTGCTTGCCCAGTGCTCTGTGCTGGGGCTGGTTGCTCACCCCAGCTCTGCTGCGGCAGGGAGACAGTTGTTGGGCTGCTGGAGGTCCCCAGGGAGCTGTGGAGCAGCTGCCTCGTCGGCCGTGCGCAGCACAGCCGGGGCTGTCGCGTACCAGAGTCCCATGCCTGCAGGCTTTCGGCTCGATGGAGCTCGTGGAGCTGCTAGGGGCTGGTGGGTCAGCCCTTGCCGGCCCGCTTGGATGGCTCGTCTCTGCTCTTGGGTTATGGAGTATCTCGGGAAATCTCCAGGCTTCCCGTGAGGCCCCAGAGATGGGCTCTGGTGGGAGAAGGGCTCCCTGTTGTCCCGAGCCTCCTTCCTCTGAGGTGTCTGGGTGGTACGGGCACGATCCCTGGGGTCCCACTGGGTGCAGACGGGTTTGGGGCTGGTGGCTCCCACTGCAGACACACTGATGCTGCTTCTTAGTCTTGTTCTGCCTTTACTTCTCGTCCCCCCTGCAGAATTAACAACCAGGACGGCACTGCTGAAATGCTGGTGGAAGCATTAGGTGCCAAGATTGTTAATAGCAGAGATGCCAAAGGAAGGTGAGTGCAGACTCGTCTGTCTGTTGTCACCCGCTCCCCGGTGCTGCTGGGTGGTGGCTGTGACTCCCACAGTGAATTCCGCATGACTTCCCATGGCACCAAGGGGCTCTGACGTCCCCAAACGCGTCTGTAGGCCTGGGCAGTCTGGCTGGGGTGGGTGCTGTGCCCTGCTCCTTACTCGCTCTCTCATCTTCCAAGGACACCCCTTCACGCTGCTGCCTTTGCAGACAACATCCATGGTTTACAGCTGCTTCTGCGCCACCAAGCCGAGGTGGACATGACCGACAAGCTGGGGAGGACTCCCCTCATGATGGCTTCTGAGAACGGGCACACTGCAGCAGTTGGTACGTGGCTGGCAGCCGCTTTCCCCGGTACAGGCTGCGAGCGTCCCTGTGCCTCCTCCGTAACGGGGTCCCATGGGAGCCGGGCTGTCCCTGTCCTCACAGGCACGCTGGGACAGCTGCCCCTCTTCTCTGCCCCCTCAGCACATGGCTGCTGTGCCACGGTGCCGGCCTCTGTGCTGCTGCTTCCCAACAGCAGCTGTCCCTCCTCGTTTCAGAGTTCCTGCTGTACCAAGCAAAAGCAAATATAACTGTGCTGGATGTCAACAAGAACACAGCTCTTCACCTGGCCTGCAGCAAGGTAGGGAGATGACCGCTCCCAGCCGGGATTACCGTTGCCACCACCTTCAGCCTTGCCACCTTAGTGAGAGGGGTTGTCCACCTGCTCCTGGCCTGCCAGCGCAGAGGCGAGGGCCCTGGTCTTGCCCTGCTTGCCTGCCTTGACCTGCACCAATGCTCCTGATGTGGTTTTGAGCCACTCAGGTTGTGGCACAGACCTGTCTGGGTTTTCCTGGGGCTCTCTGAGCTCGCTGTGCTTCCTGGGGCATGGTGGGAACAGGAGGCTGGTGCCCAGTCTGTCCACGCAAAGGAGATGCTGCGGAGGAGACGGAGGGGACAGCAGCCTGTCTTCTCAGGCCCTGCGAGAGTGGTGGACTGTTGCAGAAGGTTGGGTTTAGGGACCGTTTCCATATGCCGGGGTAACCGTGTTCCGCTGGGGCAGGGCCAGGTCCCCGCCATTGCCCCTGCCGCCCTGCTCGTGTGCTGTGAACAGTCTGGTCTCCTTTCCAGGGTCATGAAAAGTGTGCCTTGTTGATCCTGGGGGAAACCCAAGACCTTGGCCTTATCAATGCAAGTAACAGTGCTCTGCAAATGTGAGTATTTGGACAGCTGGCCCCGGGGGGAACACCAGAGCTCTTCTGGGTGGGGGTGGCACACGGGCAGTTGTAGGAGCTCTGCTGTCGCCGCAGGTGAGCTCAGGAGCAGCCGAGCATCTGCCCTTGAAGCCGCTCGCCAGGGCCCTTGCTTTAGCACGGGGTGTTGAAGGTAGGTGGCTCCGCGGCTGCATCAGTGCCACCTTTGCCTCTCCCCAGGCCGCTCCACATCGCAGCTCGGAACGGGCTGGCCTCCGTCGTCCAGGCCCTGCTCAGCAGAGGTGCCACTGTGCTGGCTGTGGATGAAGAAGGTGTGTGCTCCTCGCGCGTGCGGGGGGTTCCGTGCGATGGCCCTGGGGACGGGCGCTGCCGGGGGAAGCGCTCAGCCGGCATCGGGAGGATTTCCGTGTCCTTGCCACGGCTGGGCAGCACGTTCTCAGCATCCCAGGAACAGCCTGGGTGAGGACATTGGCACCCTGCGGACACCTGTAAAAGCTTTTCCAGGTCCCACAGGTGTTTGAGACATCTCTTTTACCCCCCGTGTGTCTTCTGGTGGCTGCCTGGCTCTCCTGCCAGGCACGAAGCCAGCCCAGCCTGAGCCAACAGTAAGCTGTTGACTCATTTGCAAGCTGGCAGAAGCTGGATGTTCTGGCCAGAAGCTTTTTCTCCCAGCAGAGTTCTTGCTCTGCTGGAATACCTTTAAGTTGTGAAAAATATCATTGCGTCTGCCACGCTGCCAGGGCTTTTGAGGCTCTTTATCCGTCTCCTGCTGATCCTGGCTCACTTCAGAGCGGTTGCTGCAATTGCAGGGATCGCCGGTGCCCAGAAGCAGGGTCTTTTGAGACAAAGGCCAGTAGACGTCCTGGCCTCTCAACGCAGGGGTGAAAGCTGCCCCAGCCGAAGCGTTCCCTGGGGAAGGCGCCCGTGTGGGGCGATTCCTCACCGCCGGCTCTCTTCTAGGTCATACCCCGGCCTTGGCATGCGCCCCCAACAAGGACGTTGCCGACTGCCTGGCACTTATCCTCTCCACCATGAAGCCTTTCCCACCTAAAGACGCCATCAGCTCTTTCAGCTTCAACCTCCTCAAGAACTGCGGCATTGCAGCCAAGACCGCCGCCGCCTGCGGGGCCCTGCCCAACGGCAGCACCTGCCCCTACAGCAAGGACCGGCACAACGCCATCGGCTTGGACGGCTGTTACTCGGAGTAGCTTAAACTATGGGTGATCTAATATCTTATTATATTTATTTAGAAATTCTATAAATATAGGGCACTTTAAAGGAGAACAAGACTGGGCAGGCCTGCTAGCATGGCCGAATAGGCCAAGAGTTCAGAGCTTCCTCTTCTCGCTGGGTTGCCAGCGCGGTGCCAAAGCTGTTCATTTGTTTAACAAGCAGCTGGTGGTGCGGTTCCCGTCCCCTGCCCCTGCTCGGTCCTCTCCCCGTCGGCACGTGCTCACACCCCTCCAGCGGCAGGGCAGGAGACGGGACCTGCGGGCTTGGGGCTTTGCCACTGGCCGCTGGCCCGCGGGCGGGAAGGGGCTTTGTCCCCCGGCCTTTGGGGTGGTTGGAAGTCGGTTTGACATTTCCCGGTGGCCCATGCCAGCCCCCCACCCTGCCTCGCCTCCGGGGTACCCTGAGGCCGCCCCAGCCCTCTCCCCGGCTGGCTGGGATGGGGAAGCCTGAACTCTTGGTGGGACGGTGGCTGGGAGCCTGCGGGAAGTGGCTGCTCTCGCGGGCGCTGGGGTGGGTGGGAGCTCCTGGCCAAGTGCCACTGTACCTGCTCCTCTCTCTCAATCGCTCTGTTCCTCACGCTCGTCCTCCAAGTCCAATACGAACACTTGAATCAAGATCTACTGTACCTGGGACACTAAAATACCCTTTGGCAGCTGTCATTTATATGCAAAAACGGGTGCTGCTGCCCAAGCCCGCGGCCGGCTGGCTGCGGCTGCACTGCTGGGCCCCCTCCCACACCAGGCACTTTAGGGATTCTGTTGGTTGGTTGGTTGGGTTTTTTCCTTGGCAAAATGTCGGATCCTAAGAAACGATTCTTTTTCGAATTTTTGTTCTGTTTTGCGTGGCCGTTTCCATGTGAGAGTCAGTGTTGCTTTTTTTTTTAAAAAAAGAAAAAAGTTATTTATAAAGAAACGAGCATTTACCTTTAAAAAAACAACAAAAACCATAAAAAAAATTCTGAAAGTTTTAGCCTTTTAATAAGGAAAAACAATGCACTTCAAAGTCCTTATTCACAACTCGAAGTAAGTCTGTGTTTATTTTTCTAATGCAGCATCTTGGCAGGTTTATTAGCGTGCGTGTGTGTGGGATCATTGTTTTTTGTTTTGGATTTCCTTTTTTTAATTTTAGAAATCATATTTATGATGCAGGTTTGAAGCATTCGAGAGTGTTGCACTGTTCTTGTTCCGTTGTTTCGGTCCGAGTTTTTTTCCTCCTCCTGAATTACTGTAGCAGTGTCACGTGTAGAAACCCACGCCCTGTCTCCGCACCGCGAGTCTGCGCGAAGCCAAAGACCGGGACGCGGAGAGCGAGAAGGGGCTGACAGGGCAACAAGCGTTTCGGGACCCGTCCTCTCCCCCGGCCTCCTTTCCTTCCGCAGCCTCGCCGGACGCGGGGAGCGCAGGGCGGGGGCCGAGGCTCCGGCCGTGCCCACCCCAGGGCGTCCCGGTGCAATCCCCCAGGCTGGGAGCAGGAGGAGAGGACCCCCCTCTCCCCCCGAGCTCTTGGTGGCCGCTCGCCTCCTCTTTGCCGGCCAGGCCGCGGTGGGACGGTGCGAGGCTCGCGCTGCGGCTCTCCTGCTCGGTGTTTCTGAGAGAAAAAGCGTTTCAGTAACCAAAATACGGCATGAAGTCCTTTACTTTTTTGTTTTTTTGAAATAGTCTCCGAATGAAGGCGGCTCCTGTTAGGGCAGTGTTTGTTGCCTTCCGTCGTGTTGCAGAGTGGGCGCCGGAGCCGGCCATGCCGGGGGGGGCTCCTGGCAGCCGTGGGGAGGGTCCCCTCGCGCTCTTTCGTTCTTTTACCAAAGCCAAACTCTTAGAACCAAATATGAAGTTTCAGTCTTGGCCTTTGGGTGATAAGCACATTTTCTTCACGTTTTGCGTAGGAGTTTTTCCCGGGGAAGGCGGGGTCGGGGACCTCCCGTTGCTCTTCCTCAGCGCCGGCTCCACGCCGGAGCTCTGTCTCCCCGTCCCAGTACCAGCCCGCACTTTGTTCAGCATAGCACTCGAGAGATTTGCCCTCAGTGAGACCCAGGAGCAGGAGTGGTGCTCAGCCTGCTCCCCGGAGCGTTCCGCTTCCTGGGCCGGGCTGCTCCAGGGGATCTCCCCTGCTCAGACCGCAAGCCCCCTCGCCCCGCTCTTGGCATGGCGGCAGCGACTTGCCGGGCCGTGGGTCCTCTCCTTCGGTGCTGGCGCAGGATCGTGTCCCCCTCCCTGCTCCCCCCAACCCTCTAGCTTGAAAGAAAGTGTTAACCTTTCTGCACCGAATACCTCAGTTCGGAACCAGAATGAACTCATGAAACTTGAATAAAAAGGTCCTTTTTGAAGATCCTTTTCAGTATTCTACAGAGGAGAACTGGAAAAAGAGACTTGTTTACATTGCTGTCGAGTCCGCGCTAGCCTCCTGCAGCTCTTTCCCTTGCCGGGAGGAATTGAGGCATCGCTTTATCTCTGCTCGCTGCTGGCCCTCGCCCTCTTCACGGGGCAGGAAGATGGGTCCAAAGTCCTGAGCCGTTGTCTTCAGGGGCTAAAGTGCTTTTCCAGGCCCATGGAGGGGCCGAGCTGTCACCAGCCTTGGCTCCCGTCCCGGGCGTGGGCAGCGATTCCCAGGGACGGAGACGGGCTTGGAGCAGGGCCGGCCCTGAGGCCGCGATGGCTCCGTCCTCCCGACGATGCTCGGAGGCACTGGCAGAGCCGGGCCGGCCTGCACCCGCTGCAGGAGGGACGTGGCCGTGCCCCTCGTGCCCTGGTCCTCAGGGCCGCGTGGCTTGAGCATCGCTGGCGGGGGACGGGACTCCAGTGCCATTGCACTTGAACGCGGCCATTTCCTGTAGCCAGGGTGAGAGCGTTTCTTGGAGCAGGCGGAGAATGCTGCTGTTCCTTCACCTGCCCGGCTTTTTTTGAGTATTGTTGTGGTTTTCAGTTTCTTTATTTAGAGAAGGAACCTGATCTCTCTTTTGGCCTTGTTTCTGTGCTATGACGCGTTACCTTCTGCTGAGCGTGATGACTCAAACTACGACGAGACAATCAATGTGATCTCTGTAAGGGCTTCTCCACTTCTTCTCTGCAGCACCATGCTTTGTGTAGCTGTGTGTCCTGTGCTCTTAGCGAGGATCTTTTTCTCCCCCCTCCCCTTGTGTCTTATTAAAAATAATAATAATAATAATAATGACGGAGGGAAATGAGGTTTCAGCAGTGCATCCGTGGTCTGGGAGCACATGGGAGGCAGCGTGGGGTGGGGTGGGGTGGGGTGGGAAGGGACGTGCGGCCAGTTTCCCAGCGGGTCCCAGTCTTGTTCTCCTTTAACGCTGTATTGTATACATTTGACAGCACAGCTTGACAATTTAAGTAATAATCAAAGTGTTTGGTAATAATGCATTATTTTGCTAAATGAGATTTGTGATGGTTTCCCTAGTGCATTGTAAAGAGGGATGGAGGGAAACTTCCGCAGCCTGCCTGCTCCCCCCGGCCCCTCGTGGGGGAGCACGGGGACCCCCCACTCTTCCTTCCCACGGACCTCGATGCCAAAGTTGGACCATTCCCGCTTCGCGTGCCGCCCGCGCCCCGCAGCCGTTTGGTGTAGCTCTCGCCAGGCAGCCACCTTTTCGGCTTCCCCCTCCGTGCTGCGGAAATCTCCTGGTTTCCAGTGCGCAGGCACCGATCGCCCGTCCTCCCCCGTGGCCCCGACCTCCAAACAATGGAAGTTTCTCTCCGCTCTCTTGGTCCAAAGCACTTGCTTCAAGTAATAAGCACTTTTGTTAAAGCATGAGTCTGGATTCCCTTTAGCGTCCCACGGGATAGAGAGCAGCAGGAGCGGAAGGGATACGAGAGTGTCTTTGGGTTTATTTTTTCATTTTTAATTTTGAGAGAAAAAAAAAAAGTTTGTTTCTAGGGATGAGTGAACAAAGGGAAGTTGTGAGAGAGAGGACAAAACAAAACAGCACAAATACATTTCAAGTGGAAAGGTGTATTTGCACTGCCATTGCTAGAGCCGGGGGCCGGCGGCCCTGCGGCCCCCCCGAGCCATATGAACTGCTGACCAACACTGAATGTAACGTCCCGGCGGTGGGCAGCCGGGGGCGGGGGCGGCCCCCCCTCCGCGGGCGCTGCTGCGGAGCTCGGACAGAACCGGACGGTGGTGAGGAGCTGGTCGGCCTTTCTCTGTGGTTGCTGTTCCCGAGCTGCAGGCGATTTGCAACTTCTTTTTTCTTTAGGAAAATGTTTCCCCCCGCTCCAGCACCCCGTTGCCGTGCCCCCCCCTGCCCTGGGCGCAGCGAGGAGCTCTCTCGGCCCGAAGCGAGACGCCGACGAGCAGTCCCCAGCCCTGGCGACCGTGGCCCGGGGCTGGAGTCCGGCAGCTACAAAAGTAGCACTAAAAACAAAGCGAAAACTCCCCAGAAATGGACCCGGTTTTCTTTCAGTCCGTCTGTTTGGATGCGCTGAGCGCAGCGGCGGCTCCGCAGATGCCCCGGCGTCCCCGGGCACGCGGGGTGAGGTGTCGGTGAGAGACAGGGGAAAAACCAGAACAAAGAGCAAACTGCAAAGACCCGAGAAACAATCTTTTCTTTGACTTTTGTTCTGTTGTGTGGTGGGAGCTGCCCCGCTCCCTCCCAGCTCCGCCCCGGGGATCCCCACGGCCCCTCGCCTGCCCCAGGGACCACAGCCGGGGGGACCTCGGGGTCGGACCCTGCAGCCGGGTAGCCCCTGCTCGCCTTTGCCTTCAGTAAGAAACCAAAGGAAAAACCAACCCCTTCCGTCCGGGACACCGGCACGGACGCGCGGCTTCTTTGGTTCAGGGTTTTCTTCTTTTTGTTTCCTCTTTTCCCTCCTTTTCTTTGTTTTTCTCCAAGGGCGCGAGGAGCTGTGCAAACCTCTTCTCCCGGCTGAATTTTTCTGGGCTCAGCAGTGCTGGGCGTGTTTGAAAGGAGGAAAAACCCGAGAAAGCCGAGACTCGGCCGAAGCGTCGGCAGGAGCTTCGGAGCGGGGAGGGTAACGTATGGACGCGGCCAGGGCCCTGCCGCGGCTCTGCAGTTAAAGGAAAACCCTGGGAGCCGCGGCGTGAGGCTGGAACGTGGGGAGCAGAGCCCCGAGAGCAGCGTGGGGACGGGGGCCCCGTCTCCGGGGACTCGAGGGCGCCTGTAGCAAGCTCGGTGTCTTTACGATATCCCGCGTGTCAATGCTGCACCTCTGTCTGCAATGCACACGAACGTTTCTCTGAACGCAGTAGGACAGACCTCATCGCCAGTCAGGTATCAGCGGCTCCTCCGCCGCCGCGTCTCGCTGTGCTGGTGCGCGCTCGTCCGCGGGGCCGCGTGCCGGGGCACCATCAGAGCTTCCCGGGCAGGGGAGACGGAGGGAGCAGAGAGGAAAATAGCCTTACTCGACCCGGTCGTATCGATATTGTTCGTCAACTTGAAAATAATAAAGTAAATGCATGGAAACCTCTAGCTGAGCCACGGCGCGTGCCCGTGGGTGTGATGTGTCGGAGATCCGCGGTGCCGCGTGTCTCATGCTGCGCGTCCCCAAGCTCTCAGTCGTGCGGGGGTTGCTCCGGTCGCTGCGGAGGGTGGGCAGCTGCTGCCGCAGCCTTCCTCCTGTCCTCTCCTCTGGTTTTCCTGTGGCCGTTGGGAGCAAACTCCTCATGGCTTGACCAAAACTGCCGTTTCTTTGGTGCTCTGTGCTCAGTTTCCAGGGGTCGTCGTGGGTCCGTGGAGCCCCGGGGTGCTGCGGGTCCCCGCCGAGCTGCTCTGCCCGTCGGTCCACAGACTGCCGCCAGCCGCCCGGCCCCGGGAGCGAGCCCTGACGAGCTCCGCCGCAGCGAAGGACGTGGATGGAGACACCGGTTGGGTCAGTCCGAGTCCGACAGAACACGGTGGCTGCCTCCGCCGGGGGGAGAGGCCAGGGAGCGGGGACAGGGGTGAAAGAGGCCCTGGCCCCCCAAGGGGCCCCAGCTCCCTGGTCCTGCTGTGGGACGCGGTGGGGGCTCTCATCGGGTGGGCGGCATTCGGGCGCCTCAGTGCCGGCAGCGGTGTTCTGTCCCTGAATCTTGCACTACGTGAAGCATGGCCAGTGGAGGAGGAGGGTGCGGGGGGACGCGCTGCCTGGCGCCTGCCTGCTGGAGACCTGGGGGCTTCACCCAAAGCAAAACCCGCGCAGACGTGGGTTGGTCGTGGGGGGTCCCGCCGTGCCAGGAGCTCGGAGGGCACTGGAACAAACCCAGCGCCTGTCCCAACTTGAGAATGCTTTTGCTGCTTGAAGGTACTGTCCAAAACGGCCTCTTGCTTCGGCGTCCCCCCGCGCCCTGGCGCTGGGCGGGGGTCCGTTGGGGGATGCTGCGCAGGGGCTGGCTGCGGCTGCGAGGGCGGCGGAGCGCGGAGCCCGTCATTGGCCTCCTGTGCCCCAAAAAGCTCTCGCGTCTGCTGCCACATGCCCCTTCGCCCTCGCTGGGTCCTGGCTCCGGCTGCGGGTTCAAGAGGTGGGGTGGGCAGGGGAGGGCTGAGAGCAAACCCCGCAGCCCCGCTGCTTTGCTCCGGCTCCAGCCCCGCCACAGGCAGGTCCCCGCGCACCCCGCAGCCGGTGCCCCGGGTGGGCTCACGCATCCCCACGCGATTTGCTTCAGCTGTCGCGTTCTGCAGCGCGGGCGTGAAAGTTGCACTGAGATGGCCACGTGCCGGTTCCTCCTCCTCCAACAGACCTGCGCTGCTTCTCGAGCCCTCGGTTCTTCCCGCCAGCCTCTGCTCCCCCTGTGCGCACCCCAGACCCGCCGAGGCTCCCGTCTCCCGCAGCAAGAGCTGGGCCAGGGTCTGGGCAGGGACCCGTCCCTCCCTGCGCATCCCCAGCTCCGTCCCAGGGCTGCGCAGGGCCGTGGCGGAGGGGACGGCCGGGCTTTGCGGTGCTTCCCTGCTCTTCCTAAATCTGCTGGCGTCCAGGGCATCGCGTTAAACGCTGCAGGCGTCGGGCCGGGTTCTGTCACGGCAGAGGGTTGGCGTGAGCTCGGAGCCGCGCGCTGGCGTCCGGGCAGGGCTGGCTGCGCAAGTGCCGGGGAGACCCAGCGCTGCAGTCGGAGACCTCCCGGCTCCCAGGGCCCTGTGTTCCTCGCCCTCTCCGGGGTCGGGAGCGTGGGTGTTCAGCATGCGGGGCCGTGTGCCCACGGGCACACACGTGCTCCGTCTTGGCAGGCACTCTCTTAGCTTTAAAGATTTCCGAGTCTTCTAAGACCCCTTGCAAAGTCCTTTTGAAGTCATTCGGTGGGTTCTTCCCTTCGCTTTCCCCCCTCGGTACCCGTGGAAGGGAGTCCATGGAGATTTCCGTCGCTTCTCGCCTGTCCTGCATCAGGGCAGCGCCGGGCGGTGCCGGGGGGCTCAGCCCCCGCCCCCCGCTGCAGCCGCGTCTCGTGCTGGGCGATGCGCGGCCGTGCGGACCCTCGTGCCTGTCGCTCCGGGTTCGACGTCGCTGAACATCTCTTGGACCGTGTTTCGGTGCTCTCCTGCCGCGCCGGCGCGGCCCCGGGAGGCAGTGGTGGCTTCTGCGCTGTCACCCGTCGCCTCGTGGGCATCCGGCGCAGGGGACGGGGGGGGGTCTCGGGTGTCTCTGGGTCCCGCTGCTAACGTGCCGAACTCTGAAGCCCACCCTCACTCCCCGCGGGGCTGGGGCGGGGACACTGGTGTCACCGTCCCCTCGGCTGCCCCGGCGCTGGCCAGACCCCGGGGCAGTGGGCACCCCAGTCCCTGGCGCTAGATTTTTGGCGGTTTCAGACCGTTGCAGGGAGCGGAGAGCGGCGTTCCCTGGGGAAAGGGTCTGAGACGGTTTCTCTCCCAGCTCCCTCTGCCCCCGGCGCCCTGAGCCCCGTTGCGTCACGGGTGCCCCGCTCCGAGAGCAGCCCCGGCACAGGGTGCCCCGATCCCCCGTCCCGTCTGTGCCGGGCTGGGCCACTGCGCCCGGGCCGTGGGAAGAGCTGGCGCGGGACAGGAGCGTCTCCGCAGACTCGCCCGTGGGGTGGTTGGGTAACGAAGAGCTGCTTTAATTTGTGTCTTCTCTGCACTGTTCACACCTACCTCTGGCAATAACTGGGCTGGGGCGCAGACCTGGGGAAACCCTTCCTCGCCCCTTGGACCCGCAGCCTCAGCGCTGGCCCGAGACGCCGGCGCGCGTAGTGAGCATGGCTGCCCAGCGAGGGCTGCGGCGAGGGGGGTGGCCCCGCGCGAGCCCCCGTGCGTCCCCGTGTAGCAGCTGCGTCGTCTCCGCTGAAGGCATCTTCCAGTTAACCCCCCAGCTTTGCTCCCCTCCGCTGCACCGAAACGTGGAAGCTGCTGAGCAGACGCCAGCGCGCGGCCGCGGTCGTTCGTCCGCGGTGGGGCTGTGGTCGGCGGTTGTTCTTGTTGGGGACTTTTGGCGTGGACACCTTTGTCCTTGGGTGGGGGGAGAGGTGAGTGTGTCAGCTGGGGGGTCAGTGCCCGAGCGTCCCCGCGGCCAGCGCCATCTGCACCGTCCCTGTGCAAGACCCAGCCGAGGCAGGGTGCGCGCTCTGTCCCGCGGCGCTGGTGCTGGTGCTGCCGTGGCGGCGGGTCGCCCGTCTCCCTGCCGCTGGAGGTGCTTCTTCCTTCAACCCCTGGTTCACAGCACGAGCGCGTGGCCTGGCGGGGCAGGGGGCTCTGCGCTGGGGGGTGCGGGGGCTGCTGGCCCCCCGCCCGCC
>Ga0065711_1006443_pt1 | contig 27394 bp, 14 predicted proteins | sample Hoacrofraction12_FD_59098 | JGI IMG/M metagenome (GOLD analysis project Ga0065711, IMG submission 59098) | Hoatzin crop microbial communities from Cojedes, Venezuela - Epithelial fraction 12 v2 (version 2) | ecosystem: Host-associated > Birds > Digestive system > Esophagus > Crop | place...
GCTGCCGGGAAATCCCGGGCTGGAGGCCGGGGAGCGGCGCGGCTGGCGCCGGGGGGCTGCGCGCTGCCACGGAAAGTTTCGCCGGCCTCGGGGCTGCTGCGCGGCCCGGCCCGGGGTCTGCTCCAGGCGGGCCCTCAGTCCCGCGCCAGGCCCCGCAGGCTCCGGGCCGGGCGTCAGAGCCGTCACCGAGCCGCTGAGCCAGGACCTGCTCTGCCTAAAACGCTGTACCGACGGCGGGCTACCCGCCCTGGGCTGGAGCCCCAGCGCAGAGCGTTAGCGCCCCAGTACTGGGCATCCCCCCGTCTGGCCGCAGGGACCCTGGCGATGGGCAGCCACGGGGAGCCCTGCTCTTCGCAAAGGCGACATGGAAACGGACTGGGAAGGCAAACAACGTTGAGTCACTGGATCCTACACGATAATTTGTCACGAATAACCCCTCTCACCTTCAAGCCATAATTAAAAAAAAAAGAAAAAAAATCAATGCCATGGAAAGAAACCTAAAATTGCTTTAAAGGATGTGGAGATTTAATTCAGTACCAGCTGCACATGAAGCCGCCTGTGGTTTTTACATTCAGCCGCATGACCCCGCTACAAACGTGAAGAAGGGAGACAGGCACATAACTCACAGACCCTAAAGGAAGGGGGTCAGTCCCCCATCCACGGCTCTAGTTTATCGCTCCACGAGGAGGGTAGAGCTGTGAACAATGTCGGTGACGTGAAGCCAGAACTACCTTACAGACTCCTGAAAACCACCACCGTTTTCCGCTGGCGCTGAGGGGAAGCTTGCCGTGACACCTGCGGGTTTGGGGGCTCCTTGGGGGTGTTCTGGCACATGATAAACAGAAGAGTTTTGTTTCCAGAGCTGTCAACTCAGATTTTCCCCCCCTCCTATCAATAAAAGCACTTAGGGGAAAAAAACAAACAAACAAAAAAACCACCAAAAACCTAAAAAACCCCAATACAGCTTTGCAGAGTTGTTTACCAAAAAGGGAAGCCACATGGTCTCAGACTACCCGGAGCAGAAACATTTGTGCAAACAGAAAACTACCGCTCTCCCAAGCCTGAGCATCACTACCTGCTCCTTATTTTAAAACAGTCTCGGATAAAGAGCAGCCGTTCCTGCCAGTTCTTCATTGCGCAGTGCTCCCGCTGAAGTCAGCATTGTTGCATTACACAGAAACAGCAAGATCTACTTTAATTATAAAGCACTGGTTGTAAAAAGCTAGACTTAAAGAAGTTTGACACATGGCTATTACCCAATATGACCCTAATGCAAAAAAAAAAACCAAACCACAGTATCTTTTTAAAAAAGCGAACGCGAGAGCTTGAAGCAGCTCCTTGCTGAAGGAGAGCATTTTGCCCCTCCTCCCCCAAGAAAGGAGCAGAATTAAGTCCCCAAAGACAGCGGGGAGGAAGCCGCAACCCACCTCACGGTGCCCCTGTGTTGCTGTGTGTGGTTACAGGGCACCTGGCCGCTGCGAGAGCGTGTGGTCCCGATGAGGACAGCATGCCAGGACAAAATAAATGCATCCAAAAACCTGCAGGGAAACAAACAAAAAAAAAATAATCACAGTTGGTGTGGGATATAGCATGAGTGATAAAAATTAAGAATACACATGTGTTCAAGAGCTAGCCTTACAGCCCCCTGCCCTGCCCATGAGGACTGACTTCCAAAACGTTCCCAGGTATCTGTTGTTGATGCTGCTTTCCTTTATATAAAGAGCAGAACTAAACAGCACAGACTTTGAAGCTCTGCTCGCTGACAACAAACAGCCATCACCTGGGAAGTTCACCAACCCAGCTGCAGAACATCTCCATCCCCGAGCAGAAAGGTTTTCTACTGCTGGCCTCATGGGGCAAAACTCCGCATAGGAAGCGGCATTGGCCTTTTGGGGGCATCTCGTGAACACCTGACCCCCCTCTCCTGAACCGGTGTGCAATGGTGCATGTTCCACAGGACTCCTTCCACCGTGCTACTCTCAGCAGCAGTGACAATTTTCCCTTAATTGCTTTTACTCAGAGCAAGTTACTTTAGTTTTGCTCAGTCATCCTACAGTCACTTCTGGCCCGATGATCACAAATTTAGAAAACCCAAAGAATTTGCAGTGATCTCTGCGTGCCCTTCAGCGTGTCCTGAGCAACAGCCAGACGCTCTGCGTGAGACCTGGCCGACTCTACCGTATTTCCCAATAGCCCAACGCTGTCTGCATCATCGAGCGGTGCAGTACTATCTCCCTACGGATATCTTTACAACTCCCCTAAAGTGACATGGGAGAAAGCAGCACGGTGCAGATAACAGAGAGCAACACGCACCAAAGAGCCCACTGAAGATGGACACCAACTGGATCTGGTGGTGGGAGCCCAGAACAGGCTGTGCTTTGGGGCATAAGAGCACAGCCTCCCACGTGTTCCACCACCAGTATTTTATCTGAGCTTTGCACCACTGCGAGACCAAACACAATTTAAACACAAATGCAAAATGGTAATTTGCTATAAACATGAAAAGGTTTGGCAAGATCCTACTCTCCAAATCAGAGTTTCAATATGGAGTAGCTCAACCTCCACCGCAGTATTTGGGTTTGGGGGGGCTTTTTTCCCCTCATTTTTTCCATTTCCATTACATTCCTACAAAAGAAGCATGAAAAATTGTTGCCAAATTGAGAACAAGAAGAAGTAAAGGGTATTTATCAGTACTGGGGAGAGAAGATCAGTTTGCATGTCTAATGGAAAAATTCTATTTTTGCTCAATACAGTGGAGTTCTACCAACAGTGCACACGCACTTTTCAAGTGCTAGCCAAAATAATTACTTCTCTCCTTCTATGGGGGGAAAAAAATCCAGAAATCATGAATATTCAATAGATTGATTAATGACATAGTAATCCTTTAGCTGAAATCTCTGTTCCTTAAAATACAGCGAACACTAGCTGCCAGTTACAAGAAGGATCAAAAATACAAAAATAACTTCTGGAAACCAAGTTATCTCATCCTGATCACTTTAAAAGTGTACGATACTGTGATGCGTCTGGGGAAAACTCTCTGTATGTTCTGGTAGATGTAAACCAGGCAGAAAAATCTGGTTTCTTGCTCCCTGCCGGAGCCCCTCCAGCTCCGTCCTCTCCCACCCGCTCCTGGGGCTGCCGGGGAGCGAGGCTGCTGCTGGGGTGCCCCGCACTGACCTGGGGAAAACCAAACATCTGCACTTCCAGCCTTGTAAACACCAGCAGCAGCTGGGTCGTCAGGTAAGTTTGCTTGACCTGCACAAATTAGCCTTTCTGTGACTTTGAATCCCCACAGGAAAACCTTGATCTGCAAGAGAAAAAAAAACCCTACAAGGGTTCAATTTAAAGCCATGAGCTGTTTCCTCAAAATGTTGAAGTTCTGGCTGGGGTATTATTAGCGCAACCGGGTTTCTTCCTAGTTTTCAGGCTTCAGGAGGTACTCTCACCAGGAGTTGCCAGTCTTTCCTTTTTCTCTCAGGCTTTTGAGAATTCCTGATTAATTAGCTTTAATTTTGTTTCTCTGCTGCCTGAGTCCACCTCTGAGAAAGCCCTCCCCACCAGGTCGGGTGAATTCGGGCCTCCGTATTGCCCATGGGCTCTGTATTTATCCCGCTGGTGTTTCCTCCGTGCAGGAATCTGCTCCACGAAGTGCTGCGGGGCTCTGCGGAGGCAGGGAGCGTGCGCTGCGCCGCGGGCAGAGCTGCCGGCCCACGCTGTCCGGCGAGCACAAGAGTGCTGGCGTTGCCAGGGTCACCAACGTCACGACGTTTCTCTGAACCCCCAGTTTATTGGGGGGCTCAGTCTTGTGAAATGAGTTAAGCGCCTGCAAAAAATAGATTTTTATTTTTTTTTTCCCCAGAAACTAATGTTAAAAAGTTGATGGCATATTGTCTGGTCTCTCTGGATTCATTTTTTACAGTAATTTAGGCAAGTATTTAACATCACAGAGTGAACTCTCCATCTCCAGCCTTAAAATTTTTCTTCCACTACGGGAACAGCTAATGCACAAAAGTAACTTTCTTCAGTTTTATCTTCAAAGTTCGGGAACAGATTTATTCTACATTACAATGACTCTATTCACATTTCATGAATTTTTAAGCTCAGACTGCGAGCATGGACAGCTCATCACTGACACATCAGGGAAATGCTGTGAAAAAACAAGCAACTTACTGTACTTTTAGCTTATAAGATTGTTTTATGGTTCCCTCAAGGATATTAAAAAGAGATCTTTGCAATGGTTATCAATAATTATCTTTGAGGATCAGCATTTTGAAAGCTTCTAGAATGGCTTCAAGTCTTGACTGAGTTCAGAAACGAAAGAACTCACCCAGAAGCAGCAAAATCATAGCTTAAAGCTCAACCAGTCTTCAGTTTTGCTGCTTTGAAGTCCAGCATTCAGCTTGATGACCAGAATCTAATTCTTAGATCATTTTCCTTCCAACTGAAATACTCTATTCTATTCCACTCTATTCTATTCTTATTGAAGCTGGTTAGAAAAGTTTCAGATTCTTTCTCGAGAAACAGAGGGGGAAGGGAGAAGAGCAAGTTCAAGGAAATTCTGACAAATGCTTGAAAAATAAGAAAATATGTTTAAAATACTGACTTCTTGTCTGACAAAAAAAAAAATACCCCACTTCTTTTTATTACAGTAGATACCTATATGGCCCATATTATTTCAGCGCCTAATCACCTCACAGTCCTTCAGAACATCTCACTGAGCCAGGGAATACTATTGTTTCTTCATTATCTGTGCAAACAAAAAAATACCTAAAGACATTTGAAAAAGTGGGGCTTGAAATTCCCAAGCAAATCAAGAGATGATAAATCTGATCTGCCCAGGATCAAACCATGAGCATTCAGTACAAGCGCTCAGTTTGCCACCAGCCTCTGAAGTTCAAGGCTAACGCGCTCCGCTGATGGCCCCTTCATCAGCACTGCAGTACGTCCGTGCCGGCGGAAAGCAGGGAAATCAGGAAGATTCCCAAAGCCGGTCTGCAGTACATCCCTGTTCCTGTTAATGTTGGGATTACCCTTCCTGTGACTGCCGGGAGGGCAGATCTGATAGCGCAAAGATGGTGTAGACAAGAAGTCAGTTTGCTTGTATATAATAAAACATTTCAGGGTTTAATTTTCTCCCTAAAGCCTGATCTTGCTTCCTGTAGCAATCCAGCCTCTGCTACAGCAGAAGAGATCCTAGAAAAGCAGTATCCCCTCTCTGCTGCTCGTAAAGCCTGGCTCTGAGGATTTTCTAGATGCTACTGCTCATGCTCAGGAATAACTTCTTCACCTGTGCCTTTTACCAAGCATTCAGCTTAGGGTGAAGACTCCAAGCCTTTTCTGAACTCCTGGGGTGCGATGCACAGCTCTCCTCAGCACCCCACGCCCCGCAGCAAGAGCAGCGCTGGGGCAGGGCGGTGGTTTGGAGTTATGGAGACCACACTGAAGACACATCGTTCAAGTCTTGGTCATGGTGCGGCCACAGACATCACTGGAAAACCGACACCTGCTTTTTTTCCCTTATCTATGAGAGCTCTCCATGTGCAAATACAGAGTGTGTTCCTAAATAAAGGCAGGCAACAAAAAAATGACGGAGTTTTACAAGCCAGTGTGTGTGGAATACTTGCTTCTTTCTGTCTTTTCATGTAATTCTTTTTTAGATAATTAAGACATCTCTTGCATGCTTAAACTATGTTATAGTCATGCTAGGGCAGCTTTTATCCTGCTGTGATTATGAACGGTGGGCTGACCGTCTGGAAATAATACGCTATTTTAACCTTAAAAATTTAAACCTCCCAATAAAGAAGTACCACAGATTGCAACAACTGCTTAATGAATGCCAGTCTGTGTACTGCATCACACTAATTAAATATCATGGATAGATACGAATAAAATTCTTGTTACAGAACTTAAAAGATGCTTCTCATAAAAATTTCAAGAGGTCTGCATCCCAGAAAAAACAAACAAAAAAAACAAAAAAACACCACTTCAAAGCAGCTCTTAAGATTTAGGAACACAAGTAGGTCAAGAAACAGGCATATGTATGTTTACACTTTGAACTAAGTAACTGAATTCCCCTGTCAGGCAAGCTTTTGTTTTATTACTGGGACTCTGTGTATCGACTGTTTCACCAGTTCCCAAAACACACCAAGTGCACACGTCTCAGCAATACCTCAGAGCACTACGAGGTGCTGTGTATCCTTGTGGAGTTCAACAAAAGGTAGAGTGGGGAAAGAAACCACCCAAAACCAAACCCAAACGATTTTATTCCAGATTTGGCGTTGATTCATTGGGTGTCCTCGGGCAGAGTGCCCACAGCTGAGTTTCCAGAGCAGCTGTGGATCAAATATTCAGGCACTCAACTGAGGGCTACAGTTTCAGAAGAGCTCCACTCTGCCTGTAAATCCCAACGCGCTGAGCAGTTCTGAACAGCTCTGAACAGCTGGTGCCTGAGCGGAAAGGGAAATCTTCGGTAGATCTGTCCTCCTGCACAAACTCCCATTCTCTGCTGCCACCTTCATATTTTTGAACAGCCCTCAGCAGCNCANTGAAGTCCTCAGTTCAGCAACACTGCTCAAATATTCCCCATCCCCAGCCANGGTTGGTGAGTTTGGGAGGCAGGGTCAACAAAACCCATTGTNGAGGCTCCTGAAAGCAGCTCTTTTCAAGCAGGAGTCTCCTTTTTATCACAAATAGTCTCAGCTGGGAAGTCATTCAAGGCAAAATCCTGTCTCCTCCTCTTGTTCAACGTCTAAGTGAAGCTGCTGTAGAAGATTTGGGACGAGCCAGAGTTCTGGCTGCATTGTGCTCTCTTGTCAGGCTGCAGAACTCAACAACATGGGAGAAGAACAACCAGCTACAGCCGAGTCCGCTCCGCTCACGCCAGTCACCGGACGGCAGAGCTGCAAAGGACAGCAGATCCCAGGGCTGAGTAAAACCTATCACTTGAAAGCTGGTACCCAAAATAGGCTGCGATTTTCTCCCCAGTTATAAAAGCAGGATTCAAGCAATCTTCTCTGTCACCAAGCCCAGCCCACCCACGTCCCGATGAAGCACCATTCCAGCCAGCGCCAGATGCAAACATCTCCACAGGTAGCTCCAGCCTAATAAAACAGTTGCGAATCTTGATACCTCACAAGTACAAACTGCCTGTTTTCATACGGTCTAAGTAGTTATTGAGTTACCCTGAAGGGATTGTTTTTAGCTTGGAAGATTGCTGCTTTCATTTCAGCAGAATGGCCAGAAAGATTTTCTGCTTTCTTTCCAACAATAGCATTTATTGTGGGTGAAGGATATGACACCTTTAAGGAAGCACAGAGAGAGAGAGAGAGAATTATGTGCTAGATGCTGCCTCTGAAATGCATCCCCTGAAGGAACATACATCCGCATCTAGGGCTGAAGATCTTGCAGAGGAGAGGTTTTTTTAAGGGAAAAAAAAGCTGTGCCGAGCCGATCCAACACTCTCCTTTGGTCTGTCTTACCATAATACCTGGCGTTTCCCCTTTTCTCCACACAGAAAGGAAATAAAGCATTAAGAGATGGAGGGATTCACTGAAGTCTCATCCGCAGTTTGCAACAGCACAAACCAACGCGGGGTCCTCAGCGAAGCACATGAAGGGAAAAATCAGAGAAGGCGAATCAAATGGGTGTCATTCTCAGTGCTACTGCTACCAAGTGCACGCGCGAGGTTTGGCAGCGACTTCAGCTCGAGGAAGAGTTACGCCGTCCCTGCTGTTCGTTACAGTAAGGCCTACACGCCGCTAGTAAACCAGTTCCGCAGCGCTTCAAGCTGCTTGCGGCTCCCTCACTCAGTGGAGGTCCTGCAGTCGCTCCTCCTCACTCGCTGGCCCTGCTGCACTTCAAAGACCAGCAGAACGTCAGATGGACACACTGCAGTGCTTTGTTTTCTTCCCTCCTGAACTGCTTTTTTAGCATTTTAAAACACAATGCACTCATGAAAGCTTGTAAAATTCCTCATAAAGTTTACTGTGCCACAGGATTATAGAATACCTCTTGGAACTACGGATAAACAGCTAATCTTGGATCTGTCACCAGAAAGCACTAATATATTTCAAAAAGCTATTAGCCCTTAAACCAAAAGCAACACAGAATTTGATTTGGGGCAACAGGCTATAAAACACTGAAATTGTTTGGCAACTCTGCATTGCAAGCAGGTGGAAGAAGCTGTAAGAGCCCTGGCATTCATTTTACTCTGCTATTTAAGGCATATTTTACATAGTTTCCAAAATGCGTGCATGAAAACTAACATTAACTAAGGATACTTGAAAAAGACTGTTGAACAACTGATTTACTCACATTTTCAGCAAGCGGAACACCATTTGTTATGTTACACAAGAAGACAAGGGAAGGCAGTAAATATTACATATAAAAAATAATAAGCTATAAATAGCCTCTGCACTTTTTTTTTATGGCATCATATCTTTAAGGAGCTTCACAGCCATCAGCACTGACCATAACCTCCAGATGAGCAATACCCATTTTGTGGATGGAAACACTCAAGCGCACCTATCAATCCTAAATGCCCCGGTTATATCTGAAAGGCTTTGCAACAGGAACGGCCAGGCCGATGTGGGATGGAGGGACAGGGAAGAACGAGTGTTTGAGAAACGCTAGCAAGAAATACAGTTTGAGATTCTCCTGTGTAAAGCCAAAGCCTGAACATGTATCATAACTCGCTACTTTCCTCCACCTTTATAAACACCTGGTCTTGTCCTTTCCTCTTGTCAGTGGATGCAGGTCATGAAACAGAAAAGAGCAGGAGGGTGAATTTTCTGGGAAAGATGACATGAAGGGACCAGGCAGATGGAAAAATGCTTCAGGTGAGGAGTGCAGCAGTTACCTTCTCGCAGGGCAGAGATACTTCTATCAAATATTTTGAGTGAAGTGATCTTTAAGCTCCTCAAAACCTCAAAGAAATGGAAAGTATGAGCAGGATGCAAGGTGAATTTCTAGCTTCTGGCTCTGTGCTCAAATCTCCTGTTAGAGACAGCGGAGCTGGAAATGGAAACGGCTGGAGAAACCAAGCAGCAGAGCCGGGCCTGTGCACTGCCAGTGATGCCGATCCAGCGTAGGTTTACTTGCGGCCTGGACAGTGTATTTGCATTTTCTACAAAGAGTAATTACTTGCAGAAAGGCTAATACTCACGGGAAAAATATTTTTGGTATTTCTCTGGGAAATAACCTACTTTATGCAACAATTTCCTTTTTTCCCCCCTAAGAGAAACACTCATCTTGGAGACTTTTAAGGAAGGGAGGTGTCCGAGTAATTCACCAGAGCGTTGCTGCTCTTGTCTTCCTGCCCCGGCAAGCGTCGGGGCATACAGCCCAGCAGCACAGCGGTGTGCCTCTCGTCTTCACACGAGGCTTGGGTGTTTGCTTCCCATCAAATAGGCACACCTATCTACGAGCAAGCGCTGAATTCTAAGATTTTGTCAAAACTGGGTTTCAGTAATAATGAAATTCTGCCTTCAGCACCCCCTCGCTCAGAGGGTGAGCAGTATGGAGCTGAGTCATTCCATGGTGCTGTCACTAGTAGCATAAAAAATTCAAACAGAAAGTATTTGAGGTACAGAGGAGACAGTTCTGGAAAGAGAGAAAGATTATTATGACCCACAGAGGTCATAGTAAATAAGCAGGAACAAGATCCACAGGCCCGGGAGGCTGAACACATGCCAACAGCAGCTTTGCTGACTGCTTTGCTCTCACTGGAAACATCCTCCCATTTCCAGAATTCACACTGAAAAGCCACAAGGTTTGGCTATTCAGAAAAGCCGTTCACAACTATTCCAGGGTGCATTCACACCAGATAAGACAGCTAAATTAGGATGTATATTTTTCTTTTTTCAGTATTCAGGGTTTTGGTGCTCAGAAGCAGGACAGCAGAAACGCAGAAGAAAGATTCTTGGAAATAACTGTAGCCATCTCCATCTATGATGCTGTAAGCCCTCTTCTGCCCCAGCTGGATATGGAGAAAGGCCTTTGGAGGGTAAGACGCACATGGCGTAGCTCCAAGCAGACATACGTGCCTGGCTAAACCTGCTCCGCAGATAAAAGGTGGCAGAAGCCTGCTTTCAAACTGAGTGCTTGTAATCTTGAACAGTAAAATTCCATAGATGGATTTTTCTGCCTGTACAAAATTGCATCAAGTAAAAACTGAGTAGGTCATTTCAAAATTACATATATGTATAAACTAAAACAGAAAAGCTACTGGCTCAGTTTCGCTACTCAGCTGCCTGTAGCGGTTCACTACAGATGAAGGAGGAATCACGGACAGGATCACAAGAAACTATTCAATAGGTTAAATTCAACAGGCTACGAAGTGCACAGAGGACACCAGCTATCACTTTGCAGGATTAACAGAGAGAGAGGTGCCACATACAAATTATTTTGCTGTCTGGCTAAAGTACTTCTCGAGATAATTGAAATTAAGGACTTCAGGTCTTAAGGCTTACCAGTTACAGCTGCCAGTTGGAAAGCTTGGTCTCCCGAGCCCTACAGGCACAGAACGGCCCTTGGAGTCAGACATCCACGCACTGAAAAATTACTTTATTGGACTCCTGATGCTTAAGCACACCTGACACCAAGCACATGGACAGCCCTGTTGAAGTCAATGATGCTAGTCATTAGACAAAATGTACTACACCAGTGAAGTGCTGGGAGAACTGGGATCCCAAGTACTGGGTTTTGGAATAAAGCTTTTGACTGGGGGTGGGAGGAGAAAAGTAACACAGACTGAGCAGTTTAGTGAATAAGAAAACACCATTTACTGGATTTAATTCTTGCATTTGCTTGCAAAGATGCATTTTATTTCTTTTGTGTGGATTGTCTCAGTAGTGCAATAGCAACCTGGAGGTGTCTATTGTAGCCTGTTCATCATTCTTATGCAAATGGCCAGGATAATACCCAAGTACAACTCCAACCCGCTTAAGCCCCATATTTAAAATTTCACTGCAGTAGCTCATTGACTTGAATCACATGAGGAATCAGCATGTAAAAGTCTGTGTTTGAGTTGTCTTGCTGTTTATCTAGTTCCATTCTGGCTTATGAGATCATTTGTGAGGAACAGCTACAAGGTCAAAACATCAATTTGGACTACAATGCAATTAGGGAACAAAATAAATTTTGACATACTACATGTAATAAACCCAGAAAGGGTTAATTTTAACTAAGTTAACGTTTAATAAATGGTTATTCAAATGCTATAAACTCTAATAACTTGATAGACCTACTTAGAAAAAGGACAATTCTCTAGCTCGTATTAACTAATCATATTCAAGCTATTCATGGCTATAATTTATTAATTATCCAGGAACCCTAGTCAATTAGACTTCATGTTAAAACACATTCATACTGCAAAATAGCTTTCTGCAAAATTTCTGAATAAGCACCCCAACTGACCACTCACAGAAAGTACAGAGAGTCTGTGTCCCTGTAGTGCGGGTGTCCTACACAGAAATCGGCGCAGAAAGGTTAAACCACTTCTGTGTACAGTTGGTTCTGCTGCTGAACAACAGCATGCCTGAATCTCTCTTCTTTTGATGTGGGGAGTCTGAAAAGGATCTGTTTTTAAACTCTGCCTTGGGTGGGATAATGAATGGTCTTTCAGCTGCATTAGCAAGGAGGAAGGCTTGTAGGCAAAGCTTTCAGCTTTGCTTGTAGGTGTAGCTTTAATCACTGGGGACTATGCGGAGGCAAATAAGCCTGTTGATGTGATATTTCTCTGAAAAAAAGAGCTTTCACTGCTCCTTTAAAGAGCTGCCAGTGCCTGGAACAACATTATATATATATATATATATATATATATTTGTGTGTATTCTGCTTAGAAAGAACACCTAGGTCATGTTTTCCACACTGATCCACCTTCCATCTGCATCATCAAGGGCACTTTCACAGAAGCAAGAGCCTTATTAGGGATCTCATCTGCTACTGCTGCTTATTCCCCTAACTGAAGTTTAACCCTCAGTAGACATATCTTTTCCACTTCCCCAGCAAGCAAACAACAGAATCGGCTTGCCCAGGGAAGGAGGGTTGAATTTCAAGGGAAGGCAAGAACACCTAAGCAAAGACAAACAAACTAAAGATTTCATAAGGTGTCATTAATAAATGACAGGTCAACTGAAGAGATATTTTCCCATATGCTTCCCATATGGTCCTTAAATGAAGACCCTGTCAGCTCTGCAATTGCTGGTACATAGCTGGGGATAAAGGCATGTTCAAAGGGAACACTGGAGGGTAAGAAATGTATCATAGCTCACTCCCTGCATAAGACACAGCTATACAAGACAACACTTTTATGGCGTATTAGATACAAGACACCCAGGTACACAGTGAAAGCCATCATCCTCCACCCATTATCTGGATTTTTGTTAGGGACTATTATTTGACATCTTTATCTGTACTAGGCAGCGCTTTACCTAGTAAAGCCTATTCTTATCCAGAACAGATCACAAAGCAACTTTTAACATGTTACCGGTAAGAACAGCAAAGCCTGGTCTTCTGTAAGTATATTAAGTGCAACACGCCTCTAGTGTATCTGTTATAATTACAGTGGTTTACAGCTCCCAGTTTTAGCCCTCTTCCAAATCCCGGATCCACATGACTCAGTGATTGTTATTAAGCAGCGTGCCGTTCTCTTCAGCCAGCAAGAGGCTTGTGTTCCGCAGCCGCAGCTTGACTCTGATACCATGCGGTGGTATCCTGTTGCACACCAGTGTTTATAGCACATATCAAAACTAGAGGCAGACAAGGGGGGGAAAAAAAAATGCCTGTACAGAAGGAAAATGTGTTGGCTAGTATTTGAAGGGAGGTGATGGAGAATCCTTTGGGAGGAACTAGGAGATGGATACTCCAGAAGATATAACCAGCAGTTATGATTATATTGAAGCTGTTATGACTGTTGCACTGTAGAGCAATGTCCTCAAACACCCCAGTGACATTTACATTCAAATATTAACATCCACCCCAACCCCAGGCCCACAGAGGTCACTGGCGAAACTTCCACCAAGCCAGGAAAGACTGACGGCAGTCCCTACAGTTGTGCGTGTCCTGCCCTGCTCACAGACCCACCCGCACTAAGCTGGGCTCACAACCCTGTCAGAGAGTCCAATACGTATTGACATTATTCTAAAACCACTATAAAACACACGTAATTTAGGTTTTGCTGTTTCTACAATCTGAAATAATAGGTCAAAGCCAATCCAGCTTTGAGTGGACAGCAATGAGAATAACCAACAAACACCAAATCCCTGCTACGCTGCAAAGGGCACAGCCCTGATCTAAGCGGGCGGATGCGTGAGCGCAGTAACATCACATCACAGCTCTTCAGAGCGTACAGCACCTGATACCAAGGGCAAGGGGACGATCTTTAGTGCCTCCTCACCCGCTCCTCCTTCAGTAAATCCATACCTGTTAATGCCCAAGTGCACCAGAAGCAGACTCTGGTGGTCATTTATGCGGAGTCACAAGGAAGCACCTGGGAATGCAACACCTTGGTTGTTTTCAGAGAAGAAAGCGTCAGGCAGGAGCTATCCCCTGAGGCCCTCAGACTGAGAGCGCTGCAATTAGCCTGTACCCATGTCCTAGGAGGAACCTTACAGTTCAACACAAGTCCCTTAAAAAGCAGCATTATTCAGACATTATCAAGCACTTGTCTTTGATCCGCACAGTTCGTGTATGTACTTGTCTGTGCATATTAACTTGTCTGAGGTGGCTGAATATTTTTGTTTTATTTTAATTTGATGCCTTCCCTGCCTAGCACTCTCTGTGGCTTACATAAACTCAAACAGTGCAGAACTCCAGAAGGGCGATGCCGCTGAATGCCCAGCACTGCCGTGCTGCCCTCCACACAGTGTCCTCACTGAGCTGCCCTTGTAACCCCTGGTGAAACCCTCATCTTTCAGGGTAAATAGTTTCCTTCTGCCACAGAGCACTTCACAGCATGGGAAAGGACCTCTTCCTGGATCATCAGGTTTAATTACCTATTAAACTGTCTCATATCGGCACTTTTATTAAGGGTTCATGCCCACAACATTAATGAATCTGACAGACCAAAGTGGATACGAGATCTTCATTTCTAAATAACACACTGAGGTCTCCCAAGTACCCTATAGCGAGAGAGTCCATCCCCACGACACTGCCTTCAGACCCTCCTTCCTCCTCACCAAAACCCTTCTCTAAGGGGCTTTATCTCCCCAAATCAAACCGGAGACTTGACTTGTCTCAGCTGCAGATGCTCCACAAGCACAAGGCAATTATATGAATGACCAAATCCCAAACCAGTTTCTGGGTGGATTTTTGTTTGTTTGTTTTGTCTTAATTGCCAAGCCCTTTATTATACATACATTAAATGAAGTGCTACTCAGCGACAGGCTTCGGGAATTATTGGGCAAAGGAAAACAATAAATCTATAAGAAAACAAGATACTTTACAGAGATGATAAATTAGGGTGAAAAATGCTCAGTGCTTTCCAGGAAAGTTTAAGTTATGTTGCGTTATTTAAGGCTACTGAAAATGTGAGGCAGAGAAAGACACTTTATGTTCTCCCCTCACCTCCATTTACTGATGAGGTTCATGAGAGTGAACTGTTAACATGGGTCTGGGCTTGTTCCCCTGGGTGTGGAGGAGCAGGAGAGAGCAGCAGGGCCCCTTGCAGCGCAGTGACCTGAGGCGTTTCAGCTTTTTAAGCCGGGGTGAGAGACAGAGAAGCAGGAGGGTGCTTGCAGCCCCTGGGGCTGGGGACAAACAGCATCGCTGCGGGACACGGCGCAGCGACAGAGCGTGCAGTTAGCGCTCAGATATGGATGCAGACAACAGCCGGGATCAGCTTGGCAGCCACCACGCATATGCATTTCTGCAATGCTGTATCCGCAGGCAATTACAAAAGGCTGGCAATAACGCTCAAAGAAGCCAACCCTATGTCAAAGCTGCAGCAGGGACCTTTTTTAGCCTGATGGTAGCAGTGATGGCACCAAAATAAGTGGCATATGTTAGTTAAATTTATCATTCCTCCTGAATCACCTACATGTTTGCACCACAGTTTCTCATAGATTCACATAGCCTCATTTTTTCATGTCTCGACACTGGGATTTTGCATCAGTTCTTGAAGATTAGTGCAAATTATGTCTTCCCCCCCCCCTCAGTTAAGAGAAGAAAAAAAAAAAAAGGAGGCAAACAAGGCAACTTAATATAGCAGCACCAGAAACAACTTAGCAGTGACCAACTTCTTCGTGAGAAGGAAGCAGAAATGTAGGAGATGAGGTCCCAAAGACCACGGTGCCAGATGACATCTCGTACACCAACAGCCCAGTCTACCACTGGGTTTTAGAGAGACTGCTGCAGAAGGCTGTTGTTGCACTGCAATCTGAAAGAAAACTCAGGCATGAAATAATTTGAGTCTATTCATGGCACTCAGAGTGCTGCACGTTCTTCCTTTTTCAAGTAAAACAAAACTGTGGAATCGATTTCTCCGAGCCAAACAACTCATGTGACAAATATAAAGCTACATTAAAATATCTGGCAGCTTCACTCTCCTCCAACTCAACATAAGAATTCAAATCATCTGGGACACTCAAGCTAAGAGCTAAAGCAAAAGGAGATGATGTGCAGTTATAAAGGCTAGTTTGAGGCTAGAGAGGATTGGTTTTATTCCTATTTCTCCTCTCCTGAAGATTGTTATACTGTGACTAACACACACCAGAAAATACAGCATGAAGTTTACATTAGGTAGATGTTTGGGTTTTTTCCTGCACGTGTACTAACAGCAGCCACCACTGAAATTTTACCATTCGCTTTACCTGTAGCCCTGCAAAAATTAAATCATAGATGGCACAAAAGTGAATGTGTAAGTCTTTGGTATCAAAGCACGAGTCTTTCAGAATATAAAACAATGTTTCAGACTTAACAGCTTGATGCAATATTTGGATTTTTTCTTGTGATGGCATCTGTCTATTTACAAACCGGCAATGCAGCACAGTTCCTATGGGAGCAAAACTTATTTCCTCTACTAATCTCCTTACCGAAAGAACAGCGGAGATCTTAGCGAATATGCTGAGCTCTAAAAGCTTTTATCCCTGGGACAAAGCACACTAAACTCTGACGCACTATATTCCTTAAACAGAGTTGAGGGAAGCACCATCAGTCCTGCTGGCTCCAACAATAAGAATATTCCAAGCAGTTCAAGCCTGCATTTGAGGTCCTATCCAGCTGTACGTGAAACCTATCCCAAAAGCTGTGGGATACAAAAGTACCCCAACACAGCCTCCTGCTCCTCACCAGAAGCATCCTACACATGCAGATAACCTGCCCAGAGAGCCACCGCTGTAACTTACAGAATGCTTTCATCAGAGCCCAGACATCAAACAAGCTCTACTCAGCTTTAGTTTTATACTCATCACTTGAATAACCTCACAAAGAGGAAATTCTTTAATCCCAGCACAGGCAAGCTCTGAGCAAAGCATGTAAATACAAAACAGGAAGAAAAATCGATCCTCAATACAGGATAATTGACTTATGCAAGGCAATGCGTAACAGGCAAGGGCAAATGTGAATTCCAGAAACCTCAGGCTGAATCTCTGCATTCTCTGCTCAGTTCAATCTCTTATTAAAGTCAAGGGAAATTCAGATAAATAAGAGATTCGGCAACTGGCTTTTCATCTGAAGTTCAAAAATCCACAGTTACTTCTCCAGAGTTGTGAGGCTATTTCAAGCAGGAAGCCTGTATTCCTGGGCTATAACCCCAAGCGGGAATTTATGTGAACATCAAGGAATCAGAGCGCTGCAATGCTGGTTGTAATTAGCAGCACTAGAGCATACTGCAAACACCACCATTTCCCCTTCAATGTCTGCTGCTGTTCTCTCCTATGAGGTGCTCCCTGGGAAATCTCCAAATTGAGTAGAGCACAGCCCTGAATTCAGATTTGTGCTTGGAATGAGAGTCCCCAGAGACAAAAACCCACCTAAGGCTGGAAACTGCTGCTGGCAAGGCAACCCAGCTCCTCCGCCGGATCAGAGCCAGTCGCACCAAAAGGTCAACGCTGTTGGGAGCTCTGCTTTAGGCGAGACATTCAGTAACACAATAACGATCATCTGCCAAGTGCAGGGGGCTTCCACGGAGGACTCCAAATGTTGTGTGGCCAGACGCTTTCTACTGACTGAGGTCACATGAAGAGCCAAAAAAAAAGGAAAAACAAGAATAGGATGGAAGAATAAAAACCAATGGTTGAGAATTGCAGTTCCGGACTCTTCTCAGTTCTGCTCAACTGCACCTCCTGGCTCTGTGTCTGGCCCCTTTCTCCAGGAACCTGGTCCTGTTAACTATGAACTGTCTCTGGGTACTTACCATTTCCCCAGTTCTGACCTGCAGCTGTGTTTTGCTGCTTGCTCCAGTTAGGACCTCTTTCATTAGGAGGCTCTAATTCAAGTTCCTCGGAAGCAGTCATCATCTCAATACATGTTATTCATTGACTCGAAGATGCCCTGGTGCAGAGATGAGTGCCGCCAGGATGTGCTTGTATGCAGCCCCCTTACCTAAATCACAAGCTCCTTCTGGAGCCTTTCCTTCAGCCCAGCAAAGCAGAGTGACCCTCCAAAGCTCTGGGTGCCCCTCTCGGGCCCCTTACCCAGGCACCACTTTGCTCTCCCTTCCCGATCACAGACCTTTCGCAGTGCACATGTCCCAGTTCTGGTTGGGATGAGCCAGACCCAGCAGCCAACATGGAGACAAGCACAGACACGCCAAGTCCTGATGTCCTAGGAGCCCTCTCTACCCTGAGTAGCTCTGGCTTGAGCAGAAGAGCCTCTCTGATTAACACAGTGTCAGGCAGGATACGATCATACAAAATGAGAAAGGCAGACAACATTTACCAAATCCTTCACTCGTCACGCAATTGTTAAATATTAGTTGCTCTTACAACTCAAACCACCAGCCTATATTTTTATTGTCTAATTTTTCCCAGTTTTCTTTTGTTTTGATATGCTTCTACGCTACATCATTACGCAGAGTTGCTGCTTGCTGTTACACAGATGCTGCTATTTATGCCTGACCTCTAGATGTGGGTGTGCTTTGTTCTTAAAGCATTTATTTCCTTTTGAACAAAAGTCACTAAATTAAAGCAAGATATTTTTTCCCCCATTTTCAGAGTATAATAGAACACAAAAACATAAACCAAAGTATGTTTAAATGCCTTTTCCGAATCAAGTAAAAACCGATCCATCTTAATAGCAACCAAAACTGATAGCTCTTCCTACACACCATGAACACAGCAGATGTTAAAAAGCTGTTTAATCTTCTTTAGAGCACTTTAGGTAAAAAGCTGTGGCTTTCAAATATGTACAAAGGTGGTCAGAAAACTAAAATGCCTTAAAACAGTTTTGCTCAGGGGCCAAGGGGATCTGAAGTGACCTCCAATTTCTCAACTTCCCAAACTCCATTATTATCAAGCCCTCTTTCCCTTCTGATGTTTTTAACTATGTAGAAGGTGGGTGTTGCCTCCAGCATATCTAAAACTTTTAAGCATCTTTGATTTATTCTCCTTGAGAGGTTAGTATACCTGAGGCTGAAGCTAATGACCGGAGATCCATTGAAGCGTAGATTTATCATAATCACTTTTTCAGCCTCGTCACAAGGACGGCTTTACAGCTTCTCCTGGATATTCAAGAAAAAAACGCTGTAACCCTCAAAGTCTCAAACTTCACAACTATTTGTAATAACTACTATTCTTAGAAAGTCTCCTCTTGCTTTACAAAACGATATTGCATCTTTACACTGGTTCATTCCCATGGACAATGCCAGCATCTGCACCAAAGCCTCAAGAAGCTGAGCCCTTTTGAAAGCAATATTGTTCTGCTACTAACCTCAGCGGACTGACCAAACACCAGAGAGCCTTCAAATTGTAGGTCTTTGGACAGATCTGTCATATCTCCTAGCAGGATGCATGGCTTTCAGTATTTATTACTATCGTGGTGAACAAGACTAGACCATTTTCTATAAGCAAGCACACAAACCCATTACTTTTAATTTTATGGAACAGATGCATTCTTTGATGCAATTCAGTACATCTCTGCCACAAAAAAAAGAAAAAAAATCAATGATTCATCCAAGTTCGATTCAGTCATTGATCGAAAGAAATGCTAACTTCCTGTATTTATTCCTTCACTTAAAGTTCACATCCACCACCAAGACATTATTTGACAGCATAAAGGGAAGGTTTACCCGCTGTCTAACCCTCTCTAATATTATATTGTTGCTCACCTTCACTTGAGAGAGAGACCAGAAAAATATTCTGCATAAGAGGTGAAACGAAGTACTACAGGATTTGACCCAGTTGGAGAACAGAACAAGCCAAACACCACAGCTGGCAAACACGACAAAGGCAGAGATAACCGAGTGCTCCTGCAAAAATGCACTGCGTATACAGAATCAGGGCCTAGTGCAGTGAAGGCTGCAAGAAAATTTCTTATCATCTCCAATAGGCCCTGGACAAGACCTTGAAGCAGATCTCAGGAGGAGGTCGTATTTGTTCGTAATATTTTCTGTAGCCACATGCTGTCACCGGATTCACTTTCCAGCACTAAGAACCGACAGACAGAAAAGAAGGGTTGCAGCCTTCTGTGCCTCCAGTGCTTAGCTCGGGGCCAGGACGGGGCAGGAGATGTCAGTGCGGTGTGCGCTTTCATCAGGAAAATGTAGCAACTCATCCCCTCTGTTTTCCTCCTTAGAAATAACAGGGTCATCCTCTCTAACTCAGGAATGCTGTCCTCCCCTTCAGACAGCTCTCTTCTGAATTTGTCTGCAGCTCTTCTGCAGCTTTGACCCTCACACGCTCATCTCTGTTCACGTAACACAGCCTATGGTGTGTCACGACTGCCCTGCGACAGGGCCTGAACCTGCTGGGCATGACCTACCTTCGCAGGTGCCCACAGGTCTGCTCTGACTCTAGAGGTGCACATTGAAGAGCTACTGGCAACTGGAGATGCCTTCACTGCAGTCCATGACAAGCAAGGCTGTATTTCTTCACTGCAGAGTGGCAGACAGTGCTCAGGAAGTGCGCATCACCTTTAATTACAAATTTATTAGCCCATACTAACTACAGCCAGAAGGCATTATTATTAGCACACACAGTTTTTTCAGTCGGACCTTAATTGGCTATCTGCTTCACTCAAGCCAATGCAGCATCAGCGCCCTGCTCTCAGAGAAATTACAAGTCATTCTTTCTAACATTAAGAGGGGGAATCGTGAATACTGGTGCACTTGACAGCTTACTCATTTAAGTCAACTTAAATACTTTTCCTAGAACCAAGCCCAAAAGCTAAGTTTTCTGAAACAACCTATCTGATTCCCCTACACCTGCTTAACAGAGCAATAACCCAGGTGGTGGTGTTGCTGTCAGCTCCTAGGAAGCATATTTAAGGAAACATGGAAGCAGTTGCCTTTCAGGACCCCTCCTTTATTCACCTGGCCTCTCCCTGGGATGTGAGCACCTAGCTAAACCCACATCACATACCCAAAATAGCTCACCTCAATGAGGGGAGCACAGAATGCTTTAGACTGGAAAAAGCAGTCACCCATCTACAGCAGTAAGGGGTCTCTAGTCAAACCGTGACAAATTTCACCCTTATTTACATTACAGAGTGTCCTAATGGTGATGGCTTATTGGCACTGTTGGAGTTTTTTGAGCAACAGAGCCCTCACCATGCCTGAGGAGGCAAAGAGGTTATTCTTGTAGCGCTGTGCCATCTGCTTTGATGTAGGTTTGTAATGGTACTGAGAGCAGATTTTTAAAAGTGTTGAAGATTTCATAAATGTAACGAATGATGGGCTTTATAGTGTCCTGGAGTTGGAGTATCCATGACAACTCTCTGCTGTGCCAAGGGACTTTTAGTCAGATACTGGGAAAGTCACATCTAGCTGTTTTTTGTAAGATGCAGCAAGGTCCTGGTGGGATTTTTCCTCTTAATCCCTACAGACTTCACTGCCTCCAACTGTAATGGAAGACAACACCCACAGCTGCGGGGTTCCTCGGTTTCAGCTGGCCCCAAGACTAGTTACAGCTTAAAGAAGATCCACCTAGAAAATTGTTGCCAGTTAGCACGTACAACTAGCTGCCATAAAGGAAGTCCAAATAACCCACTTGGTTTCAAAAACAAAAAATACCAAAAAACCACACCAAAAAAATCCCACCCAAACCTGTTTCCATTGTAACAGCTAAGGAGCTCAACCAGTACAGAGCCCCAGTGGACATAAAAACTTTGATTATCCCAGGCGCGATATATCCCACCCAAGCCCACCAATACGCATACCCCTAATGCCGTTTAGAAACCTTTACTTCTCTGGCCAAGTACTGTGAATCAAGTGGTGTGGCATATCTGTTATTTTTTTATTCATCCTTTCCCTAAAAAATTACTCTTTGTCTGTCTCACTAGAAGACGAGCATTTTGGTGCACTTTTGAATGCACCTCCCTTGAAAACACTCGGTGACACAACCATAGGTCAGATCATAACTTTACAACTTCGATCCACCACTAACTCTCTTTTCCAGAGTGATCTCATGGCACAAGCCTCTGCCCCAGCCAGCTACAGCTGCTGTGGCTGCTTGTTGCTTTTAAAGAATGAACAGAAGTGGCCTTTTCCCCCCCTAATTTCCCAGTAGTGAACATTAAAGCATGGTACACAGCCTGATTCTCTTTCGGTGATTAACTGATGTTTTGAATGAGCACAATTGATTTGACCATATACATTATTCATGAGCTGTTGCCTTTTTAATTGTAAAAATAAAGCCTTATGGGTTTTAGGATTTTGTCAGCTGCCTTGGGGGCTCAATGCTGTACTGTTTGGCACAAGATCCCCAGTCTCCAAGCCCCTAACTCATCACCTTAAGAATTTACTAAATCTGACACACAGAAGTCCCAGTGAAGCCTGTGAAACCAAGTACTCACATCCTTAAATTCAAACACTGCTCGGGTGCCCTGAGACCGGGGCAGAGTATCCAATGCACTAGAGATCCAAGTTTTGAAGGATTTTATTAAAAGGCTTCTGACAGTTACAAGTCACACTGGCCCGAACCTCACTCTACAAGCAGCTCACAAAAACGGCCACACAGCTCTGAAGCAGGCTGTTGGGAGAGCGTAACTTGTCCTGCTGTACACCAGGTCTGCTCACCAGACAGGCAGCAGAGCGGCTTCCGCTTGGACCGAGAGGCTGCGTCTGGGGAGATACAGCCTGAAATGATTCTGGTGAGCAATCTGAAAGGAACATGACAAAGCTGACACCAGAAGTAGGACAGCGAGGCTCCTACAAAGTAAGCACCGTCACATGGGGAAACACAGGTATACAGGGGTTAGCAGGAATAAAAGCCCCAGGANACCAAACACTGACCAAGCTCGGCTCATTTGTTCTGCATGGCGGGCAAGAGGCTAATTAGCTAGCCAGCAACACAGCCCGTCCTACTCGCATTACACAGAAATCTTCACAAGACCAGCACAGCAGCATTAGCAACTCTCCACACGACTTGCTCGCAGGATGTATCTCCAGATAATTTACCGACTCATTTATGCTTATTTTGTCAGTAAAGTTACAGAGCATGCATAGTGTCCATGGCCAGTACAAAAACCAAAACCACCCAGCAGACAGCTTTCCCAACTGCCTCGCACTTGCCGCTATTTGCAATCATCAGGCTCCCTGTTGTTGTTCAGCAACAGCTTTTAACAACAAAAAAGCATTATGGAAATCTGGTTCACAACAAGACAGCGCAGGGTAAAACTGTATTCCTACCAGATCTAATCTGATTAGCATTTATACACAGAGCTCTCAGTATTTTCAACAAAATACCGCAAAGAAGTTGTTGATATGCTTTTCCCTTGTTAAAAAAAAAAATAACTATGGGCTTGGGCACGTTTTGAAAAGTCCTCTCGGTTGAATAAAAGGCTTTCCACACTTCTTCTCAAGTTACAAATTAATGAAAAACAGAAAGAAAAATACTTTAAAAAACTGAAATCCCTCTGTGAAGTTGAAGATTATCTTGGAATGTAGGTTTTAACTAATAAGCTCTTCGAGCCCAAATGATATTTTTTAATAAACCTTATAATTTGAAATTGTTACGACTTAAGGGAATTTTCTAACTAGGATCCAAGTATTTTAAAACTGAAGAGGCAAGGAAAATGATAACAAATTAATTAATGGAATTAAACAGAGTCAATTGAATGCTTTCATGTGCAAACTAATGCAAGGTCTGTATTCAACAAATGTAAAGCTAAATCAGAAAATTCCCTTTATGTACACTCCTTAAATCTGTAGGTAATTGATTTCATGCATGTTGCATCTTTATTAGGTTACAGTTAACAATACGTTAATATAAATAAAAGACATGACTCCAGTAATGGCTTCACTAAAAGTAAAATACAACGTGAGTGTTGCAAGTGATCTTTCTTGCTGCCAATATTGAATTTATACTAAATACTGAAGAAAGTTATATAGACCTACTGGGATGTGTTCCTGCAAGAGGGTTTTGGACAACTGAGAAACATCAGAATATGAAGACCTATCACGGACCTGACTTTATCCATTTCATTTTATGTTGCCTGATAGCACGGCATGAACCGAAAGGAGGTGGCTGAAGGAGGGAAGCGTAGGGATGTGGCTCTGCAGGGCAGCAGGAGCCTGGCTGACTGGCTGAAGGGAGACCTTATTCCCCACCCAGGGGCAGAGAACACTTAGAAACTCCACACTGCCATATAACTTCGTTGCACGCTTACTTTGCAAGCCTACTGATCTGCGTTTTTAAGTTGTTTGAGCTACTTTAAAACAATGCTTTCTATTCAGTGTGCTGAGCAGACAGCAAGGGGTTGTTAGTCCTACCCTGCAGCCAAACAGAGACACACGAGCGCAGGGTTCCTCCGGTACCACGGTTTGGGGGATTCTCGCACACCTTTGACAGCTGCAGCACTGCGGAGCAACTGGGATAGGTCTAAAGCACAAGCATAGCTGTCTGATATGTAATTAAAAATCCATTTTCTATCACAAAAGTACATTTCTGTAATTCAAGATGAAATTAGAAGCTGTACTGACAGATTTTTTTCCCCAGAAATCTCAGGACTGACAGGTTCCAGCTTTTCCCTTCCACAAGGTCTATGCACGCGACTGCTCAACTATCATGTTCCCGTCTGCACACCTACGTGACACCTCAACTTTAAAATATCAGAGCGTCAGCCATGTCATCAGTACTTAATCTTGCCATGAATGTCTAAGTCGCTCATCATCTCCTCCCGCCTCACCGTAAAGGACTGCCTGCTATAGGTTGTCATAACTTGTCTATTCAATTTAGTTTTAAGACATGCTACTGGTCAAGTGTCCCTCTGAGGTACTTCGTACACAGCCTGAAACATCTCACTTCCTTGCATTTATTTCATACCTTTCTAGTTTCACCTTGCTTCTGTCTTGAGTAATCCCTCTTCATATTTTTGCTCTTCAAATATTTATAGTGTATTACGTTCCATCCCTCCCTCTGTCACCCTCAGCACCTTCAGGCAATTTTCTTTATTAATCAAATCCTTCAGGCTCCTGTTAATTTCTCAGCTGCTCTTCTCTGACCATCTTCTCAATTACAATAACTTCACAGTGATGAAGTAATCAGAATGTAATTTATTTTGGGTGCACTTATGTAAATATTTTATAAAGAAGCACAGCCAAGTGGATCAAGTAGCATTCACTTAGGCAACGCGCTCAGTTCTGACACTTGGACATGCACCCCTCGCACCAAGGCCATGATTTGCAGACTGGCCGCAGCTGACCCGGCTGTGTCTCTGGACAGAGCGGTAACGGGGGTGGTTGTCTGAGGAGCTGAGCAACGCAACCGGCTGCCACCCCACAGCTTCTGTTCAAAGCCCCCGACGCTTTCCTTTGTGTAATGAACACTTACGCTGTATGGGGGTTTTTTTGCCTGTAAGATGACATAAGCTTGACACACGGTCAGGTGAACAGGAAAGAAGGATAAAGTGGAAATCACCCTGCCTGGTCCGTCCCTGCAGCTCTTCTGCAGATGGGGGGGAGTCTGGAATTCACAATAACAACCAATGCGATCCTGTTGCTCTCTCCAGGAGTGGATTTATGTCCCTGTGCTGAGAGATTCCTCACACCTTCCCTCTGCGATTCAGCTGTCAGCACCTTGTTTACATTTCCAGTGGCCCCAGCCAGGATGTGTTTCAAATGCAATAACCAGAAATTCTGAGTGTACAATAAAATCCAAATGTAGTCACAGATAGTGAGGGTCGAACAAGGAGGATGAGTAAGACACTGAGTATCAGTACAGAAAACAAAAATCCAGACAATAATGGAAGGGAAAAAATAACAATAAACTCAAACTGAGGTAATTTTAATGTATGCTAAGGAGGGTGAATTGAATGCTCTCATATTCAAACTAATGCAAAGCCTATACTCAACAAGTTTATAGGCAAATCAAATTTCATATACGTACATTTCTTAAATGTGTAGGTAACAGTAAAGTGCCTTGCTTCAAGACAAATTCTTTTTTAAAAGAGGTATTTCTCTGTGTTACTGTAAAAACAGTTTTCCCCAAGTTTGTAGTATTTGCAGTAGACATCCCCTGCACTTCAGTAATTTCAATCACACCAAGAACATGCTTAGAAGAGCTAAGAGCACTGTTTACCAGCTCTCAGCTAGATGGGGTCTGAAGTGCCCTTCTGGACCAACCAGGCTGCACTGCAGTACCCTCAATGCCACTGCCAACTGTTTGGCACTTCACTGCCTCAGTCGGTTTACTCCTCCCCCATTTGTTTTCCTCCTTAGTGTCACTGCACGCTTTGTTCTCTTTGCACTATGCACAGTTCACATTTTAGATGGGTGAAAAGCACAGTGTAGCACTAGAAAAGTATCTATTATATGCAGAAGTTCACCAAGTTTTCCTCTTGACCCACAAATTCTGGAGCCATTTCAGTTTCTAGTTCTCATGAGCTGAAATTCTGCATTCTTGCTCACGTACTTTCTTAAACTGTTTTAAAAAAAGCATATCACATGCACCAAAATACTCTCCCTTTCACATACCCATCCCACGATGTCTGGAATGCAGCCTTTTTCCAGAACAGACAGGAAGAGCTTCCCAGATTTATTTTACTGTATGAATTCATTCGAAACGTTCTTGCTAGATGATGAAGAAAACAGTTTTACACTTGGAAAGTAAGGGTAAATTTGAGACGGTCGCAAAGAGCAGGAGTGTGAAAATCCCTGCTCCTGACAACATTCAGCAATGTCCGCAGGGGTTTTGGAAAACAGACCTGGCAACAAAAGCAACATTGAAAGGACCATCGCTCAGCAGCTGACTGAAATAAATGTTGGTTTCTGCTACCATGAGCCAGCTGGGTTTATCCTTGTCAAGAATACCACGCGTGGTTGACCCACAGTGTATTACATCGGGGTAATGATTCAAACCAGAGATCTTAGGAGCCAGCCCATGCCATCTGTAACACCAATGTCATATATAAGGCTTGCTCTGCAGAGGTTTAATTAAGATGAAAAAATAGTTTTCAAACAAAATACCAGTGTTAAAACTTCTCTAGTTCCTTTTCCTCATGTAAACAGGCAGTTTTGCTTCATTACAAACCAGCACAACAGAAAGTTCTCCCCAAGAATCCATCTTCTCCCCTCCATTCAGAAACAAATAGCTTGACCCTCAATATAAGTCAGTCTCTGTATTTGTCATGAATTCAATTTCTTAGCTCCAGTTCCCATGTGGTAAAAAAGGGGAGAGTTTCAGAGAGAAAAAAATTAAAATCACAAGGCTGCAGGGGGAATTTTACAGCAGTGAAGCCAAGCAGGGTTTGGCCAGCACAGCACGGCCAACACCTACCCCGAGGCCAAAGCTCGGCCCTGGGGTTTCAGCCCCGCTCCTGCCTCCACCCCCCAAAAGCCCGGCTTCGGGGAGGGCGGGTGACTGATGGCTGCTGGGGACGGACCCATCGGAGCATCCCAGGGAGCGATGGGATGAGGCCGGGTTACGGAGCAAGGTCTGTCTCTGTCTCTGTCCTTCTGCGCTCCCCTTCCAGCTGCAGGAGCCTCGGGGAGGACTCGATGCTGGGCCATGCTGGGAAGCGAGTGTGGATCACTGATGAGGGGACTGGAGCATCTCTCCTCCGAGGAGAGGCTGAGGGAGCTGGGCTTGTTCAGCCTGAAGAAGAGAAGGCTGAGAGGGGACCTTCGAAATGCCCATAAATATCTGCAGGGTGGGGGTCAGGAGGACGGGGCCAGACTCTTTGCAGCGGTGCCCAGCGACAGGACAAGGGGCAACGGGCACAAACTGAAGCAGAGGAAGCTCCAGCTGAACCCGAGGAAGAACTTCTTCCCTCTGAGGGTGACGGAGCCCTGGCCCAGGCT
>Ga0065711_1032415_pt1 | contig 27394 bp, 14 predicted proteins | sample Hoacrofraction12_FD_59098 | JGI IMG/M metagenome (GOLD analysis project Ga0065711, IMG submission 59098) | Hoatzin crop microbial communities from Cojedes, Venezuela - Epithelial fraction 12 v2 (version 2) | ecosystem: Host-associated > Birds > Digestive system > Esophagus > Crop | place...
AAAAAAAAAAAAAAAAAAAAAAAAAAGAGGGGAATGGAAGAGAAAAAGCTACCTTGAACTGATTGTCACCTAACTGGGAAATAACCTGTTGGAGTATTGGGTGTCTAACTACCTGAACTAGAAAAGCCTCCTGAAGTTCTAACCATGAGGTACAGATGGACTCTGAGATGTAATTTTTTGTTTCAGTTTTAAACCAGTCTACTCGAGTACAGATGTTCCCCACGCATACTTACACAAAGAGCAGCATTTGCTTACAAGGTGCAATTATCTTGGTTTCATATGAGAAACAGCACTTGATAACTTGTCCTGCTTTTGAAACATGCCATAAAAGCTCACTAACTTCACCTGAGTACTTTCAGACTAGGTAAAAAGGCATTTCCTGAAAAAACTGCACGACTGAGCCTGTTGGATTTTGGTGCTGTTTGGAGACCATTGACAAGACTGCTGTTAGTGACGTGCACCAGAGAGCAGTGATTCATGTCGGGTCACTCGTGAGCTGATCAGCTACTCATATGACACATCTTGGCATAAACAAAGACAGAAAAAATACCTCAGTACTGTGAGGGTTTTATATAAAAGGAAAGGGGTAAAAGTAGAAGTCTCACTGATGATAGTAGTAGCTTAATATGTTTTTGTTAAACCAAGACAAATAGGGGATTGAGTTGAATAAAGACTATTGTGAGCCAGGAAATTCCCACCGGATGCCTCATACGTTGTTGCTTTTAGTGTTTCTGTTTGTGTATGACACAGGACCATCAGGAACAAAGGAATTAAGAGTTATTTATTGGAAAAGGCCTAACAAAGCTCTCAGTATAGCTGACGAAAAAAATACGTCTTTGAGACTTTTTTGCATCATATTTACAATTTTGATATCTGGCTTACGACTAGATAGAGAGATTCCTTTCACCAAAAATCAAAGCTGTGTTAATTTATTCTATTTTAAATTTGCATGACAAGTTTTGTCTCCAACGTACAAAGATTTCAGGGTATGGTTTCTCAGAAGTGTAAGCGCCATACTTTAGAAATGGGTTTTCTCTGTGGTGTACTTGGAGCTGGGAGCCAACTAAAGTGGCATCCAAAATGACGTAAAGAATATGGGTTTTTTTCCTCTGCCATGTTGGAAAATCGCTTGATACAGGAGCTGCTCTGTGGGAAGGGCCCAGAGGACTGATCTGAGGTGACTGTGTGTAACAAGGCATTTGTTTAAAATGCTTGGAGAGTATTAAAGATGATTCAGCATAAGCTCTTCCCTGCTAGCTGCTGCTTGTGAAAGACGAATTTCCACCCTGAGCAATTGAGCACTTTTTACAGGGAGCTGGAATTAGTAGTGTTTGCTAGTTGAAACATAATTTTTTTTTTTTTTTTAGATCTGTAGCTTGTGGCTGAGGATAGCATTGAGGGCTGCAGCAGACTTTCAGCTAAGTTTGGTAGCTTAGGAGCCCAGCGATCGCTCTGGAGCTGAGTGGAGGCCTGGGCTGTTGGACTCCCAGTCTTGTCATTTATCCTTCCTCTCTCCTGGGGCTTTTGTCTTGTTTTCATCCTGTCAGTTGCTGTGTAAAAATCCTCAGAGCTCTCTGCTTGGCAAGTGGGTCAGGATGGTCAAGACCAGACTTGTCTCTCTCTATTAGAATGAGACAACTCAGTTGTTTTTAATCTTATGTCCGACTTAAGAGGGTCATGGAATATAAGAATATGAATTTCCTTTTAAGTTTGTTTCTGGCATTGCACCTTGACAGAAACTCAAAACTGCTTTTGCCTTTTCTGAGTTTCATTTGGTGCCTCATGGGGAACATATCCAGTGCAGGCAATCGCTGGAGACCTTGACAACTAAGCTTAGTGTCTCTGGCAAGCACATGCAGACTCTGCTGGGTAGGATAGTGGAGAATTTTAGAGTGACTGGTTTTATTCATTTGCTTTTGGCCTTTATTTCTAAGACATTTTTTAAAACTCTGTTCAATAACATGGATTTACAAAAAGAAGCTGATTTACAATGAGGCAATTCAGGACAGAGGATACTGTTTTTCTGTGTTTCCACGGGACAGGAGAAAACAGTCCACACAACTGTGGTTGAGAACATATATGTGAAATTTAGCTTGTAGAAATGTGTCTACTATTATGGAAGTGTTGATAAAGGCAGCCTACCAACATGAATTTAGTATTTAGTAATAGTAACATTTTGTTGTCACTAGCAAGGGGTTGGATATAAAATTACATTTTAGTGTAGAGACATTTTAGACTATGGTAAGTCTGTGCAATTGAATGAAGAAGATGAATACGTTTAAGTGGAACCGCTCAAAGTCAGATTTTTTGCCTACATAGTGGATTCAGAATTTCCTTGTTTTGCATTGCTAACAAAATTAAAAACTCTACTCTGGCAATTCAGAATCTGCACGTCAGAACGAGGTAAAAAGATAAATTAAATGCTTAAGCAGTATTCACCCACTCATCTTGGATATGCATTGGGTGTGAAATGCTATACACCTAAGCTCTGTGCTGGTAGTGAAAGCCGAGTGTCCTCTGAATGCTTGCCTACAAAGTAGCATAACTCTAAGTTTAATCTGTACAATTGCTGATTAAAAAGTTGAACACATAACAAAGCACTGTTGCTGGAAATGTCACACTGCCAGTCAAACTTGAACGTGACTGTAATGTGTAAGTGTAATGCTATGGTTATTTTTTGTTTCAATTTTTTTTTTTTTTTGACATGTACTTCCTCAGTGTAGGGATTGTGACAATATGCTTATTGATATTCCCAAAATTCAATTTTAAACTCGTCTCTGAATGACAGTGTTGGCATTTAACTTGAAATAACTTCCATTTTGAAGTGGATATTCATGCAACACTGTAGGAGTTAGGTTTTCCAGAAGCATTCTGAAGACTAGTTTTGCAAACCAAAACAGTGTTATGCTGTGGGTTTTTTTGAACATTTGTGGGGGTTTTTTTATTATTATTTTTCAGGTGGCAGAGATAAGCGTGGAGGTCCCATTCTAACATTTCCAGCTCGTAGTAATCATGATAGAATACGACAAGAAGACCTTAGAAGGCTAATTTCATACCTAGCGTGTATTCCTAGGTAAGTGACGGTTACCTGATAAGCTATAAAACAAAATAAATGGTTTATGTTGCAGTACACCCACAAGCTAGAAGACTGAGCAGGTTAAGAAAATTAGCAAATTCATACCAAGTTCTGTCAGTGGCTGTTTTCAGACCTAAATAATTACTCTGCCTTGTAGAAGGAAGGCCGTTGGCAGAATTGCTGTGTGCTTTAGCTGGAAGTCATTTGTGTTGTGGAAATGACACTGCAATGCCATGCTGCTGTCACTGTGTTGAACATTACAAATACAACTGAATACATCAACAATTAGGAACATGCTGGTCATCATTCACAGTATGCCTTGTGTGGACTGAGGTCAGCACCACTCCTAACTCTTGTTTGTGTTAGGTAAGTTATAGTGTCCTGAAGTAGCACAGGAACAACCAGGAGAGAAATATGTAAAATTGCTTGTACAGGTCTCAGATAAACTGGTGGAGAGCTGTGTGAAGGTATTGATATAATTTTATTATCAACAATTTAAGCTATGAATTACAATATGCTGTTTAAATAAATGGGCAGGAGTCAAATCCAGCACTTGTGTGTTTATATATATAAAAATATCTATATAAAAGGTTTGTTCATGTAAAACTTTTTTCCTAGTAGTAACTGAATTGGGGACAAAAATGATCTTAAGAACCTGATTTTAAGTCCATCTCAGAGTTGAGCAACATTTGCTGCAGACTGCAGCAACTCTGTGCTGGAATATGTTTGCCTATGACCTCAAAGAGCAGTTGTCATTACAGTTGAAAAAAAAATCCTTGGGCAACATCCCTGAATGCAGTATCTTTCATATTTCTGTAACGTATTAATTTGTAGGCACTCTGATGTAATCAGGTGATGGTTTCACATTGACAGAAGTGCTTTCTTAAAAATAACTTCAAGACATCTAGCTGAGAGTATATATGGCCTTTGTTAAGAATAATTGTTGGTAATTAAATTATTCTGGTCTTTATTTCACCTTAAAGTGTTGGAGTGTTTAGTATTTTGTCTTTTTTGTTTCTTTGTGTGTTGTTGTTTCTTTGTTAAGTGGAGGATTTGGGGGCGAAAGTGGAAGGAGGAGGGGAAGAAATCTTGAGGTTTTTACCATTGAAATATCTCTTCTTCACATGTGAATGTTTGACATGTATTCTAGCCCTTTAGAGCTGCAACTTACTAGAGAAGTTAATAGATAAATATACATCAAAATATGCCAAAGAGATTTTCCTAGAGGTAATCTGGCAAAAGGTGTACGTTAGTTTAGCATCAATAGAATTAAAATAAAAAGAAAGTTAGTGCAGGTTTTTATGTCTCTGCAAGCATGGCAAAGCTTTGAGAATAAAGGGAACCTTATTAAAAGCAAGACTCATTTTCATACAAGTCATGTTTTAGGGACTGGTAATGCAACTCTTGCTAATTAAGAAGTCCCAATTAGTACAAATAGCCCCAAACAGTTGGTATGTTGATTAGTTATTACAGTACTGTTACTCTAGGTAGCTGAAGATTCAGACGTATCAGTTGTTTGGCAAAAGATCTGAACACTTAAGGTGATTCAGTCTCACAATTTTACTACTTTATTGATTTATTTCATTTAAAAATATTGCTAAATTTAAGTCATCAGTGCTGACTGGACCAGGTAGTAGTGTAGTTCAGGTTTACCTAACAGATGACTTGGCTGACTAAAGCCTCCCAGAACAATTTTTGTGATCCTTGGCCAAAAGAGATTCACCTTTTTTCAGGTGATGGGGCCAAGTGACAGGAGAACACATCTGCATTGTATCACATGATGAGGGGCCACTTTGTACACCCAGTAGATGTGTGCCTAATGTGAATTAGTGGCAAGTACTTCTCGTGCAACGGTCAGTTTGTGTGGCAGGATAGCAATGGGCTGAGCAGCACTCATACAGTAGTATGCAGCCTGCCAATAATGAGTGTATCTTTAAAACAATAGTTGTTTCTATATTCCAAGCTACTCAATTTTAATGTATTTTCCTGCTACCACTGCAATTTCTGGCATTCCTATGGGCAGGTGGGACAGCTGGCATTTATCTTGATAAACTCCCTTTTTAAATGGTGTTTTTTTTCTTTTTTTTAAAAACCAACTTTAAAAAAACCTCCTCTTCTAAGGAACCTGTATTACCACTTCTTTCAGGAGCTCTGCTGCTCCCCTGCATCAGTCATAACTCATCTTTCTACAGTGTGGACAGTGAGGCTGTGTAAATTATGCCAGAGAAGCTTCCCTACTGCTTGGACACTCTGAAAACCTCACCACGTGAACTCCAGAACTGCGTTTGCATTAGTCACATCCCTGAAAGTGACTCATGTACTCAAACAATGGACATTTGGTCCCTTTTGATAGTCCGTTGGCTATGACACATTGCTTTTGAAATATTTTCCCTTTCCATGAACAAGGTCACGTAGCAAATTCTACTGGAACAAAATCAAAATTTCTGATGTTGGTGGTGATTGCCGCTTTTGATCAGTGGCAAGTACCAAGTGTACAAAAGGTATTGATGAAAAGAAATGAAATCTGCCATTCTCAGAAGAGTTGCTGGAGAATTTGGGTGTAAGGTCTGTCGATTTTTGGACAGAAAAAATGAGCTCAAATTTTGTAGAAACGGGTTGATGTGGCTTTCTTCACAGCCATAAAATGCATTCTTATCTATTAACTGTCCATAAATTGATCCTGTTACAGAAGGAGTAAAGTTCCCCCCCAGCCTAACACTCTTTAACTCTCAGGTAATAAGGCACTAGATCTGGAGAGTTTTAAAAAGTTGCGGAAGTGGTAGGTAAGAACATTATGCCATCTTCTGTCTTTTACAGGATCCCCTCAGCCATTAGAAGGGCATGAATATTGTCATCAGTAAAGAGTGTGTGTGCTCCGAAGAGTCAATTGTAAATGAATTACGTATTGCTGCTTCAGTAAACGGCGTGTTTAATGTGTGTAAGGTGAAGGAGAAACAAGACTGGAAAATGAATCATCATGAGAATAAACAATGAAAATGAGAGAGGAGATAAAGGCAGATTATCAAATCAGCAACAGGTGTAAAGCTATTGCCCACAAGCAGTTTGGTGGTGGGGTGAGAGAAGCTTCCTGAGAGGTTCATGAGATCTGTACATGTCAGCTAGTCAACAGTGAAACCCTAGGGTGTGACGGTTAGTTGAGGACACCAAGTTCGTTAGGCAGCGTGGTGCAGTAGAGTGCTGTGTTTGAAGTTGTAATGCTTGCTTGGTAACCTTTTCTTCTTTCTTCTGCAGTGAGGAAGTATGTAAACGAGGATTCACCGTCATTGTAGATATGCGTGGGTCAAAATGGGACTCCATAAAGCCTCTGCTGAAGATTTTACAGGAATCCTTTCCATGTTGTATTCATGTTGCACTGATAATCAAGCCAGACAATTTCTGGCAGAAACAGAGGACTAACTTTGGCAGCTCTAAGTTTGAGTTTGAGGTAATTTGCCCTATGGTACACAAATTTACATTTATTTCATGATTTTAAGTGTGCTCACTACTGATCAGCATTTTGAAAACTCTCAGATAAATTATGTCCCAGATGAGAGGAGGTGTACATTAGGCCAGTGGTGCAGAGGAAACGTGGTGTTCTTCATGTACTTAGGCTAGGTAGTTGTACGTGTTGTCATTTATGTTCTTTTTCTGAGCATGAGAAAGGTGGAATTAGGGTTTTATAACTAACGGTATAAAAGTTAGGTTTCATCTGTTTGTTGTCTTGTTCTGCATTGTGGTAATTCTGGTATCACCAGCATCCTGTGCAAAGGAGAGCAGCCAGCTGAGCCTTGCTGTTTTCCTGCTGCTGCCTTACAATACACAAAGTAAAAACTTCATGAAAACAGTAGTCGACAGAGTGGTTGCTATTTTCTCCTTAAGCATAGTGAGGTAAGAAAGAAATAAAATATTTCTCATTTGGGGAAATACCTGCAAGACAGGACGTTGATCAGACTTGATACCTGAAAAGAAGTGTATGAGAAAAGTAGTGTCACGTGGACTTCATGAGCAAAATGATCAACTCTTAAAAAGAGAAAAACAAAGACTTGAATGAAAATTTTCAAATTCATTTCAGTAACAGCATTTTTAAATTTTTATTTTTTAGACAAATATGGTGTCTCTGGAAGGCCTTACCAAAGTAGTTGATCCTTCTCAGCTAACCCCAGAATTTGATGGCTGTTTGGAGTACAACCATGAGGAGTGGATAGAAATCAGAGTTGCCTTTGAGGACTATATTAGCAATGCAACCCATATGCTGTCCAGATTGGAGGAGCTGCAAGATATACTGTCAAAAAAGGAGATGCCTCAGGACTTGGAAGGTGCTCGCAATATGATAGAGGAGCATTCACAATTAAAAAAGAAGGTCATTAAGGCCCCTATTGAGGACCTTGATGTGGAAGGACAAAAGCTGCTGCAGCGGATACAGAGCAGTGATAGCTTCCCTAAAAAGAACTCTGGGTCAGGGAATGCAGACTTACAGAACCTTTTACCCAAAGTATCCACCATGCTGGACAGGCTGCACTCAACACGGCAGCATCTGCATCAGATGTGGCATGTGCGGAAGTTGAAATTGGACCAATGTTTTCAGCTCAGGCTGTTTGAGCAGGATGCTGAAAAGGTAAGGTATTGGGGAGGGGAGCATAAATGGGCGCTGTCATTGAGAAGAACAGAGCTTGATAGACTTGAAAGATTTAACAAGGATAACTGCAAAAAGTAATTTTGGTCTTTAGATTCGATCACTAGCCTTTTAATGAGAAATAAAGGATTTCTTGATTGAGAGTGACTCTCTGTCTTCTGGAGTAAAGGGGATGGGATAGTAATTGTAAGCAGTAAAGAACACAGGTAGCTGTCACCAAAGAAAATTTTAAGTGGTAGTGACTTTAAAGTTTTTGTTTTGGTAATATTTTTGTTCCGAACAGATGCTTTTGCATGCATCAAGTGAAGATGAATGCTGTATACTTTAATAAATACAGATGACTACGGACTACAATGTTCTCCTTTTGAGTAACCCTTGGGATGTGAGTGACAGGCAGTTGACAAATTCTGAAGAGGCTGACATTGGGGAACTGCTTCACTGATGCAGGATTTAAAGTCCCAGGCTAAAAACTGATGTATCTCTTTTGACAGTGCATATGTCATTAACAAGGGACTGAGTGATCTCAGAATGTTTCGGGCTAACCAGTCTCTTCAAATGAGAAAGCCCTTGATTGTCATGGAATTTGAAGAGGAAATATGGCAGGCAGTGCACTTTTAGATGAGCTCAAACAAGATGTATTTTCATATAGAATGGTTTTGCAATCACTTGTTGTTAACTTGTTACCATGGAACAAATAGCTTTAAGGAAGGGTGGGAAGTTTTTCTCCAGGAGAAGTAGTAACTAGACTATGCAATCAAGTAGTAAGTATTGTCTTTGTCAGATTTCTTAAAATAATTTATGTAAGAATGCCTGAACTGGGTGAGACCAAAGGTCCGTGTTAAAACAGTATCGAGCTCTCCAGCAGTGGTCATAAGCAGATGCATGGGGAAGAGTAAAAGCAGAGCAATCGTATATAATACTTCTCCTTCCTCTTTCTTCCTCTGTTTTCTTCCCCTGTACTTTCCCTTACGCTGATCATTTGAGCTCGCGGATTTTCTTTACTCTTAATCTGAATGTTTTCTGCTGTGTTCAAAAAAGAAAACATTTTTTACAAGTACCATTTAAAGTACTGTTTGAAGTAATTGTTTACTGAATGGGTATAGCTGTAAATGGTAGGGGTATGTTAAGAATTGAAAAAAACCTGGTCAAGTGAATTTACAGTTATAAAATTATTGAGAAAATAACAAGCTGTTGGTCTAATATTGCTCTTTGAGGCCTGAAATGCTAGTTGGCAACCTTTCAGACATGTTATTACCTCATTAATTACTGTTTATTACAGCATGAACAAAATACGTTTTGACAATGCTCACGTGTTATGGCAAGATATGTTGTTCATTTATTAATCTAAAAGTCGCCTAACTTTGGCTTTAAGAAACTCCTTGTGAAATACTGGAGCCTGTGGGATTGATCTCTGTCCTGCTTTATGGTAGCATAAGCTCTTATCTGTGTTTTCTACATTCCCAATTCCAAGAAGTCATCTATGTTAAATTAATGCATCTTTCTTTCGAAATGGAGGGAAATGTTAAGCACCTCAAAACGGGGTTGACAGCAGCTAACGTACTGGGGACTTCTCATCAAGCAGAAGATGATTGAAAAGTAGGTTTGTGTAGTATCCCAACTCACTTCTGGATTAAGGCCCTTGCCTTAATCTACTTGCATCTCTTGTTTCACTGCTGGTGTCAGATTGGATTTCATAGCTCAGGGCTTCTTTATAAGTGTTATGTCTATGTGGTTTAGTTAAGTGCTGGAAAGGGTTGGATCTTTGTTGGAAAAAATAGTGTATTGGATGGAGAGGAATAGTCATTCATTATGGAGGACTTGCACAAGTCTCTGCACAAGAAATCCGGGCTGGTTTGGGAGAAGGGGAGACTAAGAAGGGGCGAGGTGGGAGGGAATCTGATTGGAATTGCCCTATAGGTGTCTGAGGGCAGCAAAGTCAGACTGCCTAAGGAAAGGTGGTCACAAGCGGGACCACTGTCTAGTTTGAATAATGTTCTAACACATCTTCACTGTAGTCTAGACAAGAAACTGAAAACTTTAGGAGTATGTCATCAGCTGTCTCAGTTGTATAAGCTCTTAAAACTTTTTTTGGTTTACAGTCCTCACTGTGTTGTGGTCTATTTATAATTTGATTTGTCGTGTATATGGGTGAAATAATGGATTTGATAAAATTGCTCTGATAGCCAGACTATTTTACAAGATCTTTAAATAAGTACTTACTGCTCATTGCTACCATTTTTTTTCTGAAGAATCTGTTTCAGCTTATCCAGCATGTAGATGGGTCTTTTGAGCTGAGATATAGCAAAGATTTCAAGACCATTGGTGGGGAACATGTTAAACTTAACCTTTTCCAGTGTTGCTTGGTCTTTGAAAACTTTGTCTTCCAGTGCCACTGTTAACATACTGTGTACCTCTATTGAGGGTCGTCGGATAAAGTCTTTCCTAAATTTGTTTGAATAATAAAATGCATTTTTTTTTTTTTAAAACAAACATACATATTTAAAAATTATCCTTAAACTTGTCTGGAAGAAGGTAATCTGTAACTCTGTGCTCAAGTATAGCTTTTTATTTTTTTAGCAATAGAAAAGTTGTTTTCTTTACTATAAGTTGTTTGTTTACTGTAACTTCTTTGTTGCAATGAAGTTTATGATTATGACTTTACTGTAGCTTGTTGAGATTAATGCCTGTAGTAAAGATTTAACGTCCTTCGCTGTTTGGTCCAGAAAGTCAGATTTCAGCAATGATTTGGTTAAGATGTACGATAACTTCTAATGGAAAGAGCCTCAGTGTTAATTTTCATGGCCTTGAATTCTTTGTGTCTTCTGTGTTCATGGATTTCTCACATTACTTGTCTATGATTTCTGCCATAACAAATTAGTGATTTTTTTTTTTCCTTAAATTTTTTTTTGTAGATGTTTGACTGGATCACACACAACAAAGGTCTGTTTCTGAACAGCTACACAGAGATTGGAACCAGTCACCCCCACGCAATGGAGCTTCAGACACAGCACAATCACTTTGCCATGAACTGTATGGTAAGAACAGACCTCACTTCACAGCACTGACAGGTTGTCTATTTGTTCTGTGTTAAGGTAGAATTCATAAATCATACACAAAAATCATTTCTTCTGTTACAAGTAGTGCAAATTTGTATTGGAGCAGTGAAGTTGTAAAACACAAAGGAGGAAAATAAAGCGTAGCCAAGTACAGAAGTACTGTGATCGAGCAACAAAATTATTTTGACCAGTTGCATTATTCAACACAACCTCAGCACTTCTCAAATATAAGCATCCACGCTTCTAGAACCTGGGATGGATGTTTGAGTACTGCTTTGAGTCTCGTAGGAAGTTTCAGAGAATCATGTGTAATATGGAATTTAGCACTCTATATGGAAAGAAATAGCTCTCAGGATCCCCTGAATAGATTGCAACTCAGAGAAAAAGTTCTGAGAAGTGGTGAGCAACAGCTGAGCCTGGTGCAGTGGTTTTCCATATTTCGAAGACGACACACTTCTCATTTCTGGCACAGTAGAATGGAACTAAAACAATTTTTTTGTTAAATATGATCTTAGGATGAACTGTCAGTAAGCTGCAATTAAAAATTTGAAGTTTAACTAGCAGTCAGTGGAAGCTCCTTATTTTCAGTTTCATGAGTTCCTGTTTGGACATGGTGACTAAATTCTCGAGTACATTTTAGGTCCTTTTCACGAGGAGGATTGGAGGTGTTTAAATAACTTTAGGAGTCTGGGCCTAAATCCAGTCCTTGTCTGTCATCTCAATGAAGGAAGAACACTACCAGTCTTGTTAGAAATTAGCATCGTTGGCAGCCCAAGGATGGGAATTGAATTAAAGTATGGTCAAAACAATGAACTCTTCCAAGAGGGTGTTTTTGTAGGACAGGACTACTAATTGTGGAAGGAGAATGTGGCAAAGTAAACTTACCTAGGTTATGCATCTTGCTGAAATAATGGAAGGACTAGTAAAGCAGCTCTTCCGTATGGTAAAGCTAGAGTTAAGGGATTAGAACACATGAGTAAAGAAGGTGTGTTTCCTTCTTTTGCAACTCGGGTATGTTTGCAAGAGTTTAAAAAAAAAAATCAGTATGAACTTTTTGAATTCAGTAAAGCAAATGCTGCAGAACATTGTAATGAAGTCATGTAACATGATATATGGATGTAACTTTGACCATTAGGTTTGGAAGGTATAGATTCACTCCATAGGCACGAGGAATTGCTCATTTATGGAGTACCTTGTTGTTGCTCACTGCTCTGTGTGTGATGTAGAGCAGAAAGAAACTTACAGAAGGAAGGACAGTGGGTATCATTAACTTCAGATGATTTTTGGAACTTAGTAATTTTGGATGGCCTTTCAGGCAGTTCTTGGGCTTGTACTCTAAAGGTTAATTTCTTCTTTTTACAGTCTGTCCTGGTGTTAGTCACTGTTCAGATGCTATCAACAGTAGGAAGCACTTGTGTGATGTAGCATAATCCCTCCTGCTCTGTTTTGGCTGTTACTCGTTTGCTGTTAATCTCTGTTTGCCTGTAGGAGTCAAATGCATTAATTACCCAGGACTTTTTCTCAGCCTGTACAATTTCTTGAAGCACGCAAGGAGCACCTTAAATTTGGGGCAAATTAAACAGTCCAGATATTCAAGAGGGGGAAAAACAAGCTCCAGTTTTTCAGTGTGTTTCTGTAGTATAGCCCCCCCAAAAATGTTTTTTTGGCACAGAATAGGAAAGTTCAAAACGGTCAGTCCCTGGTTTTGATTTAAGCAGCATTCAGATTTTCTGGATTTTATTTGGTTAAATGGCAAAAGCCTGAGATGTAGATTAAGGGGAAAGATTAAACTGAATGTGACATAAAAAAAAAGATGTGAGCTGATTGAATTTTGGCAGGCCTTATTTTTCATTAGCTTTTAAGTGGAAAAATGTCAGGCAATTTTAACTCCTGCAAGCATGTTCAGCTGTTCCCTGACCAGTCTTCATATACACTCTGTGCTTCACAAGTTACTGTTTGTTCACTGTTCCTGTCAGTGTAAGTCTTCAGTAATCACAGCTGATTGAAGATCTCTTAGGTGAATGCTCTAACACTAGAGGTGAAATTTAACTTTCAGCCCATCTACAACCATGTAAATGTATTCAATGGGATGGGCTAGAGGAAGGAAGAGTGGCAACTATGTATTAGGTTTATTATATGCAGGATGTTTTGAAGGCTTTTAATTGTGGCCCTAATTGAGCGTTAATAGATCTTTCTTTCCAGGTAGTTTCCTTAGGCTCACTTTAGGCGGGGAAGGGCTGTTCAAAGGATAAATGCTGCCTAAGCAGCTAAATGCAACCTCTTGCACTTGCTCACAGCTTAACCCTGATAACTGATGTTGCAGCTGCTCTTCCCAGCGCATTGTGGTTGCCACAGGACACGTGCTCTCTTCACAGCAGGTGCTGCCCTCTGTCAATAGCTGGCTCTCCCATCTCCCCTTCCTTCCCAAGTAACAGCTTGGCTTTCCGAGAGGTGCAGGAGGGCAAATTCTGCAGCTGCTTATGCCAAACTTGGGTGACAAAGAGTGACGGCCTGTGGGTGACATGCCAAAACTTTAATCTGGTTTTCCAGTCTGAAATGAGCCACCTGGATGTAAACCATTCTGAAAGCTTCTTAGTTCCTGTCATGAACAGGAGTTGGTTACATCAAACACAAAGAGGATTTGCTGATTTTTTTTTTTTTTTTCCTTGTGATGGCTTTCTGCCATTTTTAGAATCTGATTTTCAGTATTACAGCACATAGTAGTTGGAAGTGCAAATCAAATGTTATAAAACAAAAAGGTGAAGAATACTCTAGGGGAGGAGTTTTTACTGTACTTTAAGCAGTTTCATTACTAAGCGATATGTCTAGGAATCTTGTGTATTCAGTATGTGATAGACTCATGTGGTTACACTTCAAGGTAACAGGAATAAATTTGTGAAAATCTTAAGCTTAATATACAGACTTGTTCTCATTGCAATGAAACTGCCCTAGAGAAAAGCTGGGTAGGTGCAGTGATGTGCATTGAAGATGGACATACATGTGGTTACCATTGCTTAACACACAGGTTGATGTGGCTGGAAAGGCTGCTCTCTGGAAGATGGTTCACGTGTGCAGCTGTAGGTATGTGACCTACTATTACTGAATTCCAGAGGCTGTGCACTGATAAATGTCAAGGATGTGTCTTTATAGGGCAACTAGATACCATGTTCCCTAACTGTGGGGAAAAATAAAATCCCAATGATTCTCCTCTCTAAAGATGAGGATGGTTTTTCAGTACCATTTAAAAGGCCTGCTTTCAGGAACAGTAGATTGCTGTTGTCAAGTCCTGAGATGTATTTGTGTTAAGCAATACTCAGTTTCAGATTGAAGTTCCTCTGGGTAACTAAATCAGTGCTTCACTTCTCACGGCTTAACTGTGCCCCTCACTGCACAGGTGAGGGTCAAAATGATTGGGAAGTGATGCAGACAAAACGAAACTTTCCTTGGAGAAAGCTGGCCCTGGCTACTAGTAAAGGGCCTGCTATGACTGCTTCTTGTCTCGGGGTTGATAGTGTCATCAGTAGAAGCTATGTTTATTGGCCATTATCTGGAAAGTCCTGTGTCAGTTGTAAGCATATTGCTAAGTTGATGAATAATGTTCTTGGAACAGGCTGTTTGCATGTACTAGACCACTTTATCAAGGTAGTAATCAAATAATTTATGTCAGAGATGACCACTAGTGAGAGTTTTGGGAGCTTAAAGTAAAAGTGTGAACACAACGCTTGAATCTCACTGGCTTTACAGAGTTAAAAGTTACAGAGACGACTTGCTTGGCATGCTCAAATCCGGCCGCAGGGACCTGGTACAAATGAAAACATTAAGAAGGTCAGGTGAGGTAAAATCAGTTTAGCTGACAGCTAGTGTGACTTTTTTGCTTCCTTTGTACTACTGATGTATTTCACTCTGGAGATTATTTTTATTTTAAGTATATATTTTTGTAACCATACAGAGTGGTCACTTGAGAGAGATTTAAGCACAATTCTAGACTGCCCTGGGTCCTCTGAGACTTCAGCAAGTCAGAGCAAAACTACAAGCTGTGAATTGTGCATTCTTTCTCAGATTGGTTTGAAATGCAGATTTTTCACATAAGATTTTATGCAGAATGGTGAATGGTAGTAAGTTAGCTCTTCTGTCTTGGGGGAGACATGTCTGTTTTGTGGTTTTCGGAGTTTTGTTTTTGTTTGGTTTGATTTTTAAACAAATATGTTGTTCAGGCAGGGCTTTCAGTAAAAATAAATAAATAAAGGTTAAATGGTAAAATCTTTCAACTGTCCACCCAATCTAGTGTCCCTGACCGACAAGACAAAGACTCAAAATAGGCATGGGGCAGTAGAATGCGTAAAACTTACTCAAGTTCTTAGTAGTTCTGAATAACCATAGTTTAAGCAAACCATGGATTTCTCATGTTCTTGAAGTTCAAGGAACGTACAGCTGTGGATCCTGGTCAGACTGGGAGGATGTCTTTTGAGTGCACAGCCGTAAGGGATTCTTTCTGGTGCCAGAGCAATTAATGCTTAAACACAGTGTCTGGATGCCACCAACCTGAGAAGAGACTGAAAAGGCAAAATGAGTTCAGGCTCTTTCCAGCTTCCGAGGAGGAGTACTCTGAAGTCAACAAGATGAAATAGAATAGGCTAGATGTGCAACTCTTAAGAAGTAAGAAGCGAATAAACAGATTTTAAAAAGTAATCAGCTGTTTAGGTGTTAATACAGCAACAAGTGTGTTCAAGTCAGTGGATCACAAATTAAAGGAATATACAGTGGTGTTACTACAAAGAAGGAAATCTTATTTCACTCTTGATACTTATTGATGGTGCTGAACTTAAGATTTGTAAAGAAATTGCTCTAATTTGGTTGGTCCTACTAGAGAACTAGGTCCAGCTTAGAGCCCTGTACTTGATGCAGTAATGGGTAACATCCAGATGAAAAAGACGTGGCTGTAGGGAGAAGTTGAAGCCATGGGCATTTACTATGAGAAAGTGAAGGTAAATGAACAGTAAGAGAGGAAAGAGGAAAGAAGATGGTGTTGGTGTTGGACTATATAGCCTTGCAGTAAGATTCCCCAGGTCCACCATGAAAAATGTAGGCGAGAGAGATGATAAATTTGAAGAAAGTTAGAGTGAAGTTACATTTCGCTCATTTCAGTGCTGACAGCAATGGTTACATACTTACTGAGAGTATTTTGAAGATCCTTGTAGTCCAAGAACAGATTAAACACTTTCCTGAATTGTAGTCTGGATGTCACTGAGTTTATTTTTTTTTTTTTCCAGGGAAGAGATCAGGTGATACCTTTTAGTTGTTCTGCAGCCCTCACCTTTTAAGTTTGGATTCCCAAACTCAGGGTTTTACCGTTGCTGCAAGAGCAAGAATAGAAGAGATAGAAAACATTTAAATCCTTAAAGCAGATATTATTTCATACATTAATGCTACACCTTGTCTTGGTGGCTGTTTGTGGGTGAAGTGGCAGGTAATTTGGAAATTCCATTGCTGAAATATTGTTATCACAGACAAATAATTGAAACTCACTACAGTCTGTATAGAGGTGCCAGTTGTGATGCTTATGGACCATGTTACTGGGTTGATTGTTTTTAACACTGAATGCTTAATAGTCTCTGTGTCTGAGAACTACTGTTTGAAATCTTAGAGCTAAACAAACGTTTTCTAAATGGATCTGGGATAATCAGGAAATAAAATAGAACCTTCAGGGCGTCTGCCAGTTCTGTTTTGTATAGAGTGTGACAGAAGTTCAGTTAAGCTGGCAGGCTGTCACCTATGTTTTCCCCTGTGTACTTGCCTTTCAGGCATACACCAAAGAATGACACAGTGCACTACAGCTTGTGTTAGACTACGAATCTGTGTTGCCTTGCTGAGCAATACTTTTTAATATGTACACTCCCTGAAGGGAATAATTCTACAATGAGGAGCTTTCCAGATATTGCAAGGTGTCTTTTCAGCTTCTGGCTAAAGGGCATTGTGAGAGAAAATAGTCGTACTAAGTACATTCTTGTACTTACTGTATGTACTGTATTGCAGTAACTTGAATTGCTCCCTCTTTAGTTTTGTTACAATCGTCATGTGTAACACAATGAAAGAAATGCAGTATCACTTTAGCCTTTCACTCTTTAGACAGTTGATACACATTTAGAAGCTGCAGATGTTTCATGTGGATTCATGGGATGTAAATGAGATGGCTGACTAAATCTTTAATAGTTACTACCTGATAGGTGTTGCTTCTTTAACTAAAATGAGGGTGTAAATCCATGCAATGAATAAGAGGTCAGTTCCTGGGGAATGAGCACCAGCTTACTGGAAACAGTGCTTCTCAAGCAGTGTACGAAATATGCATTTGTCATATAATAATGACAGTGGACCTGCCTGTCCTTTTAGAAAAGTGAACAAAATTTGTTAACCTTCAAGGATCACTTAAAAACAGTCCAACTGTAGTGAGTTGCTATTTGAGATTCTTTGTCCCCCTTAGCTAAATCTGTCTCTCTTGGGTCATTGCATTCTAAAATGTTGAGACTTAAACCTTTCATAGATATATCAGGTAGTGAGGGATATGACAGTGGAGAGTGGGGAAAAAAAACATTGAGATTATTATAAGATTTTTTTTTTTTTGAGGAATGTAGTATACATAGCTTGGAAAGTGTTCAACTGTCAGCAGATTAATTGATACTCATATACGACTACAGAAGGTATTCTTCCACACTTGTGGAGCCAGATCGCCATGGGAAAATGAATGCATTTTAACCAGAGCTCAGTTGTGATTTGTTTAAATTCATATTTATGGTGCCCTTCCTTCATATCTAACTGATGTTCCAGAATTTCCAAAATTCCTTTATTGTGATACACAAACAGTTCAAATGGCAATCTCATATAGCTTTTATTCTTTTCTCTTTTGACACTTGGCTTTTTTCACACCACTGTAATGACAATGTAATGCCTTTCTAGATTAATTTAGCAGTCTTGTGTTTATGCAACATACACTTTAACAGGCCTAAATGCTCTCTAGTCTTAAAATTTGTTGGAAATAGCAGTTCTGTTCTCTTCCAGTTGTTTGGCTGTGCTTAAGAGCAGAGCGTAGATGTGTGGGATAACCTAAAAAATGAGAAGATAGTATTGTGCAGAAAGGAAAGAGAGCCAACATGATGCTGCTGTGCTCAATTTAAGTGGACCAGCTAAGGTGTAGGCTGTGAGGTATGCTCCTGCTTGCATACGTGCTTACAGTTAGAATTAATAGAGACCTGTGCCAATTAGCATTCAGGTGAGTCAGCACAGTGAATCCTGGAGGAACTGCAACACTTGCTCTGGCCAGTTAGTGTCAGGCTCTGGGCAGTGGCTTGATGCCAACAGGTAATGGTTCCACCTCAGATGCTCAGCATCTGCACAGCGTTTGGTGTCCGTGTGCCAGCGTTCTCTCCTGACCGCTCTTACTGGCAAGGGTATAGTCAGATTTTGACACAGGCTGCCAGTCACATCTCTCTAGAGTAGTATAACCACACAGTTTTCCAGCAATTTCAGGTTTTGTCTTTCTGTCACTTGTTGATCTGTGGCCTTTGCTGAGGCTTGTTGCAGTCGGTTCTGTCCCACCTGGACTCAGTTCCTCAACCCTTTATCGGGGAAGGTTGCGATACTGCTGCTGAGCAGGTAGCTAACTGCTCCGTGGCATTTCCTGCATCCTGACGTTCCAGAAAGCACTGTGTGGACAAGAGGGAAAAATATTTTGCTGCAGAATGTTGAGATTTTAACAGCATTTGTTGTTTTGTTCCCAACTGTTCTGTGTGATAGTGGTTAGCAGTTTGGCCCCACATGTAAGTTTTTGGTATATATGTGAGAATGAGTGCACCTAACAGAAGTAGCCAATGGATGCAGCGGTTTGTGCTGCAGTTCCTGCAGAAAGGGCCAGCAGCTCTGCTTAGAACAGCATCCGTGTCCTTGGCAATGGGGGTGATGCACCCCACGGCGCAATCCCCGGCTACTGCTGGACGATCTCTGTAACACCAGAAGCCTCAACCGTGAGGGAGCTCCAGAAGGAGGACGCAGCTCTGCAGGTCTGGGGCTGCAGGAAATGCTTGTGGCCTCTTACCAAGGCTGGGGCAGCATGAGATGGTTTCCTTGCCCACAGGAGGTGTGCAGTTGTTGAGGATCTGTGTCACCAAGTAAAGGAGCTGCAGGAGGAGGCCAGCAGTCTGCACAGCATCTCAGAGATAATGAGAAAGAGATTGACCGGATCATTTCCAACACTCTGCAGCTTCAAGAGCCTAAACTACCAACTGCACTGAAGGGAGGAGGGTCAGGCAGAGTCTGTGCCTGTATGTTTGGGGAGTGGAGACTCCCATGATGAAGAAGGTTGGAAGACAGTGGCTTCTGGCACTAGGAGGAAGGTTTCTGCTCCACCTGAAGATTTGCAGCTACAGAGTAGGTTCACCGACCTCATGGCTGATGAAGAGCTGGGAGCTGTTAAATAAAGCATTTGCGCCATCTGAGTCTGAGCCACACAGAATACCAAAAGGAAGATGCAAGTCATAGTAATGGGAGAGTCCCTTCTGCAAGGATCAGAGACTCCCGTCTGCCAGCCTGAATCGTTCTCTGTGGAAGCTTGCTGCTGGCTCCAGAGACAATGGTCAAGGGCACAGGAACCCAGGTGGTTTTCTTCTCAAGCCTGCTGGTGAGTGGGTAGATGGATCCTGCAGGTCAACAGCTGTTTACACACCTGATTTTGGCAACAGTGTTTTGGTTTCTGCAACCGTGGGACTCTCTGAGGATCAAGGATTGCTATTCAGTTAAGTGGGGCAAAAGTATCTTTGCCAGCAGGCCAGACAAGCTGATAAGAAGAGCTTTAGGGTAAGAATGATAGGAGAGAGAGAAGAGGACCAACAATCAAGTGACAAGTGGTGGACTGGGTTGGCAAGCAATGGGTGAGCAAAAAGGATGCTACAGTCAACAAAACGGCTGAACTGGGGTTGCTCCAGGTATACACACAGAAATTGGGATGTGCCTACAGGACAGCATTATGTGGAAAGCTCTCATTCCCTTTCTGGGAAGTCACCATGACCAAGTTCTTCTCTGAAGTACCTGTGTGGCATGCTTGTGTTGTACAAGGAGAGGCAGAGAGAGCTGGGATTGGTTACCCTGGGTAAAGGAACCCTTAGGAGGTATCTTGCATGTATAAAAATCTAAGTGTCTGATGGGAGGTAGTAAAGAATACAGAACCAGGCTTTTCTCCATGGTATCCAGTAATGGAACAATAGGCAATGGGCACAAGCTGAAACATGAAAAATTCCATTTAAACATCAGAAACACTGGAACAGGTTGCCCAGAGAGATTGTGGTCTCTCCATCCTTAGAGATTCTCAAAACCCCACTGGGACGTGACCCTGAGCAACCTGTTCTAATTGAACCTGCTTTGAGCAGGGGTTTGGAATGGATGATCTCCAACCTCAAGAATCCTGTGATTCCAAGAGCTTCATTCTAGATGTATGAGAGTCAGCCCAGTTGAAAGAAGTAACTCAGCATTATATAAACGTAGCTGTGGAAGAGCTACTTGAAAACCTTTTGGTGAAGTTGTTCTTGTTTCTGGCTTTGCAAGAATCAGAAACTTTTGATTGCATCCTTTGAAAAATCTTGTTTGCTCATTCAGAAATCAGAAAAGGAACAAATTTTAGACACTTTAGGCCGAAACGGATATGTGAACTAAAAGGCAAGAAAGTTAGTGACCCAAGAGCCATCACTGAGTAATGTCAGTATGCTAGAGTAGTCTTCTGATCGTTGACCTTATTTGTCTAGTTTTCAGTGCTAGCTTTGAGGCAGTATAGTGACAGGAAAATAAAATCTAAAACTGTTGAACTCAGAGTTCTGTATGAAAAGTAGAAATACTTTCAGAAGTTGATGTAAAGATTTGTAGAGTGATGTTGCACACATGCATACGCTGGATAGATCAAGTGCTTGCTAATTGTACTTTGATTTTCCTATATTGTGTGTGTCTGAATGTCTTGTTGACTTGAACGTTTGTAAACATTCATATTGAGGCTGCTGCGAAATATGGTTAGCTTTTCCTCTTCTTTGTAACAATGGGTCTTCAAATGGTATGATTTTATTTAAGCTGACCATTAACGTTGGCTTGAGACTCTCTGGTCCTTTCAAGTTGTCCCTCTCCGTTGTCAGTAATACAGATAGACTGTTACATTATATGTCTAGATTCCAAAGTTAGGCGTGCACAAACTTGGCAAATAAAACCAGTCTATTAAGCAGTACTGTAATCAAGAAGAATTTTACAGAAGTATACATCTGTATTTAAGTGGTCTGCTAACTTCCACTAATTTTTCCCTTCTTCTCCATAGAATGTGTATGTAAACATAAACCGCATCATGTCAGTAGCGAATCGCCTGGTCGAGTCTGGCCATTATGCTTCACAGCAAATTAAACAGATTGCCAGTCAGTTGGAGCAAGAATGGAAGGCGTTTGCTGCAGCCCTGGATGAACGTAGCACGTTGCTGGATATGTCCTCCATCTTCCATCAGAAAGCTGAACAGGTTAGTGAACGGGGAGGGCGCCAACAAAAGTTTCCCTGCTGGAATCATGAGTTGCACTGTTTGCTTTTGATTTAGACAGAAGTACAAGAGTGTGATTGAAAAGGTCGGCAGGAAAGCTAGAGTGTTCATTTCTGCCCGTTTCAGCTGATACTCACACAAAAACTTTTTCTCCTCAGAACAGCCCACTGCGCTTATATTCTCCACAAAATGCCTTGTCCGTATCAATGCAAAATAAAACATAGCCAAATTAGATATATGAATCAAAATGAAGTGGACATAAATGCTTAACTATATGAAGCTTTTAAGTCAAAAGAAAGGAAAAAATTTAGTATCGTCAGTATTGATATAATGCCTTTGCTACATCAAGAAATCATCACTTGGTCTATTGTCCGCACCACTCCTCCCCAAGCAATCCATGAGTATCAAAATTTAACTCACAGTAATTGCTTATAGAAAGCTAAGTTGAACTGGCATGAAAGTTGAGAAGTTATCTTCTGAATCTGAAATTGTGGTGGGAGATGTTTGCTTAGTATCCCATAAGAGTTTCCTCCTGTGTTAAACAAAAATTTTAGCTTTCGGCCTATACCAATTATTTTAATTGAGTCATTAACCATGTGTAACTGCCAGAGAAGAGGTATATGTAGGGGAAGTAGGAATAAATATCCTCGAGTTAATAATCTTGATGGTGAAAGCATGTTTTCCCCTCAAGGGAATTCAGTTCTGAAGGAGTTGCCATGTGCATACTGTTGAGTCACCCACTGATATTATAAACTGTCTGCTCTGTATATCTCTGGTGAATTTGGAAAGCACAGGTTCTTGGGTGATTATGGCTCACTGAACCTCTCGTGTGCTGTATGGCTGCTGTAGATACTTTTCTTTCCATATTTGGATCCAAGAAAAGGTCTCATGTCTGATATAACTTCATTTTGGAATAAAGGAAGGAACCACTTGGGAACTGATAACTGCAGAAATAGAGAGAGGCAGCACACCTTATTTTAAGATTTTTTTTTTTTCCTGATTTCTACTATGTAAATATTCAACTTCATAAATGTCCAGAAATTAGAAATGTGGACACATTAAGATGCAAATACACATTGCTTTTCATTATGTTAGTGGTGACATTGGTTTAACTGTCCTTAGACTGAGTAAGGTAAAGTGTACAAACTGATGCCACAATTATAAGTATTTTTAGCAGGTTTTATGGGAAAGCCAAATAAAAAGGAGATGAAGGAATTGTTTTCTGATACAAAAGTCACCAACCAGCTTGAAGCAGTTGATAGACACAGTGTGGTACCTTATCAGTATTGATGCTTTTCTAAGCACTTGGGTTATTCAGGTTTACATTTAGCACTCTCAACCATATGCATAGGAGAGAGGTGGTGAGACAGGCACAGATAGGTATACCCTGAGTCAAATGCTGTCCTTTTGCATAAGAAAATGATGTTCATCTGAAGTCAGAGGAGTAAATTTTGTGTGTGTGTGCTGGGCAACTGTGGTGAGGGTTGGTGTTACCTTCTTCAGCACTAAATGTAAGTGTAAATAGGAGGAAAGAAAAGAATGAGAGAAAATAGTGCAGCATCTGCTGGGATTAATTTACTTACTCTTTAATTGCTCCTTCTGCAGTTTTCATTTTATGATTAACTGTGATGGATTATCGTAATTGCTTTGTAAGATACCTGGCTCTGATATATGAGCTGTTTCATTAACAGTGGAGAGTGAGTTCAAGGAAAGAGGGTTTGGAGTGAGAGGAATGACCACTTTAGAGACTGGTGATGCTTGACCTACATAAAAAGATGATTAGAAAATAAGCAGCTAAAGAAATAACACATCCTTCTTGAATACATGTGTTCTCTTGCAAGTGACAGGTAACTGTCACTGCCTACTACTGCCAGACACAGTGAAGGCTGCACCCAGCTATCAATGCCTGCTGACTGGTGCAAGAGGTGTAGCTCTGTGGGCCCACATGGAGCTGCTTTTAATGTTCAGTGCTTAACGGTAGAGATTTTTAAGACTGTTGCATGATGAAATGAGGATTAATAAGTATCTTGGAATTAAGTACTCTATCACCCTTCCTCCCAGCTTTCAAACAATAATGGAGTACCTGAAATTGTCTATGGATTACTTTTTTCTCACAAGACTACATGTGCTCCAGGAATTAAGATATGTACGATGAGAGAAATGGCTTGGTCTCTTAAAACTTTTGAGACTTGAACTTGACATGAATAGAGGACAAGTTTAGTTTACAGATACACACATGATTGGCTGTACAAAGTTTAAGAGCTATGAAAACTCCTAGAAAAACAGATTCTTTCCTCCTCTTCCTTTCCTAGCATAACAAGGGTATAAAATTCATGCCCCCTAGCTGTCAAAAATAAGTTGACAGAATTTCTGCTGTGCAGACTGGCTATGGTGCTAGTTTCTTGTCTGTCAAGACAGCTTAAACTTTAGAGAGAACTTTAATTGTCTGCAGAAGAGATTCTGTTGCAGTATCCTCAATTTCCACTGAAAGGCTTGACTTGAGCAGCCATGCTGACATAGCTGTGTGTTCAAAGTTCAGTGTTAGTCCTAAGAGACCCCCGCTTAAGTTGTAAAGCCCTTACATGCTTGCTGCTGTAGTACCTTGCCAAATGGATTTAGTGCTTCTCTGTGTGCAGCAGTTAGTGCTTTGGGGACTGAAGTGTGAATTTGCAGTGCTTTAAGACTGCTTTGCCTCCTTGAAGATCTCTTTCCAGCAAAAGACAACCATGGAGTGTTTCAGTGACCAGTTCACCATTAAGTTTTTGTGTGTGTTTGTGTGCATGTGCACACACGTGCAGAGTAACTTGGTTTTCTCTGAAGATTTAAAAAAGGTGAGGTGGTACCTCATGATACCATGAGTATCTGCACTGGGAGTTCGTGGGTAAGAGCTGAGGTTCTGGACTTGAAAATTGTAGCATGTTTTATCTCTTTGTGTAGCCACGACCTTAACTGGCTTTCATGCATCTGAAGTGGTAGGTGCAGGGTAAACGTCATCTTAGCTGCAAAGTCAAGAAAAGGAGCAAGAGTAAACTTGAAGCATCAGTATTGCCAACAGTTTAATTGGTTCTGAATGCTGCCAACATACAGCTAAGCCTGCCTGTCTGTGAACAGCTCAGAGTTCCATATAACTAAAAGCACAAGTATAGTCAGACTTGAATATTTGTTTGTATGCTGCTATAAACTTCATTTTGGTCAGTTCAGAGAGAAATACATTAAACATTTTTCCTTTCAAAAAAGTCTTTTCAGTGGCTGTCACACGAATGCCAGTCTTTTTGTATATTACCAGTATGTGCGCACTTATTGATAGAACCCCAAATTAAGCAGAATGTTTTTTTCTCTATTGCAGTACATGAGCAACGTGGACTCATGGTGTAAAGCCTGTGGTGAGGTGGAGCTTCCCTCAGAACTGCAAGATTTAGAAGATGCTATCCATCATCATCAAGGGATATATGAGCATATTACCTTGGCTTACTCCGAGGTAAGTGTCTTGTTTGTTTCCTTAGGCTGCTGACTTGATAACTCAAGTACCAGGCTTCTGTTTTAATTTAATATACTGGACTTTGCCTCTGGTGTTCAAAAGTTAAGTTTTAAGTCTTCCTCTTAATCTTCTGAAAGAAATTTAAAAGGCAAGATGAGAGTATGTGTGGTGCAAACAACCCATGCAGTGTACTAAGTATGTTCTCATTTACATTTGCATATTGATACCTTTTAATAGCATTATGATACTATCATTTAAACACTTGAAGGGAAGCTAGCTGGGTATTCCTTGGGAAAGTACTCTGTTGGAATGGATTGCTTGAAGTGTGTTTTGAAAATCCATCTTTGAAATTGCCTCACAAAAAAGGCTGAGTCATCAAAGAGTGTCACTTGACAAGCCGAAAGTTCTGTTCTTGGTTCTGCCAACCTCAAAGACACTTGAATGAGCCAGCATGCCTACGTAGTCACCATTAGTAAGGTTAGCATATCCTGTGCTGCTGCTCTAATCTTGGATTCTGCACACACGTGAAGTAATATTATTTCTCAGTATTTCTGCTAGCTGTATTTACAACTTAAGATAAAATGCTTATTCTGAAGGTGGCCTAGAAAGCGATGACAAAAGTATCTATTGTTTCTCTTCAAATTTTAAGTTCCCTCATGTGCTTCAGTTAGCTGAAGTGAGAGATCAATAACGAAGTCAATACTTATCTAGCTAACAGATATTTTCTGTATTTCCTATTGAGCTTTTTTTGCTTTCTTTTTCCAGGGTTGTTCTCATCACAGGGCAAAACTATTTCTGCTGTTAAATTAGACTAATGTTATTCTGGATTAAATAAAATCGTTTCTGTTCTCATGAAAATTGCATAAAATTATGCATTTGATTAAATCATGATAAAAAATGATCAGTGGACACGGGATAGCTTAGGCCACAGTTTGCACCTTTTTTTAAAAGGAAGTCATGTGCAACTGAATTAATGGTAGTGATTTATACATTACATTAAAGATAAAACTACTTTCTGATGAGCCAGCTCTATTGTGGGCAGCTGAATCGGAAGTCTGGTCACATTTCATTTAGCAGTAAAGGAGGGTAAGATCAGTGCTGATCATCAGTCCCATTGTTAGAATATCAAAACTGGGTTTTTTGAATACCTGCCATCTTAGGACCCGTGCATAAACTTTATTACCGTGAGTCAGATGTCCAGAGTTCACATGAGTTGTTGTTCTTTTGTGTAAAATACACACTCATATCCCTGTTGCTGATCTGTGCCACCTTGCTGTGCCAGCTCATCTAATGACAGACTGAAGGACACCTTTGGTGATAAGACTTGTGGTCTTACTACACATACCTGTTTTAACTCATTCTTGAGAGCATATTGTGTAGCGAGGTTCTTTTCTGCATTATAACCTCTCTTCACTGGGAGGATCCCTTTGTAAAACAAGGGATAGAGACGTAGCAGGTTGGTTGTCGATTTATGTGAAGAGAGGCAATCTGGGCTGCGTGCTCCATGAGACTGCAGCAAGGAATAAGAGGGCTAGGGCTGTCTAGAATAACGATTATAAAGCATTGAAGTTATAATAGTGGGATTTTTTTGTTTGTTTTGTTTTGAATTGTTTTTTTTGTCTTTTTTCTCATCGGGAATGTGACTGAATTAAAGCCTGCTGTTAAGTGTGAATAAGTACTGTGGATTGCCGTGTTAAATACTGTTTGCTTCCTGGTGGTCCATAATGAAAATAAATTACATGAGTAGATTATAGGATTGCTCTGGCAAATGCCTTGAAAATTTATTTAGGATTTAAAAGCTGTACCTTTTGACTTCGTCATCGCTTGAGATTTTAACAAAATCTTCATTGATACTGCTTAAAAATAAAAAAAAAATTAGGTGCCTTTCTTCTGATTTCAGGTCATTACTTTTCCCCGTCTAGTAAAGCAACAGCTTTGTCTTTAGCTGCCAGAACTGGTGCAGAAATAAGAGTTGTATGTCTATGTACAAGGCACATTCTTCCTCTGGACAGAAGATTTTATTTTGCCTTATTTAAACACACATTCCTTTTCGAAGATTGATGGAGTTGTCTTTCTGTGTGAAGATATTACAGAACTATTGCTTATCGTTATTAGATGTATGACTTCATTTCTCTTACAGCACGGAGCTCCTTTCATTTTGTGATGAATGAACAGTGAGGGGAGAGAGAGAGAGAGGAACACTGTGGAAATTACAACACTTTGTCATTCATTTTAGATTACAATGTCTTGACAACATGACTTGGTTGCAAAGTAGAAGACTAATTTAAGAGAGTAAAGGCTTTTAAGACTAGACAGTCTGATTTTACTGAGGATAATTACTGTATATTACTAGATAAATAACTTAGTAGCTTACAAGCTTAGATAACTGGTGTGCTTGAAAATCCAATAGCTGGGCCTTAAATGAAGTTATATATATAAATGAAGTTAAATATCTCACTGAAATCTTAGGTTAGTCATGCATTTGGAAGATAGAAAGCTTTACTGTGTTAACTCCAAAAAGGAAATGTGCACGGTCATTTGTTCATAAAACTAATAAACTAATCAGATCAAGGGGACGGCACATTTAATTATTCCCCCCCCC